>Ga0310690_10009203_pt1 | contig 12416 bp, 10 predicted proteins | sample AusTroGonzalo_MG_2_FD_207661 | JGI IMG/M metagenome (GOLD analysis project Ga0310690, IMG submission 207661) | Bovine rumen microbial communities from tropical cattle in Woodstock, Queensland, Australia - Gonzalo_04 (v2) (version 2) | ecosystem: Host-associated > Mammals > Digestive system >...
CATTGCCGAGCAGAGCCGCATTGTGCGTCTGCCCCTGAATCAGGTTGGCTCACTGAATAAGATCAGCCACGAAATCAACAAGTTTGAGCAGGAGTTCCAGCGTCACCCCTCCGTGAGCGAGCTGGCCGAGGTCACCGACATGGACGAAGAGAAGATTGGTCAGTCTATGCAGGCTGACAGTCACCACGTCAGCATCGACGCCCCTTTCCAGGACGGCGAGGACAACTGCATGCTCGACGTGATGGCCAGCGGCGATGACTCGCGCACCGACCGTCAGGTAGACCACGAGTCGATGGCACAGGAACTGAACGCCGTACTCAGCAAGGTGCTGAAGGAGCGCGAGATCACCATCATTCGCGAGTGCTTCGGCATCGGCTGCCACGAGAAGGGACTGGAGGAAATTGGCGACCAACTGGGTCTTACCCGTGAGCGTGTGCGCCAGATCAGGGAGAAGAGCATCGCCAAGCTTCGCGACTCGGGCAACGCCAAGATTCTGATGAAGTACCTTGGCTAAATTCTTGTTGAATTGAGAATTGACATTATCACCGTACTGCCCGAAATGATTGAGGGCTTCGTGCACGAGAGCATTCTGGCACGTGCAGAGAAGAAAGGGCTGGCGGAAATACGACTACACAACCTACGCGACTACACGCTTGACAAGTGGCGCCGCGTAGATGATTATCCATACGGCGGCTCGGCAGGAATGGTGATGCAATGCGAACCTATTGACCGCTGCATCACCGCATTGAAGGCCGAGCGCGACTACGACGAGGTCATCTTCACATCGCCCGATGGCGAACAGTTCAATCAGCATCTGGCCAATGAACTGTCGCTGCTGGGCAATATCATTATTCTCTGCGGGCATTACAAAGGTATTGACCAGCGCGTGCGCGACCATCTCATCACTCGCGAGATCAGCATTGGCGACTATGTGCTGACGGGCGGTGAACTGGCTGCCGCCATCATGGCTGATGCCATCGTACGCGTGGTTCCTGGCGTCATCGGCGATGAGCAAAGCGCACTCTCCGACTGTTTCCAGGACGACCTTCTGGCTGCGCCCATCTATACCCGCCCCGCTGACTATAAGGGATGGAAGGTGCCTGAGATATTGCTCAGCGGGAACGAGGCGAAGATACGCAACTGGGAACTGGAGCAGGCCATGGAACGCACACGCCGTCTGCGTCCTGACCTGCTGAAATAAAGGTCTCTAAGCCCACCCTCTCGGGGCTTTCTTTACAGGGGGGTCACCCCTGCCTATATTCCCTTCGGGGATAGGCAGCGGAAACGAGCAAAGGCTCAATCAATCACTTTGTATTTGGCAAACTTCAATAGCAGCTGCTTGGTGCCCGCATTGCGGAACTCCACGGTAGCCTTTTCATTGTCGCCTGTTCCTTCTAGCCGGACGACCTTGCCTATGCCGAAACGCTGATGCTCGATCATGGAGCCTTCGCGCAGCCCGCAGGAATGAGATGCTGAGACTGCAGCAGAAGGTGCTACCGATGCGACAGGCTTATAACGCCCGCCGCTAGCCGTATGCAGCAGTCGTTTAAAGTCCTGCGAGAACGGATCGACGGGCGGCTCCGGCTTTGGTTTCGCCACTGCTCGCGGCTTGGGATCGGCAAGAAACTGAGTGGCCACCGGACGCGGATTCTGCATCCAGTCTTGCTGTCCAGCAGAACGTCGCCAAGGTCTTTCCGCCTCCGCACTCTCTCCTTCCACGTGGAGCAGCTTCGGGTCGATGTCGCGTATGAAGCGAGATGGCGGGTCGTTCTCCAACGTGCCATAGCGGAATCGGTTCTGGGCACAGGTGAGGATGCAATGCTTCTCTGCCCGGGTGATGGCGACATAGAGCAGCCGCCGCTCCTCTTCCAGCTGCCGCATCGACCCCGTACACATGGGCGATGGGAAGATGTTCTCTTCCAGTCCCACGACGAAGACGGTGGGGAATTCGAGTCCCTTGGCGGCATGGACGGTCATCAGCGAGACACGGGCCTGCTCCTCGTCGCTGTCGCTGTCGAGGTCGGTGAGCAGAGCCACTTCCTGCAGGAAATCGCCCAACTGCACGTGGTCACCCTGGTCTTCCTCGCGTCTGCTTTCCACGAAGTCCTGCATGCCCGCCACGAATTCCTCCAGGTTTTCCTGGCGCGAGAGATCTTCCGGATTACGGCTGGAATAGATATCCTTCGATATGCCGCTCTCCATGATGATGGCATGTCCAAGGGTATAGGCATCCTCCGTATCGAGTTTTGTTCGCCATGCCTCTATCTGCTGCCTGAAAGTCTCGAGTTTGGCAGCCGTCCCCTTTGTCACGTCTAGCTGATAGAACACAGGCATCGAGATGACCGAGAAGAGCGACACGCCATGCTGCATGGCGCAGTCAACGACTTTCTGAACGGTAGTATTGCCAATACCCCTTGTAGGATAGTTGATAATGCGCCGCATGGCCTCCTCGTCATCAGGATTGCAGACCGTTCGAAAATAGGCGATGACGTCCTTGATCTCCTTTCGCTGGTAGAAGCTCAGACCGCCGTAGATGCGATATGGGATGCCGTCCTTGCGCATCTGCTCCTCGAACGAACGGCTCTGGGCATTGGTACGGTAGAGAATGGCAAAATCGCTATACTCGCAATGGTCTTCGCGCATGATCCTGCGTATGTCCTTACATACGATGATTGCCTCCTCGCGGTCACTATAGGCGGGTTTCAGCTGCAACTTCTCGCCATGTTCGTTGTGGCTGTAGACATCCTTCGGTATCTGCCGCTCGTTCTTCCGTATCAAGCTGTTGGCAGCCTCGACGATGAGTTGTGTGGAGCGGTAGTTCTGCTCCAGTTTGAAGAGGCGCGCATTGGTGTAAGCACCCCGGAAGTTCAGGATATTGTCAATATTCGCCCCCCGGAAGCTGTAGATGCTCTGCGCGTCGTCTCCCACCACGCAGACGCGCTGTCGCTCACGGGTCAGCTGCAGCAATATTCGTTGCTGGGCATAGTTCGTGTCCTGATACTCATCGACCAGTACAAAGTGGAACTTCTCCACATACTTGCGCCTGATATCCTCATGGTGTTCGAAGAGCAGAAAGGTCTGCACCAGCAGGTCGTCAAAGTCCATCGCATTGGCCTGTCGGCAGCGCTCCACATACCGTTTGTAGATGTCCGTCACCAGCGGATGCTTGTTGTCGTAGAGTGAGCATCCGGCAAATGCCTCTGGCAGAATGACGTGGTTCTTGGCCATCGATATCTGGTCGGCTACGCTGGCGGGCTTGTACTGTTTTTCGTCAAGCTGCATCTCCTTGATGATGTTCTTCACCAGCGAGCGTGAATCGGCCTGATCGTAGATGGTGAAATTCGACTGGTAGCCGATGGCGGCCGCCTCACTCCGCAGTATACGTGCAAAGATGCTATGGAATGTCCCCATCTGCAGATAGCGTGCCCGTTCCTCTCCCACGATGCGGGCAATACGTTCCTTCATCTCGCGGGCAGCCTTGTTAGTGAAGGTCAGTGCCAATATGTTCCAGGGAGCCAGTCCCATCTCTTGCAGCAGATAGGCAATCTTGTAAGTAAGCACGCGCGTCTTCCCCGACCCGGCACCGGCTATCACGAGCGAGGCGCCGTCGCAGTAGCTTACGGCCTCCCGTTGGCTCTCATTCAGTTGACTCAGCAATTCTTCTTTGGTCATGTCATAATATATTTTTTCCCAGCCATCCTCGCAGTGTGAAATAGAGCCACTCCTGCAGACGGAACATCCACCACGCAGGCATCAGCCTGTAGCCGAACTTGCGCCTTACACGCGGGTCGATGAGCCTCCGCTCCAGCGTCTTCCTCACGCGCCGCATCTCGCCTAGCCCATAGGCGGCATCGCCATAGGGCAGCTCTCGTGCGTGGCAATGGTGGAACATGTACACGTCAACCAGCACCAGCAGGCGGATGGTCTCCCACTGGCGCATCACCTGCTCTGAAGCACCGTGCTGGCGCAACATCCGCTTCATACTCTCGTTGGCCCGCAGGAAGTCATAGCGGCGCACGCTCACCTGATGGGTGGCCGACGCCGGATGTTGCCGGTAATAGTAGATGCCTCGACACCGCCTCACCGAGCGCGATGCCAGGTAGTGCATGCGCGTGGTGTTGTCGTCGCTGTAGCTCTTGCAGGTGTCATCATACGGATATCGGCGGTGAAGTTCGGTACGCACCATGTAGACGCCATGTATCTGCCAGTCCAGGCTCAGTCGGAATGCCTCTTCACCTTCAAGACGATCAAAGTCGGGCATCTTGTAAATCTCCGTACGGTCTGGATAGACATACGCCACGTCGAAGAGGACGCAGTCTGCGTCAGCGTGTGCCTCGAAGGCTTCTACCGCCAGCCGCAGCGCGTCGCTTCCCAGCCAGTCATCGGCATCGAGAAAGCAGACGTAGTCGCCCTGAGCCACACGCAGTCCCTCGTTGCGGGCAAATGCCTGCCCGTAGTTTTCGGCCAGGTGGAGCACGCGGAAGCGCACGTCCTGCCGGGCATACTCCTGAAGGAGTGCCAAAGTGCCGTCAGTAGACCCGTCATCAACACACACCACCTGCAGGTCGCTCAACTCCTGTGACTTGAGCGAGTCAAGACACTCGGGCAGGAAAGCCTCGGCATTGTAGGCCGCAACGAGAACGGTAACTTTAGCCACGACGCAGGAATTTTGATTTCAGCTTCGCCATCAGGGCACTCCAGAGCGAGGCCTTCTGGTGAAGGATGTAGACGGAAATCGACAAACTGACGAAGCAGAGCATGAGGCAAAGCCCCCATGAGAGCAAAAGGCTCCTGCTTTGCGAGAGGAGATAGATGCACACCCCCAGCGGCAACTGGATGCAGACGATCTGCACCACGGGCAGCGATACGCGATAGCCATAGCGCAAGTAGGTGTAGAGGTAGATGACTACCAGATCGACGGCATACGACAAGTCGAGTGCTATGCCGGTTCCCGTCAGTCCCCATTTGTCATAGCCGAAGATGACGAACCCCACCATGAGCAACGAGTCGAAGCCCTCGATGAGCAGATAGGCAAGCGAGTCGCCACGAGCCAGGACCAGGTAGGAGATGGGCAGCGAGACGGCCTTCATGTACATGGCGAAGACAGCCACCTGGACCATGGGCACCATCGGGGTGAAGTCGCTACGGAAAAGCAGCGGCACCAGCAGCGGCAGCGTCATGATGAAGACGGCCAGCATGGGAGCCACCAACAGGAACGACACCTCAATCTGGCGGTTCACCGTGTCGGACATCTTGGTATTATCGAAGGCCACACCCGACAAACGAGGGAAGTAGTCGGTCTCCATGGCCGAGAACACCATGCCCGCATAGGTCACCGTAAGCATGAAACCAGCATTGTAGAAGCCCACCATGTCGAGGTCACCTTTCACGTTGAGATAGGAACGGATGAACATCTCTGCCCCACTGCCGAAGATGCCCGCCAAGACGAACGCCACGCCCAGTCTCACCATTTCCATGCCCTCGCCCAGGATGCCCTGTGCGCCTCGCAGCTGCAGCGGATAGAGGCGGAAGGAATAGTTGATGGTGAGCAGAGCCGAAGCCAGCGCCATGAGCACAATCACCGGCACGATGCCCGCCTGGCCGAAGAGCGCATAGACGGGAATGGAAACGAGCAGGGCCAGCAGCATGGTGTAGACCTGGATGACCGCCAGCGACCGTAGGCGGCGTGCCCCCTTGAGGATAGCCATCTCGCCTCCGCTGACAGCCATCAAGGCCACGGCGGGAGCCAACAGCACGAAGTGCAGCGTATGGTCGCCCCAGGCGAAGGTGTAGCTGCTCAGCAATGGTCCGGCGAGCATGCACACCAGCATGCCCAGCAAGGCGGTGATCAGGCTCCACGCCCGCACCACCTTCACGAAGTGGCGGATGCGCTCCTCGTCGCCTTGGTCGAACAACTCTGAGACGTGTCGAACCGCGCTGAAAGAGATGCCCATGTTGGTGGCCTGCGACACGAAGCTGACGACCGAGTTGAACAGAGCTGCCAGCCCCATGCCGGCGGGTCCCAGCAGGTAGGCCACCAACTTATTGCGCACAAGGCTGATCAGGATGTTCAAGCCTTGCACGCCGCCGAAGATGCCCGTGTATTTCAACACATGACTATAGCCGTCGTCACGTTCGTCCGCCATAACTTATTAATCATAAACGCGAAACCACCTCATTTTATTTTGCACAGTCAGCGGTCAGCGTGGAAAATTGTTGAGCAGTTCTGCAACCAGTTCCGCCTCATCCGTTGTCATTGCGGGGTTACATGGCAGACTGAGTTCCTCACGGTGTATGCGCTCCGTGACGGGCAACGACCGGTTGTTCCAACAGTCATAGCACCGTTGGCGATGCGGCGGTATGGGATAGTGCACCTCGGTCTCCACGCCGTGTTCCTGCAGGTAGGAGCGCAGTTCATCGCGCCGTGGACAGAGAACGGGGAAAATATGGTATACCGAATCCCGGTCACACCGGGGGATGGTGATGTCGGGATGCTCCACCTTGTTCATATAGATTGCTGCCAGTTCCTTGCGATGCCGGTTTGCAGCGTCGAGGTTTGGCAGCTTGGCATCGAGGATGGCAGCCTGCAGCTCGTCGATGCGTGAGTTGCGTCCCAGATGGTCGAAGACGTAGTGGCGGGCCGAACCGTAGTTGCCCATGGCACGCATCAGCGCAGCCAGCTCGTCATCGTCGGTGGTCACGGCCCCGGCATCGCCAAAGGCCCCCAGGTTCTTTGTGGGGTAGAAGCTGTGGGCGGCAGCATGCCCCAGCGAGCCGGTATGCCTCCGTGTCTGAGCGTACAGGCAACCGTGCGCCTGGGCATTGTCCTCTATCAGTTTCAGACCATAGCTGCGGCAGAGGTCGCCGATGCGGTCGGTGTAGGCACAGCGGCCATAGAGATGCACGATCATGACCGCTTTCGTCCTGCGGGTGATGGCCTGCTCCACGAGGGTGTCGTCCATCTGAAGGGTGTCGATGTCTGGCTCCACCAGAACTGGCTCCAGCCTGTTCTCAGTCACGGCGAGGATGGAGGCGATGTATGTGTTGGCCGGCACGATCACCTCGTCGTCGTCGTTCAGCACGCCCATTTCCTTGTAAGCCCGCAGGATGAGCGTCAGGGCATCGAGCCCGTTGCCGCAGCCCACGCAGTGGCGTGTTCCGATGTAGTCGGCATAGTGCTGTTCAAAGCGGCGCGTTCGTTCGCCCCGTAGGTACCACCCGCTCTGCAGCACCTCGTCGGCAGCATGCACATAGGGCGCGTTGACAGCTTTCAGGTCTAGGTATTTCATGGTTCCCATTCGTAGGTGTCGTAGGTGACGGTGCGGCCTCCATAGGCCTCCTTGTGGTCTATCAGTCCCTCATTCAGCACGAGTCCTCCCTGCTCGTTGCTGGTGCCGAAGTCGAGGTAGCGGCAGTGGCGGAAGTCATGTAGCATCACCTGCTCGTAGATGGCCTCCATCGCCCCGCTGCTCTTGCCTATGTCGTTCGTTCCGCTATACTGCCCGTGCAGCACATGACCCATCACATAGAAAGTGATGCCTCCCACGATGCAGCCGTCCAGCCATGCGTTGTACTGCACAATCTCGCGGGGGAAGCGTCCCTGCAGCAGCTTCATCTCCTGCAGGGTATGGACGGGTCGGCAGCCGAACTTCCGCATCAGATTGTCTTCCAACAGGGGCCAGAAGTCTTCCGGCCTTCCGTTCGATTCCACCCGTATGCCACGCTCGTGAGCCAGTTTCAGCCGTCGGCGATGGTCCTTGCGCCAAGGCAGCGGCTCACCCATGAAGATGACCGTGCCCGACATGCGCTGCTGCAGCCGTGCGCCGCACTTCCAGAACATGGCATAGAGGTCTTCCTCAGCCGGTTGCCGGTGGTAGACCCAAGGAATGGCACGGTAGAGCACACACTTGAAGCCACTGTCACGCAGGTAGGCGTTCAACTCTTCAAAAAGCGTCAGCACGCAGGCTGTAGTCACGTCGTCGTCCATCAGCAGCCCGCCATAGGTCAGACCGAAATGAGAGTAGAACGTGTCATCCTTCTCATGGGCGGGCAACACGGCATATAGCCGGCGGCCCCGGTAGAACATGAGCGAATGGTCGCGGAACCGGTCGGAGTGATAGTCCATATAGCCCCGGTAGAAGAGGAACGTGGCGTTGCGTGCCCGCGCCACATAGTCATCCCAGACCTGTTGCTGGTCTGCGGTGTATCGCCTTATCTCGAACATCTCACACTATGCAGGAACTCGTCGTAGTCATACCAATAGTCATCCTCATCGAAGAGGTCGCTGGCCAGCACCAGACAAACGGCGCCACTGGAGAAATCCTCCAGCGTACGCCAGATGCCCGTCTCCACCAGCAGCCCCTGGTAGGGATGGTTCAGGTGGAAGGTCTCCCGGTCGCCCCGCCCGTTGTCGAGCGTCACGTCGAACGATCCGCTCACGGCAATGATGAACTCACGGCAGTGCTTATGGGCGTGACCTCCCCTGCTCTCGCCCGACGGCACATCGTAGGTCCAGTAGACGCGCGACACCTTGAAGGGCACGTCCTTGTATTCCTCGGCCACCGTCAGGTTCCCCCTCGGGTCAACCAGCTTCGGCAGGTCTATGATTCGTCCTTCTGTCTCTTTCATACTCACCTCAGCACCTGAGTGAACTCAGGAGCCTGACCCTCCAGTGCCGTCACATAGACTTTTATTTCATCAGCAGGTGCATCGGGAGCGGCACCTTCACGAGGCTGGCTAGCAGCGGTGAAGAGATACTCCGTACCACCGGGAATCGGACGTGAGCCGACGGTCGTAGCCTTGGCCTTGATCATGGGATAGTCGCCAACGGCAGCATCGAAGATTTTCGACTCCTCCTCGCTGACGGCATGCTGTTCAGTGAAGTCAGCCAACTTCGTATACTCTCCCTCAATGAATCCTCCTGCTTTCAGGAATTGATCCACCTCTGCCGGCACGGCTTTGATGCGGGCTGCCCGCACGCCATAGCCCGGCAGTATCTCTGCCTTGGGCTGCTTCTCCTTCAGGTCGCGCACGCTAGAGTCCAGTCCCCCGCTGCCAAAGGTGCAGAAAGGCACAATCTTCTTGCCGCTCAGGTCGCTGCTCTCCACAAAAGCAAGCATCGGCGGTGCCATCGTTCCGAACCATACGGGGAAGCCCAGGAAGATGGTGTCATACTGTGCCAGGTCGGCCTGTAGCGGCTTCAGTTCCGGCTTGATACCCTGCTCACGCTCCTGCATGCAGCGGGCGATGGTGGCATTGAAATCGCCGTCGTAGGGGGTGACAGGAATTATCTCCTCCATGTCTGCGCCAAGCTTCGTGGCCAGTTCCTGCGCCACGGCCTTGGTGTTCGCCGTCTGCGAGTAATAGACCACCAGCACCTTCTTCTGTGTTGCTTCCTTCTTCTGGCCGCACGAAACGGCTGCCAACAATACAGCCACTAGGGCCATCATCATCTTGATTGTTTTCATACGCTTGAATCTTTTTAGGTTTAACTTTTCGCAACTAAGGTGCAAAAATACAAAAAAAATCCCGTTCTCGCTAATATCTCAAATGTTTTTGAGTTTTTTAGCGAAAAAAGAAGGTGAAAACAAAAGAATCCTTTGCCACTATATCAATGTCTCACGACTTTACGCCCTCCTACACCGATAGCGAGGTCAAAAGTCTGTGGTTCTGTCAGCACGTCGGCAGTCAACGTTGGCCACGAGGTCTGCACGAATTCAATACCTACACCTTTTGCGTGCAAAGTTAGTGATTATTTTATTAATTTAGAGAATATCGGGTGATTTTTTCCGTTTCTTGTAGCGGGAATATGATAAAAGTTTTGTAAATTTGCAACCGTTAATAGTAATGTGTATAATTGAGCGCTGTTTGAGAAACTGATGGGATGGCTGGCCAGCCACTTGATGGAGGCTGCAGAAAGCGCGGAAAAGAAGCAGCATAAGGCAGAACTCGTATTCCCGAAGATTCCGAAGGACTATAAGCCGTCGGCAAAGGTGATGGCCATGACCTTAGGCAAATTGCCAGAAGGAGTTGACTTGGAAAAAGAACTTGAAGAGCGTTGGCAGGAATGGACAAGATAAAAGCATTGATAGACACAAATGCCTGCTTGACCACCTTGCACATCGCGAGGGTTTCTTTCAGGATGCCGCTGTCACTCCTTGCACCTCATCGTAACCCTTTGTCAACCGAGTCCGCAAAGTGACGAATTCGAAGCCCCGTAAATTCCTCGCGGTAGAAATACGTTGCAAAAACATACTGAAATTCGGTAACCACCAAATTTCAACCATCAAGTGTTAAAAATCAAAAATAACTAAAAATGAGTGCTTTATAAATAGAGCCTACAGTTTTTCTATCTCCTCGGCCGTGAGTCCAGTGGCTTCTGCAATCTGCTCAATGGTCATCAGGTTCATGGCTTTCAACTTACGGGATGTTTCAATCTTTTGCTGTTCGGCCTTAGCTTCGGCCTCCTCGGCTTTGGCTTCGGCTTGCTCGGCTTTGGCTTCGGCTTGCTCGGCTCTGGCTTCAGCCTGCTGGGCTTTGACTTCAGCCTCCTTGGCTTTCTCCAAACCTTCGGCATAGCCCTCTGCACGGCCCTCGGTCAAGCCTTTCTTGTAGCCGCCCCTTACGATGCCGCGCTCGTAGTAGATGCCATCCCAGTAGCGCTCGTAGGCATAAAGTTCCCCTTCTGTGTAGGCACTCTTCTCCAGTATGCCTAGAGCCTTGCTGGTCTCAGGGTTCTCCAGCAACTCGGCGGGGGCCTCCTGCGTGCCCTTGTTAATCTCCGTGAGGAAGCGCAGCCACAACACGGCCATTTTCTTTTCAGCTATAGTCTGTGGCTTGAATTTGGGCAACTCGATGAACACGAAGCGAAGTCCCTCGATGATGCGGTCACTGTGGGCCACGTTTACGATGGCATAGTCATGGTAGTACTCGTCGGGGCCGGCATCGAAGCCTACGTCGTTGATGAGGTTCAGGGCATAGACGGGCTGCAACAGACTGTAGTCCTCGCTCGTGCCGAGCTGCTTGACCACCGCTTTAGATGCATTGAGGATGACGCGCTGCTCGAACTCGTTGTTCCAGTTCATCTGCATCTCCACGATGAAGTGGCGACCGCCGGTTTCGCAACAGCGCACGTCGACGATGCTGTTTTTCTTCCCGGGGTTCTCAGGCACCATCTCAGGCGATAAGTACTCCACATGCTCTATCTGCTTCCCCTCGTCCAGGGGCAGCAGCGCGTTGAGCAGACTCATCACCAGGTCTTCGTGCTCACCGAACACCTTCTTGAAGGTCAGGTCGGCCTTCGGATCCAAGTATTTTCCTTCCATAGCACTTCTGTCATCATTGGTTAAAGGGCTGGCACATTGGCTTGCCTTCTGGGTTCACTCTTTTTTCCGTTTTCGCCAATCAATTTGCAAAGTTAAACAAAAAAAACGAAAGTGCAAAAACTTTCGTCGTGTTTTTTGTGTGCCTTCGGAAATCTCGTTCGTTCTCGTTCGTTTTGACGCACCCCGTTTTTCCGTGGCGAGCAGTAGGCTCAAAACATAACGACTTTTTTGTGTTGCACTACTTGGACTGCTTGCACCAGCGCAGCTTCCTGAAGTTGAATAATCATGCATTCCAAGATGCACAAATATGTGTTTTCGCCGCCAGCATCGGATTGTCGGAAAAAAGAGGCGACTTATGGAAACTTGTTCAACTGCTTGGTAGGGAAGGCGAAGTAGTTCATAACCTCAGTCCGACAAAGGCGCGGGCACGCCATTTGTTCTGGTTCACCGTCACGTCATTGTTGAAGAAGGAATTGCTCATCGTAAGCGTTGCACCAGCGAAGTATCTGGGCGAGAAGTTGAAGACAATTGCGGCGCGTTCGTTGAAGATCATACTGGCACTAAAGTGTTTGGCATTCCTGCGCTCGCCATTCACGGTCATGTGGTTGTGATTGTAGATGACAACGGTGGGTAGCATGGAAAAGTGGAGCAGCCATCGTTTGCCGAGCACCCAGTTGTAGCCGTAGCCGCCACCGATGCCGAGGAGTCCGATATGGATATTGACATCGGGGTCATTGGGATTCCGCAATCCCGAACTTTGCTCGCCTACCCGTAGCCTTTCTTTGAGTTCATCGGTGGTCTCAATACTACCGCCCTGATAACTGAGACCTGCGAGCCACGAACCAGCCGAGCGGCGCTGGATGTAGCTTTGGGTGAATGCAGCAGGATAAGAGAAGCGACGATGGTTGAAGACGTAGTAGCCTGCGAGATTGGCCATCTTCATCTTGACATCACCCGCCTCCATATGCCCAATGGCATCCCCTCTTTTTATATCCCCTGCCAGCGTTGTGGAGCGATGGTAGCTAGCATCGATACTCAGACGGCTACTATAGTAAACGAGATTGAACTCATAATCCTTGTAGACACCCTTCA
>Ga0310690_10009204_pt1 | contig 12416 bp, 9 predicted proteins | sample AusTroGonzalo_MG_2_FD_207661 | JGI IMG/M metagenome (GOLD analysis project Ga0310690, IMG submission 207661) | Bovine rumen microbial communities from tropical cattle in Woodstock, Queensland, Australia - Gonzalo_04 (v2) (version 2) | ecosystem: Host-associated > Mammals > Digestive system >...
CCTTTTACCTCAAGGGTCTCGGTCATATCGGGACCGCGGCTCTTGGTCCGCTCGAAAAACTCTTTGAATTTATCAAGACACAATGAATGCCCCTTGACTCCCATAATAGAACACATAATTACTCCTTATTCCACGTCCTGCAACGCGTCGTAACCTTCTTCGCCCGTACGTACCTTGACGACGTTCTCCACGTCATACACGAATATCTTGCCGTCGCCGATATGCCCCGTATAAAGCGCTTTCTTCGCCGCTTCGATGACTGCCGAAACGGGGATCTTACTGACGACGACGTCCACCTGGATTTTCGGGAGCAGGTTGACTTCGATCGGGACGCCTCTGTAGTACTCGGGCGTGCCTTTCTGCATACCACAACCCATTACATGGGAGACCGTCATGCCCGTCACTCCGAGCTCCATCAGTGCATTTTTCAGTCCCTCAAAGCGCGACTCTTTGCAGACGATCTCGAGCTTGCTCATCTTGACGCCCGCTACGGGTTCATTCTTGACTTTCACGCTGGCGGGGACTTCTTCTTTCGTTACCGGCACCGCTTCCGCTATCGGGGTATCGCCCGTCACGGCAGGAGCTTCCACGCTGCCGAAGGAGAAGGTGCCACTGATCGCAGGAGCAAAGTCCGCATAAGCGCTCGGAAGACCGTGCTCCGACTTATCCAGTCCGACTATTTCCTCTTCCACAGTGCAACGCAAGCCGTGCGTTTTCTTAATGATATAGAAGGTGAGGATCATCATCGCAACTGCCCAAGCGCCGACCGCCACGATACCGAGCATCTGCAAGCCGAGTTGACGGAAGGAACCTGTGTAGAAGAGACCGCTGAGTCCTGCGGGAGCACTTGGGGTGGCAAGGAGACCGACCGCGATCGTACCCCAAATGCCGTTGGTCATATGGACGGCAACGGCACCGACGGGATCGTCGATATGAAGTTTGAGGTCGAGTACTTCGACGACTACTACGACGAGGATGCCCGAGACCAACCCGACCACCGCCGCGCCGAGCGCGTCAAAGGCGTCACAGCCCGCCGTTACGGCAACGAGGCCCGCGAGGGAAGCATTCAAACACATTGAAACGTCGGGTTTCTTATTCTTGACCCAAGTGAAAATCATCGTGGTAACGGTCGCTACCGACGGAGCGATGGTCGTTGTCAGGAAGATGGACGCGAGTTCGCTCGCCGTGGTTGCCGCCGCACCGTTAAAGCCGTACCAACCGAGCCACAGGATGAAGACGCCGAGGGCGCCCAAGGGGATGGAATGCCCGGGAATCGCGTTGACTTTGATCACTTTTCCGTTCACGTCACGCTCGTATTTGCCCGTTCTCGCACCCAGCATGATGGCACCGATGAGCGCCGCGATGCCGCCAACCATATGGATGGCACAGGAGCCCGCATAGTCGTGGAATCCGAGCGCGGACAGCCAACCGCCGCCCCAGATCCAGTGCGCCTCGATCGGGTAGATGAAGAGGGAGATCACGGCGGAGTAGATGCAGTAAGAGGAGAACTTTGTTCTTTCCGCCATAGCGCCTGATACGATGGTCGCCGTCGTGGCGCAGAAGATCAGGTTGAAGACGAAGGTGGACGCGCCCGTGAATCCATCCACAGGGCTCGCGATGAAGTCCTTGAAATGCGTCCACATATTCATATTCGGCATACCGATGAGCCCCGCAAGGGTATCTTCGCCCATCATCAGCGTATAGCCGAGCAGGGAGAAGACCACTGTGCCGATACAGAAGTCCATCAGGTTTTTCATGATGATGTTGCCCGCGTTCTTCGCACGTGTGAAACCGGTCTCCACCATCGCAAAACCGGCTTGCATCCAAAATACCAGCGCAGCGCCGATCAAAAACCAAAATTCGACTGTCATAATCGTATTCTCCTTGTTATTTCACAGAGAAGAGCAAATCTCCATAGGAAGGATAGGGCCACTTCTCCGAGGGGACGACCGTTTCGATGTCGTCGGCGAGGGCGCGCGCCTTCGCCATATCGGGGATCAAGACGTCCTTGCAGAAGAAGGATATCTCGGAGTAATCTGTCATTTTTTCCGCTTTTGCGAGAGCCTTATCGAGCGCTTCGGTCGCATCGAAGAGAGCATCGCTTTCTTCGGACAACTTTTGCAGGATCGCTTTCTCGTACTTCGCGCTCGCCTTATACGACTCTTTTGCGGAGAGGATATCGGCGACTTCTTTCTGATAGGCGCTCACGGCGGGCAAGATGTCGTTTTTAAGCATCTGCAGGGCGGTCAACGCTTCGATGTGGATTACCTTGCAGTAGTTCTCAAGGGCGATCTCGTAACGCGCTTTCGCCTCGGTCTCGGTGAGCACGCCTTGCTTGGTGAAGAGGGCAATGTTCTTCGGAGCGATGTAGTAAGGAAGGGCGTCGGGCGTGGTCTTAAGGTTCATCAAACCTCTCGCTTCCGCTTCCTTGATCCATTCGTCATCGTAACCGTTACCGTTGAAGATGATGCGCTTGTGCTCGGTGATCACCTTCTTGACGAGGGCGTTCAGGGAGGCGGTGAAGTCATCCGTTTTCTCGAGGTAGTCCGCAAACTGTTCAAGCTCTTCCGCCACCGCGGTATTCAAAATGATGTTCGCGCAAGCGATGGACGCATTGGAACCCAGCATACGGAACTCGAACTTGTTGCCCGTGAAGGCGAACGGCGAAGTCCTGTTGCGGTCGGTCGTGTCGGTCGGGAACTTCGGCAGGACGTCCACGCCGATCTTCAGCTGTTTGCGTGCTTTCTTGTCGTAGTGCTTTCCTTGCTCGATCGCGTCGAGTACCCCTTGGAGTTCGTCCCCGAGGAAGATGGATACCACGGCGGGCGGCGCTTCATTGGCGCCCAAGCGGTGATCGTTGCCTGCACTCGCCACCGATACGCGGAGCAGGTCTTGATACTCGTCCACCGCCTTGATGACCGCCGCGAGGAAGAGAAGGAACTGCGCGTTCTCATCCGGCGTGTCGCCCGGCTCCAAAAGGTTCATGCCGGTGTCGGTGGAGATGGACCAGTTGTTATGCTTGCCGCTGCCGTTCACGCCCTCAAAAGGCTTTTCGTGCAAGAGACACACCATGCCGTGTTTCGCCGCGATCTTGCGCATCAATTCCATCGTGAGCTGGTTGTGATCGGTGGCGATATTCGTTGTCGTGAAGATCGGGGCGAGTTCGTGCTGCGCGGGCGCCACCTCGTTGTGTTCGGTCTTCGCGAGGATGCCGAGCTTCCACAGTTCCTCGTTCAGCTCGTTCATAAAGGCTTGCACGCGGGTCTTGATCGCGCCGAAGTAATGATCTTCGAGCTCTTGTCCTTTGGGCGGCTTCGCGCCGAAGAGGGTTCTGCCGGTGTAGATCAGATCCTTTCTCTTCTCGTACATCGCCTTGTCGATCAGGAAGTATTCTTGCTCGGGTCCGACGGTGGTCTTCACGCTCGTGACCCCTTCGTTACCGAAAAGTTTCAAAATACGGAGAGCCTGTTTGTTGATCGCTTCCATGCTGCGGAGCAGGGGCGTCTTCTTATCGAGAGCCTCGCCGCCGTAAGAGCAGAAAGCGGTGGGGATATACAGGCATTTATCCTTGATAAAGGCGTAGCTCGTCGGATCCCACGCCGTATAGCCGCGCGCTTCAAAAGTCGCACGCAACCCGCCCGAGGGGAAAGAAGATGCGTCGGGTTCGCCCCTGACGAGTTCCTTGCCGGAGAATTCCATGATGACCTGTCCCGTCTTGGTCGGGGAGATGAAACTGTCGTGTTTCTCGGCGGTCACCCCCGTCATCGGCTGGAACCAATGGGTATAGTGGGTGGCGCCGTGCTCGGTCGCCCAGTCCTTCATCGCGTTCGCGACGACGTCCGCCACGCTTCTGTCGAGTTCAAGTCCCTTTTGAATGGTCTTTTGAAGAGCCTTGTAGGTGTCTTTGGGGAGACGCTGGCGCATCACCTCATCACCGAATACCAATGAGCCGAAAGTTTCGGGAACGCTGTTCATAATCAAATCCTCCTTATCGCGTTTCGTTTGAAACAACCTTAATAAACAAAAAGGGCGCCACGGAATAAATCCGCAGCGCCTTTGCTGTTTCAACGCCTTTAATTTAGCACCGCAAAGAATGCCTGTCAAGGGTTTTTTCGAATTTTTTCAAAAAACTTTTCGCTCGATAAAGCGTTTTTAATATCCTCATAAATGCCCTTTAATTCGGGATTTTTTATAAAAAACTTTTCGGAAAACCGTTGACAAACGTCGCCCCTCGGGACTATAATCCGATTGTACGAACAAAGGCGTTCGTTCCGATCTTTCGGGTCACACCCGATCTGTCGGAGCGGGCGCTTTTTTTTGTTTTATCCGATGAAAGGTCGGAAAGAGAGGTGAACTTATGTTATTGGAAGGAGAATTCAGAATTCCAGCGGGCTGTGCGATCTCGGCGATCTTCGATAAGACAGGGGCGCGCTTTTCGGGTGAAAGCATCATCGACTCCATTGCGGTGATGCGTGATCGTTCCAACGGACTCGGCGGCGGCTTCGCCTGTTACGGCATCTATCCCGACAAAAAGGATCTGTATGCGTTCCACGTCTTCTTCACGATCCACAGTGCGAGGAAGGACTTTGAGGAATACATCGCCCGCTACTATGAGATCGATTCGGACGAGGATATCCCCACCCGCAAGATCCCCGAGATTGTGGACGAGCCCGAGATCCGTCGCTATTTCGTCTATCCCAAGCAGAAATACATCGACTTCGTGAAGACGGGTCCCGACGAGTGCGTCTTCCGCACCGTGTTCGCGGTCAATACCGAGATCAAGGGCGCTTATATCTTCTCGTCGGGAAAGAATATGGGCATCTTCAAGGCGGTGGGCTTCCCCGAGGACGTCGGCAGATTCTATAGGCTGGACAGTTACGAGGGCTACCTTTTTACCGCGCACGGACGTTATCCGACCAATACCCCCGGATGGTGGGGCGGAGCGCACCCGTTCGGACTTCTCGATCTCTCGGTCGTGCACAACGGCGAGATCAGTTCTTACGACGCCAACCGCCGTGCGATGGAGATGTACGGCTACAAATGCACTTTGCTCACCGATACCGAAGTCATCACCTACATTCTCGATTATCTGACGAGGAAGAAGGGGCTTACCTTCAAAGAGAGTGCCGAGGTCATCGCCGCACCCTTCTGGACGAGGATCGACCGTATGAGCGAAACGGAGAAAGCGCGCGCTACCTATCTTAGAGACGTCTTCTCGGCGGAGCTCGTGACCGGACCTTTCTCCATCATCGTGGGCTTTGACGGCGGTGTGATGGCGCTCAATGACCGACTCAAACTTCGCACTCTCGCCGTGGCGGAGAAGGGGGACAAGGTGTATATGGCGAGCGAGGAAGCGGCGATCCGTCGCGTGTGTCCCTCGTTTGATAAGATGTTTTACGCGGAAGGCGGCAAGCCCATCGTGTACCGCGTGAAAGGAGGCAAACAATGATCGACTATAACGTGGCGCCCTTTGAAGTGGTGCGCGACTATGACAAATGTGTGAATTGCCGTGTGTGTGAGCGGCAATGTTCCAACGAAGTCCACCGGTATGAGGAGGGCTTCGGCAAGATGATCTCGGACAGCACCAAGTGCGTGGACTGTCAGCGTTGCGTCTGTCTGTGTCCGACCAAGGCGCTGAAGATTGTTCCGAATCAAAACAGTTTCCGTCCTAATGTAAACTGGCAGCAGAAATACTTGACCGAGATCTACAAGCAGGCGGAATCGGGCGGCGTGCTGCTCTCCTCGATGGGAAACCCCGAGCCGTTCCCTGTCTATTTCGATAAGATCCTGATCAATGCGTCGCAGGTCACGAATCCTTCCATCGACCCGTTGCGTGAACCGATGGAGACCCGCGTCTTCCTCGGCGCCAAACCGCAGAACATCCAAAGGGATGCGGAGGGCAAGATCGTTGCGAAACTCCCGCCTCGCCTCAAACTCTCTATGCCCGTGATGTTCTCGGCAATGAGCTACGGATCCATATCATATAACGCACACGCGGCGCTTGCCCGCGCGGCGGAAAAACTCGGCATCTACTACAACACCGGTGAGGGCGGACTTCATAAAGATTTCTATAAGTATTCGGCAAATACCATCGTGCAGGTGGCGTCGGGTCGTTTCGGCGTACATAAGGATTATTTGGAGGACGGCGCGGCGATCGAGATCAAGATCGGGCAGGGCGCAAAGCCGGGCATCGGCGGACACCTCCCGGGCGCAAAGATCGTCGGGGACGTGTCTATGACCCGTATGATCCCCGAAGGAAGCGACGCGGTCTCTCCCGCTCCGCATCACGATATTTATTCGATAGAAGACCTCCGTCAGCTTGTCTATTCCATCAAGGAAGCGACGGAGTATAAGAAGCCCGTCATTGTCAAGATCGCGGCGGTGCATAATGTAGCGGCGATCGCGAGCGGCATCGCGAGGAGCGGTGCGGACATCATCGCGATAGACGGTTTCCGCGGAGGTACGGGCGCGGCTCCCACAAGGATCCGCGATAACGTGGGTATTCCCATCGAACTCGCTCTCGGCAGCGTAGATCAGCGCCTCCGCGAGGAGAATATTCGCGACAACGTCTCCCTTGTCGTCGCGGGTAGCATTCGTTCCAGCGCGGACGTCGTGAAATCGATCTGCCTCGGCGCGGACGCGGTCTATATCGGATCGGCTTCCCTCGTGGCGATGGGTTGCCACCTCTGCCGCACCTGCAACTACGGCAAATGTAACTGGGGTATCGCCACCCAACGTCCCGACCTCGTGAAGCGACTCAATCCCGACATCGCGGCGGAGAGGCTCATCAATATGCTGACCGCTTGGAACCACGAGATACAGGAAATGATGGGCGGTATGGGTATCAATTCTATAGAAGCCCTGCGCGGCAACCGTTTGATGCTGAGAGGCGTCGGACTCAACGAAAGGGAACTTGCGGTGCTCGGGATTAAGCACGCGGGGGAGGTATGATATGAAGAAGATCTACGTGAAGGAAGAATGGTGCCTCGGGTGCCATCTGTGTGAATTCGAGTGCACTTACGCTAATAGCGGTATCGGCAATATCGTCCTCGCCTTGAAAGATAAGGAGATCGACCCCAACGTCAAAGTGCAGTCGGATGGTAAGATCACCTTTGCGGTTTCTTGCCGCCATTGCGACGAGCCTTTATGCATTTCCGCCTGTATCTCGGGCGCGCTCAGCAAGGACGAGACGGGCGCGGTCATGGTGGACAGATCGAAATGCGTCGGTTGCGGCAGTTGCGTGATGGTGTGTCCGTACGGCGCGGTCAGGATCACAAAAGAGGGAACGGCGAACAAGTGCCAGCTGTGTATGAACAACAGTTGCGGCGAGCCGCTCTGCGTCAAGAAGTGCCCCAACGGCGCCATCGTCTATGAGGAGAAGTGATATGAATAAGTATGTTTTGATCGGCGGATCCATAGCGACGGAAGGCGCGATAGAAGGCATCCTTTCGGCAGAGAAAAATGCGGATATTACCGTACTTTGCGGGGAAAAGCGCCCCTTGTATTCCCGTCCCCTGATCTCCTACGCCTTGGAGAAAAAGACGACGGACGAAAAGATGTATTTCCACGGCGAAGACTATTACGAGAAGAAGGGCGTGAAGGCAGTGTACGCCGTAGCGGAAAAGATCGACCCGGAGAAAAAGGTGGTCATAGCAGAAGGTAAAGAGTATCCCTACGACGAGCTCCTTGTCGCGACGGGCTCCAAGCCCTTCGTCCCGCCCATCAAAGGACTTGAGAGCGTAGGAAAAAAGCACACCTTCTACACGATGGACGATATGCTGGGGCTTCGCGCCGATCTCGAAAAGGGCGGGAAGGTGCTGATCGTGGGCGCGGGACTCATCGGGATGAAATGCGCGGAAGGTGTCAAAGAGTACAGGGACGACATCGTGATCGCGGATATGGCTCCCCGTCCGCTCCCTGCGGCTACGACCCCAGAAGCGGGCAATATCGTACAAGAGAGGCTCTCCTCCATTATCGACTTCCGTCTGAATGCGGCGCTCGATCGCTTCGACGGCAACAAAGCGGTGTTCGGCAGCGGCGAGGAGGTCACCTTCGATATCCTCGTCTTGGCGCTCGGCGTGCGTCCGCAGGTCGAGCTCCTCAAGGAGATCGGCGCGGAAGTCAATCGCGGTATCATCGTGAATGAAAAAATGCAGACCAACCTCCCGCATATCTACGCCGCGGGCGACGTCGTGGAATCCTACGAAGCCGTAGGGGAAAGCAAGCGACTTTTGCAACTTTTCCCGAGCGCCTATCTCGGCGGCAAAACAGCGGGCAGAAATATGGCGGGAGAGGACTCTCGATTCCTGACCGATATTCCGATGAACGCCACCAATCTTTTCGGCGTTCGCATCATGTCGGCAGGCTTGTTCGTTGGGGAGAAGACCGAAGTCACGGTCGGTGAGGATTATCGCGCCCTTTACACCGAGGGCGGTGTGATCAAAGGGTTCATCCTGATCGGTGAATCGGCGCGTGCGGGCATTTTGACCGATTTTATCCGCAAGAAGCGCTCGATCGGAACTTTGGATGCAAAGGAACTTTTAGCAGGACGAGATCTGTCCGTGTATCCCGCGGAGGAGCGGAGAGCGGCGCTTGGAGGAAAGTATGAAATTTAACGGAAAGACCTACAAGGCAAATGAGATCAACGACGCCATCAAAGCGACAGGCGGCACGGCGACCCTCACCCAAGTCCTCGGTGAAAGGTTTATCGCTTGCGGCTTAAAGGAGGGCGTCGTCACCATAGAAGGCACGCCCGGCAATGCGCTCGGCGCCTACCTCGACGGCGCCAAGATCGTTGTGCACGGCAACGGACAGGACGCCGTCGGCGACACGATGAACGAAGGCAAGATCGTGATCCACGGCTCGGTGGGGGATACTCTCGGCTACGCGATGCGCGGCGGCAAGATCTTCGTCCGTGACAACGTGTGCTACCGCGCCGGGGTGCATATCAAGGAATACGGGGACAAGGTGCCCCTCATCGTGATCGGCGGCACCGCGGGCTGTTTCCTCGGCGAATATATGGCGGGCGGCATCCTCATTATTTTAAATAAAGACAATGTGAAGAGCCCGATCGCGGACTATACCGGCGTCGGAATGTACGGCGGAAAGATCCTCTTGCGCGCGGAAATGCTTGACACTGTTCTCCCCGAGCAAATAAAATGTAGGCGTATAGAAAGCGAGGAACTTTCGGCGTTTACTCCTTATATAAAGGAGTATTGCTCGGAGTTCGGTATGGACGATCAAGAGCTTCTTACGGGCACTTTTTACCTTTTGCAGCCGGACAGCAACAACCCGTACAAGCGGCTTTATACCAACAATTAGGAGGATAGTATGAACGATTTCGGCGATTTTGCTGCATTTGTCAAAGAAGGTGACGTGAAGTTTATTCGCTTGTCTTTCGTGGACCTTTCGGGTCTGCAAAAGAATGTTTCCGTGATGGCGGACGGCTTCGAGGAGCATCTCTCGGAAGGCGTGGTCATCGAAGGAAAGGGGGCGGGATTCCCGTCCGAAGCGGAGATCCGTTTGGTCCCAGATATGGGCACGGTGCACATTTTGCCTTGGCGTCCGCAACACGGCAGAGTGGCAAGGTTCCTTTCTTCGGTGATGAGCGTTTCGGGAGAATCGCTGCCCTTTGATACCCGCAAGGTGCTCGCTGATACTGTCGCCGTCCTCAAGGAAAGCGGCTATACTTCCGAACTCGGCACGGACAGCGAATTCTATCTCTTCCAGCTTAGCGAGGCGGGAGATCCCACCTTTGCCACGCAGGACAAAGCGGGCGCCTACGACATCGCCCCTCTCGATAAGGGCGAGAACGTTCGCCGCGAGATCTGCCTGACGATGGAGGAGATCGGCATCGATCCCCTTTCCTCGCACCACGAGCAGGGTCCGGGGCAGAATGAGATCACCTTCGTGGAGAGACCCCCTTTAGAGGCGTGCGACAATTACGTGATCTTCAAGTCGGTCGTCAAGGCGATCGCCTCACGTAACGGTCTGTACGCTTCTTTTATGCCCAAGCCTCTTATGGGCGAACACGGCAACAGCCTGACGATCAATTTCGATATCAAGAAGGACAAGAAGTCGATTTTCTCTGAAGATTCGAAGACGGCGGAAGCCTTCGCCGCGGGCGTGCTTCTCCATGCACGCGATTGTGCGATCTTTGCGCAGTCCGTCCCCAATTCTTACGACAGGCTCGCCGCCTATCCGCATATCATTCCCATTTCGCTCGGGGAGAAGCGCGATAGCTTTATGCGTTATACGCATAAGCACGGCGCGGTCAAACTCGCCCTTCGTTCCCCCGACAACGCGAGCAATCTGTATCTGACCGTATCTCTCGCGCTTCGCGCGGGACTGGAAGGCATCAAGGACGGATTGAAGTTATCCGATGTTTCCGCCGCCTCTCTCCCTCTCTCAATGAGCGAAGCGATCGCTGATGCGGAGAGCAGCGCGTTCCTCAAGGACGTGCTCGGCGAGACCTTGCTTGCCGCCTATATAGGCGAGAAGAAAAAGGCGCTTGAAGAGTACGAAAAAGATAACAAAGCATATTTCCAAAAGGAATTCGAAAGGCTGTAAGAAGACGTGAGAACCGCATTGATCGTGACGCCGAGAGCCGAAGACCTTGAGTGGTTCAAGGAAGATCTGGCGAAACTGAATATCGAAGAAATGCTCGTTGCAAAGTCCGCAGGGGAAGCTCGGCGGATCCTAATCGAGCGCGTCTTTGACCTTCTTGTGATCAATGCGCCCCTTGCCGACGAAAACGGAGTGCGGCTTGCCGTGGATGTCATCGGCGGCAAGGCAAATCAAGTCATCTTGATGGTCAAGCGGGAGTACTCGGACGAGATCGCCGCCAAAGTGGAGGATTACGGCGTCTTTACGGTGGAAAAACCTTTGACCCACGCGGCGTTTTGGCTCGCTCTCAAGATGACGAGCGCGGCATTCAATCGCACGCGTACCTTCATCGATGAGAATGACAGGCTCAAAAAGAGTCTCGTCGACATTCGTTTGGTGAATCGTGCCAAGTGCCTACTCATTGAGAAACTCGGGCTTTCTGAAGAGGCGGCGCATCGGGAATTGGAAAAAATGGCGATGGATCATCGCTTGGAAAAGGTGGAACTCGCAAAGAGGATCATCGCAAAATACGAGGATTAGATTATGGAAAAGGACTGTGTGATCGTAGGCATCGATTGGGGCGACGAAGGAAAAGGTAGGATGGTGGACCTCATTACCGCGGATTATGACGTGGTGGTGCGCTATCAGGGCGGCGGTAACGCGGGGCACACCGTGATCAATGAGTACGGCAAGTTTGCGCTACATCTTCTCCCTTCCGGCATCTTCCGCAAGGGGGTCGTGAATGTGCTCGGCAACGGTGTCGCTTTGGACCCCGAGAACCTCGTCAAGGAGATCGAGACGGTGCGCGAAAAGGGCATCGAAGTCACGCCCGAGAATCTCAAGATCAGCGATCGCGTCTCCATTCTCTTCCCGTGGCACAGGAAACAAGACGAGCTCGAGGAAGCGCGCCTGAAAGAGAAGAAATTCGGATCTACCAAGCAGGGCATCGCACCTTTCTATTCGGATAAGTATCAAAAGAAAACCGTGATGTTCGGCGAACTCTTCCGTCCCGAAAAAGCGAGAACGCATATCAAGGATCTTTTGGAGTGGAAAAACCTTCTTTTCAGCGGAATGTACGGCGCGGATCCTTACTCCTTTGAAGAGATCGAGGCATGGCTCAAGGAATACGCCGAAAAACTTCTCCCCTTTGTCACGAACACGGGCGCTTTCTTAAAGAACGCGAAGAAGGAAGGGAAGCGAATCATGTTTGAGGCGCAACTCGGCGCTCTCCGAGACCTTGATTTCGGTATCTATCCTTACACGACGTCCTCCACCACACTTGCGGCGTACGCACCCATTGGCGCGGGGCTTCCGTCCCTCTCTCCCGAACGGGTGATCGGCGTCGTCAAAGCCTATTCCACCTGCGTAGGCGAAGGTCCTTTTGTTTGCGAATGGTTTGGGGAAGAGGCGGACAAGCTCAGAGAAGCTGGCGGTGAATACGGCGCCAAAACGGGTCGTCCCCGCAGAGTAGGACCGTTGGATCTCGTCGCGACTCGTTACGGAGTGGAACAGCAGGGCGCCACCGAGATCGCTCTCACCAAACTCGACGTACTCAGTTATATGGACGAGATACCCGTCGTGACAGCGTACGAAGTGGAGGGAAAAATTACGAAAGACTTCCCGTTCCCGTCCGTCCTTGACGAAGCGAAACCCGTCACCGAGTACCTGAAAGGGTGGAAAACCGACGTATCCAATGCGCGCAAGTGGGAGGACCTCCCCAAAGAAGCGCAGGATTACGTTCTCTACATAGAGAAAGAGGTCGGATGCTTCATCTCCTACGTTTCGGTCGGACCCGAGCGTGAGAGCATCGT
>Ga0310690_10009206_pt1 | contig 12415 bp, 9 predicted proteins | sample AusTroGonzalo_MG_2_FD_207661 | JGI IMG/M metagenome (GOLD analysis project Ga0310690, IMG submission 207661) | Bovine rumen microbial communities from tropical cattle in Woodstock, Queensland, Australia - Gonzalo_04 (v2) (version 2) | ecosystem: Host-associated > Mammals > Digestive system >...
ACAAGACTTCTCTTACGACTTGATCGAGGAGGCCGATTTTGACAGCGCCTGGCAACGCTTCCTAGGCGGCTACGACGCCATCAACGTGACTGCGCCGTACAAAGGGGACGCATTTCGCAGGGTGGATATCGCGGACACCATTTCGCGGGAGCTTTATGCCGTGAACATCGTCCGCCGGAAAGAGGGAAAACTCTATGGCTACAATTCCGATTTCTGGGCGCTGCAGGAACTGCTGCGCCCGCTGGCCGTCCCGGGCCGCCGGACACGGGTGCTGGTGATCGGTTGCGGCGGGGCGGCAAAAGCCGCCGCGCTGGCTGCGCTCAAGCTGCGGATGTCGGTTTCGGTGGCCAACCGTGACTTCCGCAAGGCTCGCGATTTCTGCTTCACGGGGGGCGGTATGATTCCGATGCGACTCGAACAGGTAAAGGCCCACCAGGACGCGTTTGACGTGTTTATCTACGCAATTCCCGTGAAAATTGACTTGGCGGATACGCTGCCCCTGGCCGGACGGACCGTGATTGAGGCCAACTACAAGGATCCCTGCCTCAGGGAGCGAGCCGTGGCAGAAGGGGCAAATTACATTTCCGGCCTGGAATGGCTGGCGCGGCAAGCTGTTTCCGGCTACCGCCTGATGACGGAAAGAGAGCCCGACGAAGCGTGCTTACAGGCATACTGTGCCCAACTCTCTATATTATGAAATACTATTTCTATTTCTTTTTTTTGCGGCTGGCTCCGGCCTCGCCTATTTCTGGTTCCGCCGGCAGATAACCCTCCGGGAACGCAGGCGGCAACAGTTTCTTTCCGGCTATTTAAGGGAGCAGGAGCGGCTGAATAAAGCAGCCCGGGAACTGCTGGATTTACTCGTCGATATCGTCAATGCCGCGGCAATCAGCGGGGACAGCGAATACCTGCTGGCCAAGCGTCTCCATCTCATTCTGCGGTCCAAGCGGGGGGAGGGAAAATCACTCCGCGAAGTATTCGTACGCCTGGCCGACTTCTGTTGTTCCGGATTCATCACGACACTGGTCCGACAGTACCCTGAGCTGACCGGACACGAAAGGAGCATCTGCGCGATGCTGGTCATCGGCATGGATCCCGGCACCATCTGTAAAGTCTGTGGCTTCGAACACGAACAGACCTTCTACAACAAGCGGAAGGAGATACGGCGCAAGCTGGGTCTGGAACATAACACTCCGCTTGAGGGATACCTGAAGGACTGGGTGACAAGGCTCAACCGGGAGCGTACCTTCCTGATCGGCTCCTTGAAACTGTAGATTACTCCCTGCCAGTACGTAGATGACGGCGCTGCTACAGGCGCCCGATCCATGTAAAACCGGCACAGAAGCCTTCAGCACGCCCCCTGCGGCGGCGTCCGTCATCTTTCTTGAAAAAATGGGACTACTTTGCGGAATATTCCGTATATTTAACCCCAAATTTTAAGGTATTATGGCACTGAATAAAGTATTATTGATTGGAAACGTAGGGAAGGATCCCGAAGTCCGTCATCTGGAAAGCGGGGCGGCTGTCGCCACCATCACGCTGGCCACCAGTGAGCGCTATCGGGACAGAAATGGAGAAATGCGCGAGCTGACGGAGTGGCACACCGTCATTGCATGGCGCCAACTGGCAGACCTGGCGGAGAATTACATCCGCAAGGGCAGCCAAATCTATGTAGAAGGCAAGATTCGCAGCCGGAGCTGGGATGACCAGAACGGCCAGAAACGCTATGTCACTGAAATCCAGGCCGACAGCATTCAGCTGCTTGGCCGTAGGGCTGAAGGCCCTGCCGCCGGCGCTCCGGCACAGCCGGCTTACGGCGGCGGTTATTCCGCTCAGCCGAGCGCACCCGCACAGCAGCACCAGCCCACGACGCCGATGGTCAACCCCGCCGATCTCAACGACGAGGGAACAGACGACTTACCTTTCTGACTTATACTGGAGCTCTGCCCCAAAAGTCTAGCAAAGTACCGGCCTCCGGCGGTCGCCTGATGGCGACTTATTATACGGCCGATTGCATACGAAAGAGAGCCGTCCGGAAGGGCGGCTCTCTTTGTGGTTATTTGAACATCGACGTCATCGGACGGCCACGCCATTCATCCGGGATCCTGAGGCCAAGGGCGTAGGCCAGCGTGGCCGGCAGGTCGTACTGCATCATCGGGTACGCAAGTTCATAGCCCTGACGGATATTCTTTCCGTAAAGCACAAAAGGCGTCTCCAGATGCAGCATCTGAAGTTGCCCGTGGCCCTTGTCGGAGCCGCCATGGTCGGACGAGAAGACGAAAATCGTGTCGTCAAAAATGCCGGCATCCTTGGCAGCCTGCAGGATCAGGCCGACACACCGGTCGGTCTCCTCCAGGCAATCATAATACTCCGGCGTATCCCAGCCGCAACGGTGGCCGACTTCGTCCACGTCGCCGATGTAGAACGTAAACAGCGTAGGCTTCTTTTCCAGGATGTATTTCACGGCACGCTCGTTCGTGTAGCCTTCCATCGTGTATCCGTCCGGGATGTGATAGCCCGGGTCGTAAAGATGGTAGTCGATAACCGTCGTGTCCAGCAGCGGGCCGATGCCATCCCAATTGTAGACGCAACCCGACTCTGCTTCCGGCCGCTGCTCACGCAGCAGCGTGTAGAGGGTCGGAGGCATGCCGCGGCCATTGTCGAGCACCGCCGGAATCTCCGGCCTGTTCGAGTTCCAGTGCGCATAGCCATGCTGCTCCGTCGGCAGTCCGTTGAAAATAGTAGCCCAGTTGATGGCCGATGCCGAAGGCATCACGGAGCGCTTGCCGAGCGTATAGGCGCCTTGCTCCATCATCATTTTGACATGGGGCATCCGCGCCAGCAGTGCCGGGTCCTTGAACGCCGGCGTAGACACGCCGTCAACGCCGATGAAGATGACATGTCCCGCCTGCGGCCGAGGCTTCTGCTCACCGCAGCAACCCGCCACGAGGACGACGAGCAAAATCAGAAGAAGCCTTTTCATATCGATCAGGCAACCTCCTTCGAAGGCCGGTCGATCTTCAATTCAGGGTGCTGCTTCGAATTGAAGAAGAGGCAAACGGCGACGCAGATAGCGACGACGCCCAGCGAGATAAACACGTACTCCGAGTGGACGGCTGCGCGGATATCGTCACCGGTATTCTTCTTCATGATAGAGCCGACGATGATCGGGACGAGCATCATGCCCATGTTCTGGATCCAGTATATCATCGAATAAGCCGTACCAAGGTTCTTCTCGGGAATGATCTTCGGCACCGTAGGCCACATGGCTGAGGGCACGAGGGAATAGCCGATACCCAGGAGAACAATGGCCGCATACCCGTAGAACGGCACGCTCGGCGCGAACCCGATGCACAGATGGGCGCAGAACACCATGACGGCGCCGGTAATCATCCAGGTCGTAGCCTTGCCCACCTTATCGACCAGCGCGCCGAAGAGCGGCGTGAAGATCACCGGGGCGAAGGCGATCATCGAGATCATCACGCTGGCCGTGGAAGCATCCAGGCCGAAGCGCGGGATGATGATCGAGGTTCCGAACTTCTTGAAGCTGATGACGCAGCAGTAGAAAAAGACGCACAGGAGCGCGATCATGATGAAACGCGGGTTGCCGAGCACCTTCAGGATGTCGGAGAACTTGAACTTGTCCTCCTCCTTCACCTCGCCGCGCTGCGTTGCGATGCCCTGCTGTTGGTCATATTTCGCATCCATTGCCACGAAAATCGCCCAGAGGATGGCACCTATGAACAGCAGTATAAGACCTACGATGGCGGGACGATTGGTCTCGGAAAGGGTTAACATCGTTCCTTCCACATGGTTCTTCAGCACCAGAACCGGGGAAAGCAGCATCGCCAGTCCCGTACCAATGCGGGCGATGGCCAGCTGCAGACCCATGGCCAGCGCCACGTTCTTGCCTTTGAACCACTTGGCGATGGAACGCGTGACCGCCACGCCGGCAATCTCACTGCCCAGGCCGAAAAGCATGCAGCCTATGTACGCGATGGTCAGCGACGAACCAGCCGTCAGGCCCGGGGCCGAAATGGCCGCCGTTACGATGCCGGCGCCCAAGACCATGAGTCCCACAAATACGGAACCGATGATCCGTACGCCAAACTTGTCGAGGAGGACACCGCAAATGATGAGGCCGCCCCACACGCAGAGGAACGAATAGCCGCCGGCATAAAAGCCGAACTGCTGGGAGTTCCAGCCGAGCTGCAGCATCTCCGGATTCTTGAAAATCTGCGACACGGTGGAGAACATGTCGTCAAAGAAGTAGGAGCCGAACATCGGCACCACGAGGCAGGCCAGCGCCAGCCAGCAGGCGACCCGGCTCGTCTTCAGGTTTTTGGTATCAGTAGCCATAATCTATGGATTAATCGATCTTGATGTTGGGTTCTTCCAGGCCGAGGTGCTTCTTGCGGTCAACCACCTTGAGGTAGAGGCCGATAAGCAGTGCGGCCACGCCGAGGCTCGCCAGCATGACGAGGGCCCAGGTATAGTTGAGCTCGTCGGGGCCGGTTCCAGGCGCATTGGTCTTGGTCAGCACGTTGCCGATAAGGATCGGGAAGAGCCAGAGGCCGATGTTCTGAATCCAGAAGATCAGCGCGTAGGCACTGCCGATAATCTTCTCGTCCACCAGCTTCGGCACGGAGGGCCAGAGGGCCGCAGGCACGAGCGAGAACGATGCACCGAGCACCAGGATGGTGGCGTAAGCCACGACCGTTCCGCCGACGGCGTTACCCTTGAACTGCGGCAGCACGAAAGCGAAGGTCAGGTGGCAAATGATCAGCAGCAGCGAGCCCAGCACGAGCATCGATGCCGCTTTGCCCTTGTGGTCCACATAGCTGCCGAGGATGGGTGTGATGGCAACGGCCAGCAACGGGAATACAGCGAAAATGGTTTCGGCCGTACCACGTTTGAAGCCCATGATGCAATAGACCACCAGCGCCACGACGGCGAGGGCCATCAGTCCGAGCTTCAAGCCCTTGTTCTTTTTCATAAAGTTGCTTGAGAAGGCACATACGGCCACCACCAGCATGATGATGTACTGCACGATGGTCACAGCCTCGCCAGCCCAGAAGCTTCCGGCAGCGGGCTCGGAGAGGGTCAGGTTGCATTGCAGCATATTGACCGCGTATTTCTGGAACGGGAAGATGGCGCTGTAATACAGCACGCAGAGCAGGGCCACAAGCCAGAAACCGAGGCTGGAAAGGATCTTGCCGATATCGGACACCTTGAACGGATCGTCCTTTTCCTCCGCTTCACCGGTCTGGCTGTCCAGCTTCTTGTCCATAAAGAAATAGGTGATGAACATGATCAGTGCGATGCAGAGCAGTACGACACCGAAAGCCACCGAACGCGATACTTCGATGTTGCCGCCCAGACGGGCGAAGTAGGGCGAAAAGATCATGCATGTAGCGACACCAAGGCGGGCAAGGGCCATCTCGGAGCCCATTGCCAGTGCCGTCTCACGCCCTTTGAACCACTTGACGATACCACGGCTCACCGTGATGCCGGCCATCTCGCAACCGCAGCCGAAGATCATGAAGCCCAACCCCGCCAGTTTTGCGGAAGCTGGCATCCCGAGATAGAACGGAAGAATGTCGTCGATGAAACCGACGCCCGTGTGCCAGTTGAGGTTCTCGGTGAACCAATGCTCCATGCCGCTGCCCATGAACATGGGACTGACGGCGTAGTACTTAATCAGGCCGCCCGCCAGCATCACGGCGCCCGAAAGCACGGCCGTGAAGCGGACGCCCATCTTATCGAGGATGATACCCGCGAAAATCAGGAAGAAGACGAAAACGTTGAGGAAGGTTTCCGAGCCTTGCATCGTGCCGAAGGCCTTGGAGTCCCATCCGCGCGTCTCTTCCATCAGGTCTTTGATCGGCGAGAGGATATCCATGAAGATGTAGGCACAGAACATGCCCAGCGCCAGGAGCAGGAGCGCGATCCAGCGCATGGCCGCCGAATCACGCAGGGTTGTCTTTTGTACAGTAGCTTGTGTAGTTGCAGACATAACGTATCGTTTTTTCAATATTTGTCCCGTGAGGAAATGCGTTCAATCTACGAAAATACGAAAAACGGCCTGAAAAGACAAAAAAATCGTATCTTTGGCTGTCAAATCACCTCTGAAATCATGTACAGAAAATACACGCTCCTGTTCCTTTCCGCGGTCCTGCTGCTGGCGACGTCCTGCAGCCCGCGCTCATTCGAGGAGCAGGCCGTCTGGCCGCCCATTTTCCCGGACTATGCCGGCGTGACGGTGCCCGAGGGCATCGCTCCGCTCACCTTCCGGATGGAGGACGGCCGTCAGTTCCGGGCGGAACAGCGGCGCGAGGGCGACACGCTGTGGACTACCGTCAGCGCCTGGCGGCGCGGCGACCGCGTCGGCGTCCGCTACGCCCCCTTCCCCATCTACTTTTCCCACGACCCGATCGACCCCTACATCGCATACCGCCTCATCGAGCCCGGCTACGAGAGCTGGCGCAACATGGGCCTTTACCAGCGGGAGCTGGGAAGTTATGACGAGTCGCCCATCGTGACCAACCGGGCCAACAACCTGGGCTGCGTAAACTGCCATACTTTCGCGGGACGGTCACCCGAGCGGATGCTCTTCCACGCTCGCGGAAAGGGCGGCGGAACGGTCTTCGCCGACGGCGACGAAGTCCACCTCCTCAACCTGGCCACGGTCGGACCGCAGCGGCAGGGCACCTACCCCGCCTGGAACCCGGACGGACGGTACGTCGTCTTCTCTTCCAACGAAACCCGCCAGTGCTTCACCATCCGCAATCAGCAGCCCGTCGAGGTCTATGACACCGAATCAGACCTGATTGTCTACGACTCGGCCACCGATTCGGTGCAGATGCTGGTCGAAACGAAAGACCGTCTCGAGACCTTCCCCACGTGGTCACCCGACGGATGTACTCTTTACTGGTGCGAGGCGGTCGACCCGAAGCATATTCCGCAATCGCGCGGCCAGGTGCACTACCGGCTGATGGCTGCGCCCTTCGCCGAAGGAACCCTGGCCGGCGAACCCCGCGAAATCTGGGGCAGCGATTCACTCTCCTGCTCGTTCCCCCGCGTCAGCGGTAAGTGGCTGTTGCTGACCATTGCTCGTTTCGGAACCTTCCCCATCTGGCACCGCGAGGCTGAACTCTGGCTGCTTGACCTGGAAACGGGTCAGATGCACCCGGCCACGGAGCTGAACAGTGGCGAATCCGACAGTTACCACAGCTGGTCGAGCGACGGCAGCTGGGTGGTCTTCTCCAGCCGCCGGCTGGACGGTCGTTACACCCGCCTGTTCCTCAGCCATTTCGATGGCGACGGACATTTCACCAAGCCTTTCCTGCTGCCGCAGGAGGACCCGGATGAGAACCAGCTGCGCCTCAAATCCTACAACATTCCCGAATTCATCACCGGGCGCGTCCCCGACCGCCAGGAGGCCATCGCCGGCCTCTTCCCGCAGGAAGACGCAGCCCAGAACCTGAGCAAGGAGGACAAGCGATGAGCCGCAAGAAAACCCTGAAGGACCGCCTGGTCCCGGTGCTGCTTTTCGCAGCCGTTTTCGCCGTAGAATTCTTCCTGCGCCGCTACTCTTTCCTGCAGAAAGAATATTTCAGCCTGTTCCTTAACACGCCCGACTACTGGACCGAGCTGTGGAACGGTCCGCAGCCCCTGCTGACGCTCGCCGGCGACTTCATCGCGCAATTCTACCGCATTGTCTGGGTCGGCCCCGCACTGGTTGCGCTGGCAGCCACGCTTTGCTTCCTGCTGCTCCGGCTGTTCCTTCGGCGCATCCAGATTCCTCTGGCCGTGGTCATCTTCGCAGGGCTGCTTGTTGTCGCACTGCTGCCTGCCAGCCGCGAAGCCGAGCGCTGGGCCCGCGTGGAGTACGCAACCCGCACTTACCAGTGGCATAAGGTCGTCGCAGCGGCAACGCCCGACGCTGCAGAGAAGGATGCCGTGCTCATCCCCTACGCCCTGCTGGCCTGGAGCGAGATGGGCAAACTGCCCGAGAACCTGTTCCGTTATCCCGTTACGGGGCCGCAGGACCTCGATCTGGAAGGCGAGATCACCCGCCATGGCTATTATTTCGCACAGATGAACGCCGAATGCCTCGGCTGCACGAACGAAGCCATCCACCACGCGTTCCAGACCGCCTGCACCACGCCACACGGCATGAGCCTGGGCTCGTTGCGCCAGCTCATCAAATACAACCTCGCCTCGGGAAACCGGGCGATGGCCTTCAAGTATTGCGACATCCTGGAACGCAACCCGATGAACGCCGCGTCAGCCCGCGCTGCCCGCCGGTACGCTGCATCGCAGCCTGAACAGAGCCGCCTTGACGCCGGACCGTCCGATTCGGCCTCCGTCGTGACCCATAATACCTTCCAGACCCTTCGCGAAATGGCGAAGGAAGGCCTTTTCAACGACGCGGCCGCCGACCGGGTGCGCTGTCTCCTTCTGCTGCAGCGCGACCTGCGCAACTTTTCATCCACTTTTCCGGAGGGAACCGACATCTCCGCTTTGCCGCTCTGCTACCAGCAGGCGCTCTGCCTGGTGAACGATCCCGACATCCAGCGCGCCATTTCCCCCGCCGTCACCGAGGCTTTCAGCCAGTACATGGAAGCCTATAATCAGATCCGGACCAAGGAGGACGACCCCATCCAACCCGGCACGTTCTGGGAGTATTACTTCATGTACTATTAGTTTCTTTATCTCGAAAAATAGTCGTATCTTCGCGCATCCTAATCATTCTTGAATATGGCACTTGACGTAGTTCTGGGTCTCCAGTGGGGAGACGAAGGAAATGGCAAGATTGTGGACGTGCTGGCGGAGAAATACCCCGTTGTGGCACGCTTCCAGGGCGGCCCCAACGCGGGTCACTCCATTCATTTCGGCAACACAAGCTTTGTTTTGCATTCCGTCCCTTCCGGCGTATTCCGTGAAGGTTCCATCAATATCATCGGAAACGGCGTGGTCCTTGACCCCGTCATCTTCCGCGACGAATGCCGCGCCATCGAGGCGCTCGGCGTCCCCGTCCGGGAACGCGTCCGCATCGCACGGCGCGCCCACCTCATCATCCCGACCCACCGCCTGCTTGACGCAGCGGACGAACAGTCGCTGGGCAAGGGCAAGATCGGCTCGACGCTCAAGGGCATCGGTCCGGCATACTCCGACAAGACGGGCCGCAACGGCCTGCGCGTAGGCGACCTCCTTGAACCCGACTTCGCTGTGCGCTATGCCACGCTGAAGAAAAAGCACATCGCCCGCCTGCAGCACTACGACTATACCGCACCCTTCGACCTCGACGCCGAGGAGATGCGCTGGATGGAAGCGGCAGAATACCTGAAATCCTTCCCCATCATTGATGCGGAATACGATACCAACGCCCTGCTTGATGCCGGCAAGGAAATCCTCGCAGAAGGCGCACAGGGTTCTATGCTCGACGTCGATTTCGGTTCTTACCCGTTCGTAACTTCGTCGTCCACCGCCTGCGCAGGCGCCTGCACCGGACTCGGCGTGGCGCCCCGCCGCATCGGCAAAGTTTACGGCGTGTTCAAGGCCTACTGCACCCGCGTGGGCAGCGGTCCGTTCCCGACCGAGCTCAACGACGCCACGGGCGAAGAGCTTCGTCAGCGCGGCCATGAGTTCGGCGCTACGACGGGTCGTCCCCGCCGCACCGGCTGGCTCGACATCCCGGCCCTGAAGTTCGCCGTGATGATCAGCGGCGTCACCGAACTCATCATGATGAAAGCTGACGTCCTTTCGGGCTTCGACACCGTGAAGGTCTGCTGCGCCTACCGCGTGGACGGCAAGAAGACCGATCGCGTGCCCTACGACGTATACGCTGAAGTAGAGCCCGTCTACAAGGATTTCAAAGGCTGGAACTGTGACCTGGGAGCTTGCAAGAGCGAAGCGGAACTTCCAGCCGAGTTCAAGGAATACATCGCCTATATCGAGCGCGAAATCGGCGTCCCCGTGAAGATCCTTTCACTGGGCCCCGACCGCGAACAGACCATCATCCGCTAGCGTGAATCTGCTGGAGACCATAGACAGCCCCGCTCAGGTCCGGAGCCTGGACGAGGCGCAGCTGCCGCAACTCTGCCAGGAGCTGCGCGACTACATCGTCGCTTGCTGCGCCGAGAATCCCGGCCACATCGGCGCCAGCCTCGGCGCCGTGGAGATCGCGGTGGCCATTCACCGCGTCTTCAACACCCCGGAGGACAAAGTCGTATGGGATGTCGGCCACCAGGCCTATGCCCACAAAATCCTGACCGGTCGGCGCGAAGCCTTCAAGCAGAATCGCAAATACCACGGAATCAGCGGCTTTCCCCGCCGCGACGAGAGCCCGTACGACGCCTTTGGCACCGGGCACTCCTCCACCTCGATTTCAGCTGCCCTCGGCATGGCCGTTGCTGCTCAACTCGAGGGAAAACACGAACATGTGATCGCCGTCATCGGCGACGGCGCCATGTCGGGCGGCCTGGCCTTCGAGGGTCTCAACAACGCCGGAAGCCTGAATGCCGACTTGCTGGTCATCCTCAACGACAACCAGATTTCGATCGACAAGAACATCGGCGCCATGCACAACTACCTGCTCAGGGTCGTTACCGCCGAGCGATATAACCGGCTAAAAAAGAACGTCTGGGACCGCCTTGGAGCCAGCCGTCTCCGCGAGAGTCTGCAGAAAATGGTGAAGAACACCAAGCGCAGCCTCATCAAGGCGGACTCCGGCGCCCTGTCGCTGTTCGATTCGCTGGGCTTCCGTTATTTCGGTCCGATCGACGGCAACGACATCACGGCGATGACCTACATGCTCAGCCGCCTCAAGGAAATCCCAGGCCCCAAACTCCTCCACGTTGTCACCACCAAGGGTAAGGGTTACGCGCCCGCCGAGGAAGACCAGACCGTGTGGCACGCCCCCGGCACGTTCGACGCCGCCACGGGCCGCCGCACCGGCAAAAAGACCGACAAGACCAAGTTCCAGGAGGTTTTCGGCGTCACGCTTCTCGATCTCGCACGCCAGGACAAGCGCATCGTGGGCATTACGCCCGCCATGGCTACGGGCTGCAGCATGAACATACTGCAGGAGGCGATGCCCGACCGCGTTTTCGACGTGGGCATCGCAGAACAGCACGCCGTCACCTTCTCGGCCGGCCTGGCCGCGGAAGGAATGCTGCCTTTCTGCAACATCTACTCCAGCTTCTCGCAGCGCGCCTACGACAACGTGATCCACGACGTGGCCCTGCAGAATCTGAAGGTCGTGCTCTGCCTCGACCGCGGCGGCATCGTCGGAGAGGACGGCGCCACCCACCACGGCGTTTTCGACCTGGCGGCCTTCCGTCCGGTTCCGAACCTCACCCTCTGCGCTCCCTACGACGAGCGGGAGCTCCGCAACCTGATGTATTCGGCCACCCGACCCGAGTATGGTGCCACCGTCATCCGCTATCCGCGCGGCTATGGAAAGGGCTCGCCCTGGCGCGATGAACCGTTCGATTTCATCGCCCCCGGCACCGCCGTCAAACTGCACGAAGGTTCCGGTATCGCGTTATTATCTATAGGTGCGGTCGGCGTGATGGGTTCCGAGGCCGTGGCCCGCGCCGCAGCCGAGCACGGCATCGAGGTCCTGCACTTCGACATGCGGTTCCTCAAGCCGCTTGACACCTCCGCCCTGACGGAAGCCTGCCGCAAGGCACAGCGCATCATCACCCTCGAGGACGGCGTGACGGCCGGTGGCCTTTACAGCGCCGTAGCCGAATACCTGGCCTCGAACGGACTGGCCTGCAAGCTTACCGGGTTGGGCATCCCCGACCGTTTCGTCGAGCAGGGAACCCCCGCGGAACTCTATGCGGAATGCGGTTTCGACGCAAACGGCATCCTATCGGAAATTTTAAAAGAAAAAAAGTAAAAATATTTTGGGGATTACGGAAAACCCCTTATATTTGCAGTCCCAAACAGCCGACGTAGCTCAGCTGGTCAGAGCAGCTGATTTGTAATCAGCAGGTCGTGGGTTCGAATCCCACCATCGGCTCTGCAGCCTAAAACGCTGACTGTTAGAAACCTGGGCAGATACCAGAGTGGCCAAATGGGGCAGACTGTAAATCTGCTGGCGCACGCCTACGGTGGTTCGAATCCATCTCTGCCCACTTTTTTTATGCAACAAAAGCGGAAGTAGCTCAGTTGGTAGAGCATCAGCCTTCCAAGCTGAGGGTCGCGGGTTCGAACCTCGTCTTCCGCTCTACGTTATTGAAATATTGGCCAATGTAGCTCAGTGGTAGAGCGCTTCCTTGGTAAGGAAGAGGTCGTGAGTTCAATTCTCACCATCGGCTCCAAGCAACAACATTAAAAATCAGAACCAACTATGGCAAAAGAAACTTTCAAAAGAGACAAACCGCATGTGAACATCGGTACG
>Ga0310690_10009208_pt1 | contig 12412 bp, 9 predicted proteins | sample AusTroGonzalo_MG_2_FD_207661 | JGI IMG/M metagenome (GOLD analysis project Ga0310690, IMG submission 207661) | Bovine rumen microbial communities from tropical cattle in Woodstock, Queensland, Australia - Gonzalo_04 (v2) (version 2) | ecosystem: Host-associated > Mammals > Digestive system >...
GTCAGTTGGCGATAGAGTCGTTTCTTTATTCTCTTTACCAAAACGATTAATGAGCAATAGGGTGCCGAACACCAAGAGGGCGGCAATGAACAACCATAAGTATTTCTTATTCATAACTTTTAAATTTAATCCATGTGAAACATTTCAGGTAGAGGTATAGAGACTGGGGAATTGTCTGGATTCGTTTCCATGATGTCGGCCATGTAGGCCCACCACCGCTGTACGATTTCCAGATTGCCCATATCCTGACTTCCGCCGTCTCCTTTTGTCTTCTGACAAGCAAAGAGGGTGTTAGTGTCCTCATCAAGCCATATGCTGTAGTCATACACTCCTCCGTCGTGGAGCAGTTGTTTCATCTCTGGCCATAATGCTGCATGACGTCGTTTGTATTCGTCCTTAAAGCCTGGCTTAAGGAACATTTTGAATGCTTCTCTTTTTTCCATCGTCGGTAATGATTATTTGGTGAGGTAATAATTGGTTCACAGGTTTGCCTGTAGGGTCGAACAGTCGCTTTGGCCGTGTTGCCATTGTTGGCGACTTGATTCCGCTCGGTTGATTAACCACCGTGACTTCTTTCATCTGGTCGAATACAATAAGGCTATCCGTAAAGAGGTCGATGTCATAGAGCACATGCACACGAATCGTATCACTCAACCGACTACTGATGTAGATGTATTTGAAGTCTATCGTTTCTGTGGTATGGGGTTCGATATACAATCCCACCGAAGCCAACAGTTGATAGCCACTCGGTGTCTGGTCCGATTCATACGTGAGGAAAATGCGTCCGCAGTACTCATCATCGCTATTGTTGGCTACAGCGATGGTACAAGGGTTATAGTTGCTACGTATGACAGTATCGGGGAATTGTAAACTGACGAGTTCCAAATGGTTCAGTGCACTTTGTGCTTCTCGTAGTTGGATATTGTCGCCCTGCTTGTCTATATATATATAATAAGGTGTACCGCACATTGTTCGCGCACGTTTCCATGTCCCGTTATCTTCAAACATGGGCATCAGTCGGTAGGTTGCATCCTTCAATCCAACCAACTGCGGCATGATGGTGGTGAGCAGGATGGTGTCCGTATAGGTGGTGTCCTCAAACTCTTCAAGTTCAAACTGACGATTGTAATCATACACTACTTTCTCTACCTCCTCGCTTTCTGTACTGGTCACGGCCAGCACAACCTGTCCGTAATGCTGATTCCAACCTACGTTGCTGAGATGATGCACAATCAGAGCAGAGTCGGGTTTGAGTTCCAGGTGTGAGAATGCATACTCGTGTGTTTCGACTGATTGCGTTCCTGGTTGGCGTGGCTGAACACCTACTGTGAAACATTGAAAGTAATTCATTCCTTTCTCACGTCGATTGGGGTCGTGGTCCCATTCTGGCTGGTCAGGATTCATATAGTCGATGTTGTAGTAGCCGTTACACCATCCGCCCCATCCCCAGTTGATGTGATAGAGACCTTGATTGTCATACCCGTCAATGACAAATGCATGTCCGCCTCCTGTGTCGTGTGCACTACATAGTACAGGACGCTGAGCTGCCAGCTCATTACGTATCATCGCATGGAGTTCGTTGCGCGAATAGAAGTCGCGATAGACCATTCGCATACCAGAATCGTAACCAAAGTAGTTGAAGAGGGCATACGGCTGTTTGACAGATTGCGCCCCACTGGCTTCCACACCATATTGCATATCTACACTGATGCCACAATCGCTTGCCAGCAAGGCTACTGCTTGTGCCTGACGTTCGCTGTAGTTGATGCCTGCATACGAGTCAAGCATATAGTCCCATTCATATCTGTGGGCAGAGAAATCTGCTGTGAGTGTTTCCTGACATCCTTTCACATCGGAATAGGTGTAACTACCGGTTCCACGTTCTGGGTATTTGTAATAATACATCACCTGCGACATTGCCGTAGCCACACATCCCGTTTTGCAATGTGTGCTGTCAACGATTGGGGTGAGGTTATGGAATGGAGCATCTTGTGTCCAAGCATCGCTACAGAGTGGATCTACCGCATCTGGCAATTCTGGAGCTGCGTTGAGTCGGGGACCTCTCAGTGTGGTTTGTGTGCTAAAAATATCCATCACCTTACGGAACAAGGAGTCACTTTGCATCGCTTTGTCAAAATCGCCTGTCTCTGAATAGGCGAGCAACACTTCTTTCCCTTCCAGCTCTTTCGTAATGGTGAATCCATGGCGGTGTCGCTGAATGCGTAGCGGTTTATTGGGCTGCGCCATCGTCTGCATTGATAGCATCATGCAGAATGTAAGATGTAAAATGTAAGATGGCAGTTTATTCATAACATTGAACACTCGAAGATTGATACATTTAACATTTCGCTTTTTACATTTGAAATGGTTATTTCAAATATTTCGCCAATGGACTTTTGTTTGCTTTCAGACCCTTTGCCACACTCTGTGCATTGAGCAGTGCTCCTTTTTTCGAAGTGTGGGTATGGTCGTTGTTGTAGTATTCTTTGGCCCCTTCACGACCAACCTTATCGAGTGCATCAGCCGTAATGTTGTGTACATCGACAAACTCCACCCCTGTCTCTGCGACCACTTCACGATACCATTTACCGTATGAGTCGTTCCGTCGTTCAATCTTACCACCTGGCCATTCATTGCGAGGAGTAAGGGAGAGTAGGATAGGTGTAGCACCTTTCTCACGTACATCCTGAATGAATTTCTTCAGGTACCATCCGAACGAGTAGATTACCTTATACTGGCCATTTGACTGCATGCGATAGACATGACATGTGTCGGTAGCAGAGGCTATCACGCCACGTTCCTTGTCACGGTCGATGCCTCCTATGTCGTTATGCCCGAACTGAATGAGTACGAAATCTCCTGGCTCGAGCGAATTGTAGACATGATCCCACAATCCCTCATAGAGGAAGGTACGTGTGCTACGTCCTGCCCGTCCTGCATTGACAACGGTACATTTCTTCTCGTCGAACACACTGGTTGCTACAGCTCCCCAGCCCCACATGCCGTTCTCGTCGTTGTCGTTGTTCTTCATCGTTGAGTCGCCTGTAGTGAAGACCACCGGTTGTCCTTTCTTACGTCCCTGGTCAATACGTGGAGGATGTACGGCATCATGTTTCAGAAATGTTTTCAGCAGTGCCACATCTGGGTGGTTACAATCCTCAATGCCTTCTGCACACGATGCAGCGTTCATCTTGGCACCAAACTCGCTGGAATGAATCTTGTCTCCAAAAAAGAAATAGTTGGTCTTCCACTTTCCGTAGCGTTCCAGTTTTGTGGCACTGATGTCGTTCAGGTCAATGAACGGTGTATTGAGTTCCTCACTCATAGCTTTAATCCACGGTGTGAAGTCGTTCAGCTTACGTTGTATCTTCGTCGGGTCGTTTGGCTCATAATCATTGCGAGGGGTCAAGGTGAATAGGACAGGGATGGCTCCTTTGGCACGAATCTGTTCCACATACTTGCGGATATAACCGCCAAAGGTGTAGACCATTTCCTGTCGGCCGGTCTCCTTAATGGTGACAAGGGTAGAATCATGACCAGTACCTCTGATGCACGAGCGTGCACGACCAGAATCAAGCGGACCATTGTCGTTGTGTCCCAGTTCCAAGAACACATAGTCACCCTTTCTGATGCCTTGCAACACTGGTTGCCACAAGTCGCGATAGAATGTTCGGGTACTCATGCCACCCAATGCATGATTCTCGACCGTGATGCGACGCTCATCCCAGAACAGGTGTTCGAAATAGCCCCAGCCCCACTGACCGTTATTTCCATTGCCAAGGGTTCCGTTCCTCATCGTGGAATTGCCCACAAGAAATATCACAGGGTTGTCTCCCTTACGGCTTGACCCACTTACGGGTCTCACCTGGTTGGCCTTCTCCAGTGAGTCAGCGGTATTATCAACAACACCGTTCACATCTCGCATGCCTTGATAACGTGGCATGCCCTGAGCAGGTCGAAGTGGACGGTCTTGAGCGTTTAGGAAAAAGTAAAAATTAAATAATGCAATAATCAGAAACCACCTCATACCTTAAAAGAAATTGAAGAAGAAGTAAGCAGCCGCAGATGCTCTTGGAACGTCTTTGGCATATCCGATGGTTGAATTGTTCGAGTTGCGAACCGTACCATCCTTTTCAATCTTGCCAATGGTTGAGTTGTTGCTGTTACGAACTGTTCCGTCGCTTTCCACCTTGCCAATGGTTGAGTTGTTGGCGTTACGGATGGTTCCGTCGCTCTCTATCTTACCGATGGTGGCGTTGTTGGCATTACGAATGGTGCCATCCTTCTCGATCTTGCCAATCGTAGCGTTGTTCGAGTTACGTACCGTTCCGTCACTCTCAATCTTACCGATGGTAGAGTTGTTGCTGTTTCTCAAATCCTGTGCATTCAAGGTCAGTGTTGTCAGACCCAATGCCAAAAGTACGATTAATCCTTTCATAACACACACTATTTATTTGTTTGCGCTGCAAATTTACATATTATTTCATACACCACCTAAGGAAAAAGTCCTAAAACCGAAAGAAAAAGTCCTAAAGGTTCAGGCTTATTCTGCAAGGTCGTTCCGATTCTCAAGCACATCGAACGTAGCAACACCCGACTCCGATAAGTTGTTGTAGGAGAATAGTCCCACACGGTCACCACGATAGTTGGCCCAACGCAGTTGGTAGTCACAACCATCAGCCTTTCGGAAACGAATGCCGTCGTAGCTGAAGGAGTAGTGACTCAGTCCGTCCAATCCCCATTCCGAGCGAAGGAAGATGACTTTGGCCTGCCTACCTTGCAAGACTACAAGGCGGTGAGCTGGCTGACCATCGGTCTGGAAGAACAGGTAACGAGCCTGACCTGCCTGTTGTACGCCAAACATCGACCATGGACCAGAGAAATGACAGATACCTGCACGCTGCCCGTCAGTCATACGACTGAGACTGAGCATGACGGTGACACGGCTGTGCGGTGTACGCCATGAACGTGTCGAGAAGATATTTCCCACCTTAAGCAGATTATCTTCTTCAAGTGGACGAAAAGCACTCATACGGACTCGCAAATGGCCCCCCTGAGAGCTGATGCGATACATGTCTTCACGCGGATAGTAGTTCCACTCCCACATATCGTTGCCCGATGGACTACGCCTCGTGGCCCGCTTCTGCCAGAACTGCATGCGGCGCGATGTGCGCTCGTTCGATTTGCGAGGCATTTTCGACTTCGCTATCGAAGGGAAGCGATAACGCCACACCATCTCGCCAATACCCTCTGCATTGGGTTGACCAATAATAGGCCAACCATCTGAAGTCCAAGTGACGGGCAACAAACTGGCAATGCGACCGCTCCAATCACCATCACCATGGTGCGTGAGAAAGAAACAGTTGCCTGCCCTATCATAAAGAAATCCTCCCTGATTCGGTTCGTGCCACTGCCGCTGTACCTCCGACATAGGTCTCGCACCTTCATAAGGGCCTAACACCGAACGCGAACGCTGAATCATCAGTCGTCTGCCCTCACGATTGACTTCTGAATAAAGATGGTAGAACCAACCGTCACGCTCGTAGAGCTTATTCGCTTCGCGTCCTGCTCCTTCGTGAATCAACTGACGCGATTCAAGCACAACATTCTTGCAGTCTGGTGTCAGACGGAAAATATAAGTCTTATAATTGTCCGCAAACTCCGTCGCAACAAGATAACCGTTACCTTCACGGTCAAAGAACGGACACGGATCATCCCATCCTCCCCCAATCGACATCTTCGTCAAGTCATCCCACGGACCTTCTACCTTCTCTGCCGAAGTCATGAAATAGCCTTCGTCGGGTGTACCGAAGTAGACGTAAAAACGTCCACGGAACCAGCGAATAGCTCCTGCCCAGATACCACGGCCGTAGCGGTCCATGACATCATAGTTCATCGCTTTGCTAATCTGACGGATATCCTTCACCGCATATCCCGCCAGTGTCCAGTTGACCATGTCAGTCGATTTCATGATAATCATCCCGGGCTGGAACTGGAAGGTCGACGAAATCATATAGTACGTGCCATCGTGTTCTACACAGTCGATGTCACTGAAGTCTGCAGGCAATAGCGGATTCTGGTAAAACCCGTCGTGTGTATCACCCCAAACATTCCACCTACCCCACTCCTGAGCCGACATGCCGACGTAACCCAGCAGACAAATGAACAAAAGAAATCTTCTCAACATGGGCAAATTTTTCTATTTTAGTTTCGATAGTACATCCTTTATCCTACGCATCGCCTCGACAATGTTTTCATCACTCGTTGCATAGCTCATGCGGAAACATTCAGGACTACCGAACGCATCACCGCCAACAGTTGCCACATGACCTACCTCAAGCAGATACATCGCAAAGTCTGTCGAATTCTGAATCGTACGAGTACCGTCCGTCTTTCCGAAATATGACGAGCACTTCGGGAACAGATAGAAGGCACCTTGTGGGTCATTCACCTCAAGACCCGGTATCTCTTTCGCCAGCTTCACAATCAGGTTCTTGCGACGCTCAAAAGCCTGACGCATATCCTCCACACACTGCTGGCTACTCGTGTACGCAGCCTCAGCAGCCTTCTGGCTCACACTGCACGGACCACTCGTGTACTGACCCTGCAACTTATTGCATCCTTTCACAATCCAATCAGGAGCAGCGATGAAACCGATTCGCCAACCTGTCATTGCATAAGCTTTGCTGACACCATTGATGATGACCACACGTTCCTTGATGTCAGTGAACGAAGCCATCGATGCATGCTGGCCCACATAATTGATATGCTCGTAAATCTCATCTGCAATCACAATCACCTGTGGATGCTTCAGCAATACATTCTTCAGCGCCTCCAACTCTTTCAGGCTATAAACCGAACCTGTAGGATTACTTGGTGAACACAATATCAGCGCCTTGGTCTTTGGTGTAATGGCAGCTTCCAACTGCTCAGGTGTGATCTTGAAATCCTGCTCAATCTTTGCCTCCACAAACACAGGTGTTCCTTCTGCCAGCAACACCATCTGTGGGTAACTCACCCAGTAAGGTGCAGGAATAATCACCTCATCACCTGCATTCACCAGTGCCATCACGGTGTTACACACACTCTGCTTCGCACCGTTCGAACACAGAATCTGCGAGTGCTTATAGTCCAACCCGTTCTCGTTCTTCAATTTGGCCACGATGGCATTCTTCAACTCTGGATAACCTGGCACGGGGCTGTAACGCGACCAGTTCTCGTCAATTGCCCGCTTAGCAGCCTCCTTTATGTGGTCCGGCGTATTAAAGTCCGGTTCACCCACACTCATGTTAATCACATCGACACCCTGTGCCTTCAATTCACTACTTCGCTGCGACATCGCCAACGTAGCCGATGGCTGCAGCCTCTGAAGTCTCTCTGATAGTTCCATTTCTCTTTATTTAATAATTGTTTAACCTCCCCTAGCCCCTCTCAAAGAGGGGGATTACGGTTCCCTTTCTTCTCCCCTTGGGGAGATTAGAGAGGGGCTTCACAAATGCAACAAATGTCCCATTCGCTCTTTCTTCGTCCGCAAATAATACTCATTATACTCATTCGGCGTAATCTCAATCGGCACATTCTCCACAATCTCCAGTCCATACCCTTCCAGTCCCACACGCTTCACGGGATTGTTCGTAATCAACCGAATCTTGCTCACACCCAATTCACGCAGTATCTGCGCCCCGACTCCATAGTCTCTCAGATCGGGATCAAAACCCAGATGGATATTCGCATCCACCGTATCCATTCCCTGTTCCTGCAACTTATATGCCGCTATCTTATTCATCAGTCCAATACCTCTTCCCTCTTGCAACAGATACACCACACATCCCTTGCCTGCCTTCTCAATCAACTGCATCGACCGATGTAACTGCTCTCCACAATCACAACGCTTGCTTCCGAAGATATCACCCGTAGCACACGACGAATGCATCCTCACCAACACAGGCTCGTCCTTTTCCCACGAACCTTTTATCAGTGCCACATGCTCCAAACCGTTACTCTTCTGACGGAACGGAATAATCCTGAAATGTCCGTACTGTGTTGGCATATCAGCTTCCACACCCTTCTCTACCAGTGATTCTTTCTGCAGACGATAGGCAATCAGGTCCTTTATCTGTATCAACTTCAAATCCAATTCCTTCGCCTTTTCAATCAACTGGGGCATCCGGGCCATCGTCCCGTCTGGGTTCAGTATCTCAATCAGTGCTGCTGCTGGTTGCAGTCCTGCCAGTCGTGCTAAATCTACAGCGGCTTCCGTATGTCCGGCACGTCTCAACACTCCATTATCCTGGGCATAAAGCGGATTGATATGTCCAGGCCGTCCGAATGTTTCGGGCGTTGACTGAGGGTCTGCCAATGCCTGAATGGTAGCTGCACGGTCTGAGGCAGATACACCGGTGGTACAGCCTTCCAACTTATCCACCGTGACTGTAAACGGAGTTCCCAACACCGAAGTGTTATTGTCCACCTGATGCTGCAAACCCAATTCTTGAGCACGTGAGATGGTAATCGGTGCACAAAGCACACCCCTACCCTCACGCAACATGAAGTTTACCTTCTCGGGCGTAATCATCTCTGCAGGCGTGATGAAGTCACCTTCGTTTTCACGGTCCTCATCGTCCACCACAATCACAAACTTACCTTGACGGAAGTCCTCAATCGCTGCTTCTATACTACTAAATGTCATTATCTCTTTTTTCATTAATCGTCTCTATTAAATGTTCACCGGCCTCTATCACGGCCTTCAAATCCTTGCGCAACCGATTGTGGAACCGCGGTTCGGTTCTCAAAATCGGCAAACGGTTCAGGTAGTGGAAGATGGCACGGTCGCGGGCATTCGACAATTCCTCCACACAAGCCTCCAACTCCTCTGCAATCCATTCCAGCTTCTCGTCGCGACGGTTCCGAATGATATGTACCATCAACTGTATCTGCAATAGTCTTCTGACACCCTTACGATACGTGCGGCATTCATGTACCAACTCCTGCAAACGTTCGCTCACAGCTGGATAATCTGGATCGTTGATGATGACTTCCTTCCTTGCCAGATGGCGTTTCACCCTGATACCCAACAGTTTCCTAAAGAATGCTTTGTACGAATCGATATTGAATACCACAGAGTCGTTATTCGCTTTCACCGTGAAGAAGATGCCCACTGGTGCCAGCACAATCATACTCATGCACGGACCTAACCAAGCAGGGATTCCGTCTTCCAGGGCCATGTTCGTGGCTCCCGTGTCGATGATGTAATAGATGATGAAGATGATCACCGCCACCACGACTGGCAACCCCAATCCTCCCTTGCGGATGATGGCTCCAAGTGGTGCACCGACAAAGAAGAACAGGATACAGGTCAATGCCATCATGATTTTCTGCCAGAATGCTATCCAGTGCTTACGGATGGTTCGTTCCTGACGGTCCATAATGTCTTCCTTGAAGTCCATACCCATCTGCTGCTGCTCCACTCGGTTCAATGCCCACCTTACAGCGGTCTGTCGGTCAGCTGGTTTCAGTTTCACGAAAAGTGAATCAAGCACAGGGCGTTCCGTATTGGCCAACTTGGACTTCACATCTTTCAGTTTGGCCGTGTCGGTCATATCTCGGTCGGGGTTGTACACATACAACGCTCCGTTCAGCATCTCATGATAATACGATTGACCCAGACTGTCTGCTTCTTCCTTCAACGAATCGATGTCTACCAGCAACTTAGACAGGTCTTTCGTCTTCTCTGAATTTGCGAACGCATCCGCATCAATCATATTCAGATTCATGTCGAAGTCTATCAGGAAATGCTTCTCCACAAAGGTCTCACGCCTATACGGAGCAAACTGTGTGTTGAGCATACCGCCAGGCAGATTCTCAAACTGTTCACCGCTATAGAGGTGCAACAGCAGGAACTGCTTGTCGTTACTGGTCTCCAGTCTCGCTGAGTCCGACAGGATGATATGCACATTATCCACCCCATCTCGCATGTTGTAAATCACCACATCATGCAACATTCCCGTCACCTCGTCCTTCTGTTTCACATACAGGTTGATTCCGTCTATCCCATCATAAAACACCCCCTCGGGAATCTCCAGTTCCGGTGACTTCTGAGCCAGCGAATAGCGCAACTGCAACAGGTTCTTCTGAGCTTCGGGACCTACCACGTTCTGGAAGTAGAGCGACACACCTGCCAACACTACCACAAAGAAAATCAGTGAGTAGAACGAACGGAACAGGCTGATACCTGCTGCCTTGATGGACAACAGCTCCAATCGCTCACCCAGGTTTCCGAACGATATCAGCGAGGCCAGCAACACAGCCAAAGGTAGGGCTGTAGGTACCAACGTCTCAGCTGCATAGAAAAAGAACTTGCCTATCACATCCATGCCAAGACCCTTCCCCACCAGGTCATCCACATATTTCCACAGGAACTGCATCATCACCGCGAACAGACTGATACAGAAAGTTCCGGCAAACAGCGAGATGAAGTTCTTGAAGATATATAAATCCAGTTTCTTGATGATGCGCATCGCTCGTTTTTACACCACTTTAATACATTATGTACATAAAACGGTGCAAAGATACGAATTATTTCGCTTTGCACAAAATGCTACACCTCGAAAAAATCAAATACATTTGTTTTTTGCTCGGCTTAAACGCATTTTTGTCCATTTACCATTTACCATTTGCCATTTTCTTTATTTTTTACATTTTTTAATTTTATAATTCTTACATTTTTCGTACCTTTGCATTCGTAATTTCAACTCTAAACTTTCAACTTTAAACTTTACAACTGACTTTAAACTTTCAACTTTAAACTTTCAACTTTACAACTGACTTTAAACTTTCAACTATAAACTTTAAACTTTACAACTGACTTTAAACTTTCAACTATAAACTTTAAACTTTCAACTATAAACTTTAAACTTTACAACTGACTTTAAACTTTCAACTTTAAACTTTAAACTTTACAAAGATGGCTCTCAATTACATTTGGATATCATTCTTCTTCATTGCGTTCGTCGTTTCATTGGTTCGCCTCATCTTCTTTGGCAACATAGAGGTATTCCCCGACATGATGAATGCAACCTTCGAATCTGCAAAGACGGCTTTCGAGATTTCTATCGGACTCACTGGTGTACTCTCCCTGTGGATGGGTATCATGAAGATTGGTGAGCAAGGGGGACTCATCCGCCTTTTTGCCCGTCTGCTGTCTCCTGTTCTCACAAAGATATTTCCCGACATCCCAAAAGGTCATCCGGTCATGGGTACCATGTTCATGAATATCTCTGCCAACCTCTTAGGACTGGACAATGCAGCCACTCCTATGGGTCTGAAAGCCATGGAGGAACTGCAGGAAATCAACCCGAAGAAAGACACTGCATCCAACCCAATGATTATGTTCCTGGTGCTCAACACCTCCGGACTCACCATCATCCCTGTCAGCGTCTTGGTATTCCGTGCCCAACTGGGGGCTGCCCAACCTACCGATGTGTTTGTACCCATTCTGTTGGCTACGTTCTTCAGCACACTGGCAGGACTCATCATCACAAGCCTATTCCAGCATATCAACCTCTTCAACAAGACCCTACTCCTGTTCCTAGGTAGCCTCTGCGTCTTAGTGGCAGGTGTGATATGGGGCTTCAGCCAGATGTCATCCGAGACCATGAACACGGTCTCTACCCTCTTTGCCAACATCCTCCTGTGCACCATCATCGTTGTCTTCATCCTCTCGGGTGTGCTCAAGAAGATCAATGTCTACGATGCCTTCATCGAAGGAGCCAAGGACGGATTCCAGACGGCCGTGAAAATCATCCCATACCTCATTGCCATCCTCGTAGGTATTGCCGTATTCCGCGCATCGGGGGCAATGGATTTCCTCATCGATGGCATTGCATGGCTCGTAGGCCTCTGTGGCATCAATACCGATTTCGTGGCTGCACTGCCTACAGCACTGATGAAACCCCTCAGCGGTAGTGGTGCCCGTGGAATGATGGTCGATGCCATGACCAATTTCGGAGCCGACTCCTTCGTCGGACGCCTCTCATGTGTGTTCCAAGGCAGTACCGACACTACCTTCTACATCCTCGCTGTCTATTTCGGTAGCGTATGCGTTCGCAAAACCCGCCATGCCGTCGTATGTGGACTCCTAGCCGACCTCGCAGGCATCATCGCAGCCATCTTCATCAGCTACCTCTTCTTCCATTAAACTATACACTCTCAACCGACTTTAAACTATAAACTTTATAACTGACTTTAAACTATAAACTATAAACTATAAACTTTACAAAATCATGGCAACTAACGTACGTCCGGCCAATATGGAGCGCATCACAACACCCGCTCTGGCCAAACAATTCATTGACGAACAAATCAAGGAGCTTCGTGCTCAGATTGGTAACAAAAAAGTGCTCCTCGCCCTTTC
>Ga0310690_10009209_pt1 | contig 12412 bp, 11 predicted proteins | sample AusTroGonzalo_MG_2_FD_207661 | JGI IMG/M metagenome (GOLD analysis project Ga0310690, IMG submission 207661) | Bovine rumen microbial communities from tropical cattle in Woodstock, Queensland, Australia - Gonzalo_04 (v2) (version 2) | ecosystem: Host-associated > Mammals > Digestive system >...
ACAAAGATTGGGAGACAATAATAAGCAAAATTTAGCAGAAAAAATATATCTTAATGTGCGTTATGATAATTTTACCGGTATGGAAAGTCGGGAAGAATTTACAAATAGCGTAATAGAAAGCGCAGGTATTGGAATAGCGGTTGGGCAAAAAGTTGTTTCAGACGAAAACAAAAAAACATTGGAAGAATATACAAAAAATAAATTTGCATCCGAAAAGTAAAAAGTTATATTAAAATTTATTTCGTTCTCAAAGGATATTGCTTTTATTTTTTATAATATTAAAAAGTGCTATACTAATATAAAACCGCAGGTCAGGAGAAATCACTATGGCAAACGTGCAACGCAAAAAAAGAATTTTACTCAAACTTTCCGGTGAGGCTTTAAGCACCGAGGGGCACCGCGGCATTAATCCGCAATCCTTGAAAGAAATTGCAGTAGAAATTGCCGAAGCGTATAAAAAGAGTAATTGCGAATTAACCATTGTTATCGGCGGGGGTAACATTTGGCGCGGTGTGCGTGACGGAGGCGGCGTTATTGACCGCGTCAATTCCGACAGCATGGGTATGCTCGCCACCGTTATTAACGCAATTGCCTTGCAGTCTGCCATAGAAGATGCCGGCGTGCCTACCCGCGTGCTGACCTCTATTAACATTTATCAACTGGCCGAAGCGTTTGTGCGCCGCAAGGCCGTACGCCACTTGGAAAAGGGGCGCATTGTGATTTTTGCGGGCGGTACGGGAAACCCGTTTTTTACAACCGACAGCGCCGCGGCGCTGCGCGCATCCGAAGTGAACGCCGACGTACTCTTAAAAGCCACGCAGGTGGACGGCGTCTACGACAGCGATCCGAAAAAGAACCCCGACGCCAAACTCATCAGCCGCATTACCTATGCCGACGCTATCGCCAAACGTTTGCAATTTATGGATACCGCGGCCCTTGCACTTTGTATGGAAAAGCAACTTCCTATCCAAGTATTTAATCTGCATAAAAAAGGCAATATAGAAAAAGCCCTTTGCGGGGAAGAAATCGGCACGATTATTTATTAACACTATGGATAATCAAAATAATATCCCCGAAAACGATAAACAAAACAATTTTGTTGCGTATTTCCCCGATAATGCTAATCACTCGGCCGATTCGGCAAATAATGCCCCGAACGCGCTTTATCTTGTGTTGGAGTTGCCCGAGTGCCAACAAGATAAGGCCTATCAAAAATTTGTAGAAAATATAAAACAGGAAATGACAAATCATTCCGGTGATTGGTTCCAGTTAATTTTGTGTTCTTTTTTTTACCTTATTATGGGTATTATAGTGATTGTGGGGTGTAAAGATTCACAATTTTTACTATTGATCGCTATGACCTTTTTTTATGCTTTATTTTTTTGTTTCATGTGGGGACCTATAGAAAAACGCAGAAATTTTATAAAAAAAATTATTAATCACACCATATTAGTTAGACAGCGTGCCCGCCGCGAAGGAAAACCTATTCCGTCATTTAATTATCATCCGGAAATAAACCGCCAGATAGAGATTGAAGAATATATATTGTTAAACGGCCATGAACCGCCGAAACCGGTTATAGATTACTCAAAACGCATTAAATATGCACTCTATATATGTTTTGTAATACCGCTAATCTATGGAGTTTTTGATATTATCTTCTTTTTTAACTCCGATATGGACCATACAGAACTTTTGGTTGCAATCTTCGTCTCGTTATTGCTGATGTCAATCGTTTTATTTATCGGTTATGAACCGCATAAAAAGCAAGATGATAAGCGAGAAGAAGATTTGCGCAATCTTCCCATGAAAGAACGTCTTAAAAAGATAGAGGCTCCGCATAAAAAGGGTGCACGTAATAAATATATAGAGATCTTTTTTGACGAAGAAAAAGCAAACAAGGCTTTTTCAACTTCTCAAAATATTATGGCGTGGATGTTCATTATTTTTTTAATACTGCTTTTGGCCGCGCCGTTTGTGATAGGTATATATTTCCAAGACTAGGATTATATATAAGATTTGAATATTTCAAACGTTAAGCCCCTGTAACAGGGTGATCCCGGAGTATACACATTAAAAACAAATTGATATAATAAGATAAAGACTTTAATTTAAGGAAAACTTATGGAAGCGATTACTAATTTACTGACTAAAACTAAAAACGAAATGGCCGAACACGTTGCCCGTTTGGAGCGCGATTTGGCTACTATCCGTACCGGACGCGCCAGCGCGGGCCTTTTGGAAAATATCCGCGTAGATTACTACGGCACGCCCACCCCGCTTAAACAAATGGCGGTTATCAACATTTTAGATGCCAAAACCTTGGAAGTACAGCCGTGGGATATGAGCGCGCTTAACGATATTGATAAGGCCTTACAACTGGCCGATTTGGGAGCAAGCCCCGTTAATAACGGCAAAGTCATCCGCATCACCTTGCCTGCTATGACCGAGGACCGCCGCAAACAACTTGCCAAAAACATTTCCAAAATGAGTGAAGACTTCAAAGTGGCCGTACGCAACAGCCGCCGCGACGTATTGGAAAAACTCAAAAAAGCGCAGAAAGCGTCCGAAATTACCGAAGATGATTTGAAACGCTATGAAAGCGACGTCCAAAAAGCGACCGACGCGCATATTGCGCAAATTGAGCAAGTTATTAAGCGCAAAGAAGAAGAAATTATGAAAATTTAATTTTCTTCATTACCTACACAAAAACACCCCCTTTAATAGGGGGTGTTTTCATTAAGTATCGTTTTTATTAAAATATCAGCCTTGGGTGGAGTCAAAATGCTTTTTATTGATAAACATTTCGCTTGCGTCGCTGCAGCGGTTGAGTTCCGCTTGTATTTCCTTGGCTGCGCGCTCAAAATCGGCCTCAGTTTTGACCCAAACGGCTTTGCCGTAGGTAAGGGCTGTCTTGCCGAAAGGCAGCGGTACACGCATTTTATCCCACGAGCCGACCTTAATTTTGTGGCTCAGTGCCGTACCTACGGGTAAAATCGGCCAGCCGAGTTTTTTGGCTAAAAACAAAATACCGGGTTGTACGGTGTAGATAGGCCCGCGCGGGCCGTCCGGCGTGAGCATAGGGCGGTAACCTTTGCGCGCCGCTTGTAAAAGTTTGATTAGGGCCCGCGAACCCCCGCGCGTGGTGGAGCCGCGCACCGCAATCATCCCAAAGTGCGGCAATACGCGCGCGATATATTCGCCGTCGGAAGACTGGCTGATAAGCGCGACGACTTTTTGTTGTTTATAGGGATATAATAAGAAAAGTTGTTGGTTGTGCCATGCCGCATAGATAATGCCTTGCCCGCTTTCTTCTAATTGTTTGGCTTCTTCGGTCTTAAACCAATAAATGCGGGTGGTCCACCCTAAAAACAACGTGTACCAATACGCCAGCGTAGAGCCTACGGTATGCTTTAAGGAAAATTTTTTCGTGTCTTGTGCGAGTTCGGTCATTATTTTTTCCCTTTTTTGCGTATTTTCTTTTGCCAAGGCACCAAGAATACGCACGTATAGCGGGGGGATAGTTCCCCGTCTGCAAACGCAACATCTATTTTGGCGGCATTTAGTTTATCTAAAATTACCGGCAACGCTTTTTGGGCGATTGTTTTTTCCAAAATTACCGCCTCACGCAACATTTTCGGTGCGGCCAACTGCACAAACGGCGGTAAATACACGTATTGCGGGTCCAGCGTTTCGCATTCCTCTTTTTCGGCCTGCTCTTTGATTAAATCGGCCACGAATAAAACAGCCGTTTTCAAAAATTCCAGCACCACGATAACCGCGGCTGCTTTTTTATCCTCGTTGGGAAGTTCCGCTATAAAATCTTCTATGGGCTTGCCCAGCGTTACCGCGCACGCGCTAAACATTTCCTTGCGGATAATGCTGCTGTCGTCTAACTCCCAATGCGCATCTTGGTTAAATTCGTACACGACCCCCGGATCAAGCAACTTAAAAAGCGTTAAAATAAACGCGCTTACTTCGGGTTGTGTCTTAAATTCTGCCCTGCGCAACAATGGTAATTCCCGCATCAGCCGGTTGAGAATTTCGCGTTGGCGGGAAGTAATTTTGAAACGTTTTATTTTGCGCATAGGGTAACAATTTTTTCAAACATTTTAGGTAAACACTTCGTAAAATATTCGCCAAAAACGTCTAAAAGGAGCCCCCACGAAACAGGGGGCTCCCTTAAAAACAAACTTATCTGCGAGCGCGGCGGGTGCGTTTGCGGACGACGGCTTTTGCCGGTTCGTCTTTGGACGCTTCGCGCTTGGCCGTTTCGGCCGGTTTATACGCAACAGCTTTTTGTTCACTGCCGTCGTGATATTCCCCATGGCTCCACGTATAGACCAAGGGGGTGGTGAGCGCAATAGTACTATATACGCCCGACACACAACCGATAAACATAGCAAACGCGAACGAGTTAATTACTTCGCCGCCCATAAAGTACAAGATGCCCAAGGCAAAAAGTACGGTCAGCGTGGTAATAACAGTACGCGAAAGCGTTTCGTTGATGGATAAGTTAATGAGTTCGCCAAACGAAATTTTCGGGTGTAAGCGTCTGTTTTCGCGCATGCGGTCAAAGATAACGATGGTATCGTTAATAGAGAAACCGGCCACCGTTAAGAAAGCCGCCACAACGACGAGGTCAATTTCGCGTTGCGTAAGCGAAAACGCTACCGCCATTAAGAATAAATCGTGGAATAAGGCCACTACGCCCGAAACGCCCCACAAGATATTGTTAAAGCGGAACGCCACATAGATAATGATGAACACGAACGACAAGAGAATAGACCACAAGGCGCGTTCGGTCATATCCGCACCGACCGCCGGCCCGACGGAGTTTGTCTGCAAGACGGTGTAGGGCACATTGAGCGTATTTAAGGCGTCTTCAATGCGTTTTTGCACCACACCTACTTGGTCGGAAGTGGACTTTTCGCTAATCGCGTAGGAGTTATCGCCGAACGATTGCAGTTCGGAGTTGGCCCCCGTAGCCGAAAGTGCTTCACGCACTTTGGCCATATCTACGTTTTGTTCAAATTTTACCTGTACCATGGTACCGCCGGTAAAATCAATACCTAAGTTGAATCCTTTGGTGAAAAAGCAGATTAACCCGCCGATAAGCAAGGTGGCAAAGAGCGTGTAATATACTTTTCTGTATTTAAGGAAATCAATATTTGTTTTAGGAAGTAAACTAATCATCATAAGCTGATCTCCTTGGTGTTGGTGGTTAAAATAAGTTCATAAATCGCACGCGTTACGAATACGGCGGTAAATAAACTGACCAACAACCCGATAATTAAGGTTACCGCAAAGCCTTTAACGGGGCCCGTACCGAACTGCAACAAACACGCACCCACGATAATGGTGGTGATGTTGGAGTCAAAAATGGCGGACCATGCTTTGTCGTAACCTAAGTTGATAATTTCATATACGGGTCTGCCGAGGCGTTTTTCTTCGCGCATACGCTCAATAATAAGCACGTTGGCGTCAATAGCCATGGCGAGCGATAAAATCATACCCGCGATACCGGGTAGCGTAAGCGTGGCGGAAAAATAACTCATAATTGCAATTAAAAGCACGAAGTTGAGCACGAGCGCAATATCGGAAATAACCCCTGCCGCTTTATAGTAAATAGCCATAAAGAGCAAGATGATAATAAACGCAACGGCCGACGCGGTAAGACCCGATTTAATGGAGTCTTCACCCAAGGTCGGGCCGATGGTTTTCTTTTCAATAATGCGCACGGGAGCGGGCAACGCACCGGCTTTAAGTACGATAGATAAAGCGCGGGCTTCTTCGGGCGTAAACGTGCCCGTAATGCTTCCTTCGCGGGTAATGCGCGATTGGATAACCGGTGCAGATTGCACGGTGTTATCCAAAACGATAGCGAGTTGTTTGCCGATATTGGCTCCGGTGAGTTTACCGAATTTTTTGCTGCCTTCGGCATTAAAACTAAACGATACGGACGGATAGCCGTTATCGCCCATCATGACCACGCGGGCGTTTTCCAAATCGGCCCCGGTCACTTCGGCTTTATCGGAAAGCAGGCTGTAACCGCCGTCTTTGTTGCGCATAATTTGGTAGCCTTCGGGCACCAAGGCGGCAATATCGGCGTTTAAGTTCCCTTCGTCATCAAAAGGATTGTCGGACGCTTCTAAAGCCTCAATGGCTTTTTGGGCGGCAGAAGTATCGTTTTTGACGATACGGAATTCCAACATAGCCGTTTTACCGATCAGTTCTTCCGCGCGTTGCGGGTTGGAAACACCGGGGAGTTGTACCATAATCCATTTATCGCCCTGCTTGGTGATAGAGGTTTCGGCCAGACCGTATTGGTCAATGCGGTTGCGGATGATTTCAATCGCGCGCGCCATGGCTTCGTTAAGCGGCTCTTGTTTGGTAAGTTTAGCCACTTCCAATTCCAAGAGCAGGCTGGAGCCGCCTCTTAAGTCCAAGCCCAAGTTGAGCATACGTTTCGGGCGTTCGCCGAGCGTATCTAATTTTTCACGTTCGGCGGTAGGTTTAGAGTACCATTTGTAATTGGGGTAGATTAAATAAAGTGCCCCCAGTAAAATGACGATAATTAGTCCCCATTTTACGGCTAGTTTGTTTGACATTACTTCGTGCCTCCTTGTTGTGCCGCGCTATCGTCTTTAAGTGTGCCGATAATAGCGGTTTTGAGAATTGTAATTTTGACCGATTCGGCTATTTTTACTTCTAACGCATTATCCTTAAAACCGACAATGGTTCCGATAATTTGGTTAGGTAAAATAACCTGATCGCCCTTTTGTAAAGCGTTTACTTTGTCCAATAGTTGTTGGGCTTGTTTCTTCTGGGCTCGCGCGGGCAGCCAAAAAAGCCCGACGAACATACACGCCAAAAGAATAAGCCAAAACATACTGGCCGATCCTTGTGCTGCAGCAGGTTCCATACGTCCTCCGTAATAAAATAAATATATCTTAATTGTAGCATATTTTTCCCGTCGTTAGTGTCTTATCTTTTAACAGCGTGTCACGCTTTTAACGTAAGCCTACGTTGCGTACCTATCACTCCGTAACATTTCTGTACGGGGTATAGTACCGCCTTTTTATTTCGCACTACAACAAGGTTGAATGACTATCTCTTTATCTTTTGTTTTTTTGTTGTTAAAATCGCCAAAAGTTGATTTATTTTTTTTTTTTGCTAGAGTTTCTCTATATATAAATGGGGGGATACTTATGCTAAAAAATAATCAAAATTCGGGCGGTTTTACGCTAATAGAAGTGCTTGTGGTGGTGTTAATTATCGGCATTTTAACCAGTATTGCGTTACCACAATATCAAAGATCGGTGCAGAAAGCCAGATTAACCGAAGCGGTGCAAGTTCTAAAAGTGTTAGGGGATGCGGAACAGGTTTATTACGCTACCTATAACCGCTATGCCACTAATTTAAACGAGTTAGATGTTACTCCGCCGGCAGGTTTCGGGAATAATTGGAGTAATCTTCTTGCGAGTGTGCATGATGATAAAATACATATAGAGACCCGCGCTTTATTTATGCCGGGGAATTTTTATATTGTTTTTTCAGGGGATCATGTGTATTGTTCTCATTGTTGTGTGGCTAAAGAAAATAAATTGTGCCAAAAATTTTACGGGGACACGACCCCGTATCCCGATCCGACCAATGGTATTTACGAAATGATACGTATTGAGTAAAAAGCAAATTTTACTTTTCAGGCACTATAAAAGTTTGCATTAAGCCCAGTATTTCTTTGTCTTGCGCGTTGCGCGAGTTGAGCGGAATAATTTGCTTGCTGTTTTCGGTGGTTACTACCGCATAATCTTCCTTAATATCAAACACACTGCGCGGAGCGTCCAAATCAAACAAACTATGCCCGAACATCCCGCGCGGGATATCCACATTGAGCAAATCAAGTAACGTCGGCGCAATATCCAACTGCGACGCGAGCGCATTATCCGTAATCGGTGCGGTAATCGGCGTTTTGGTTACCATAATAAAAGGCAGATTATCAAATTGCGGCTCAAAAGGGTCAAAGAGCGCGTTGGTAGGCGTGTTGGAGTACGATGGGTGATCGGGCGTGATTGCAATAAGCGTATCTTCGTCAAACAAGCCCGCCTTATCCAACCGCTCCAAAAACCGCGCCACATCTTGTCCGAACCGCGCAAACGCGCGCGGCATGGTGGGCATTTGATAAAAGCGGTTATCAATTTCTTCGTACACTTCGCCCGCGTAATCGGGGCGGCCGAGCGGCACGTGCGAGTCTAGGGTTAAAATCGTCATAAAGACAGGTTGATTTTTATGGCTTTGTAAATAGTCCACGGCGTAATCAAAGAGTTTGCGGTCCAAGAGTCCCCACCAGTTGATAAAGGGTTTATAACTCTCTTGCGCAGCAAAATAAGTGGCGCCGATTACTTCGTCAAAACCGGCCTGCTTAAATAAAATGTGCTCATCCATATAGGTTTCATTGGCCCCGCGCAAAAAAGATGTATGAAACCCGTGTTTTTTGAGTTCTTTGACCATAGAAATCGGGTACTGGTTTTCATAGGCGAGTTTTACAAACGGGTGCGACGTAAAAATTACAGACAACCCGTAAAGGGTGGATAACGACACATGGCGCAAGGACGCAGACGGGTAATTTTCGTAAAGATAATCCAGCGGTGCACTCGCGGCGGGGGGGATATGCTTGTTAAAATGGTGCATATATTTATTGGAAAGCGATTCCGACGCAATTAAAATCACGCGTTTATAATCTTTGCCCACCGGCGTTTGTTGGGCGGTAAAGACGTTATATTGTTGGGCAAGTCGGGCAGTTTTCCCTGTTAAATCGGCGGTAATCGTGGCCTTTTGCCCGCCAGCCACCATGGCCCGCGCGGTATAAACAATAGACGGGGGCATTAAATATACGCTGTAAAAATCCAAGGGGGCGGGCAGTAGCCACAAGGGGTTAAAAGCGTAGAGTAAAAACGTACCCGCCAAACACACGATCAGTCGGTGCAGAGCCGTTTTGCGCGGGGTGCTTTTCAAGTATTTTTTTATGGTAAAAAAACAAAACAAGGCAAGCGCGGTAAAATAGCAAAGTAAGCGCCAATTGGTCATAAAATCATAATCGCCGCCTTGCAACGTGTCCACATATTTTTTGCCGAAACGCTCCTTAAAATACCACAGCAGTACGCCGTCGGCGGTAATGGCAATAAAATAAAGAAAAGCAAACAGCGCGAGTACGTATTTATTTTTCAGGCCGATTAAATTGACAAGCGATAATAATATCCCCAAAAATAAAAATTCACACGCGAATTTTACGAATGTCAGCGGTAAAAACGTACCCCACGATAAAATGTCCAGTTGCGAAAGCCCGAATGTGCCCACAATCAGCGCGGGAACGGAAAAAATAGCGAGTAGTTGATAATCGTTTTTGAAAAGCGAAAAAAGGTTTTTAAGTGGTTTCATTACGTTTATGTCCTATCAATTTGATATAATTATTATATCTTAATTAAAGGACCTTTGGGCGTTGGCTCGGTCGTGGTGGCCGACAACCCCATAGCGTAAATAATCATGGAAAACCAAGACTTACAAACCAAACGCCACTCGTGCGCTCATGTTATGGCACAAGCGGTGCAGCAGTTATTCCCCGGTACGAAACTCGGTATCGGTCCGGCTATTGAAAACGGGTTTTATTACGATTTTGATTGCCCCCACGCCTTCACTCCTGAAGATTTGAAAACCATTGAAACGAAGATGAAGGAAATTATCAAAGCGCGCCAGCCTTTTGAACGCAAAGAGATGAGCAAGGCCGAAGCGAAGGAATTTTTTACCAAACGGGGCGAAACGTATAAGTTGGAGCTCTTGGAAGAATTGGAAGACGGATCCATTACCATCTATACCAACGGCGATTATGCCGATTTGTGCCGCGGCCCGCACGTAGAACATACAGGTAAGGTAAATAGTTTTAAGTTGACCACGATTGCCGGAGCCTATTGGCGCGGCGACGAAAAAAACGCCATGCTCCAACGCATTTACGGCTTGTGTTTTGATAATAAAGACGAACTCAACGCCTATATCAAACAACAGGAAGAAGCCGCCAAACGTGACCACCGCAAATTAGGGCCGGAGTTAGACTTATTCAGCATTAACGACAATATCGGTCCGGGTCTTATTCTCATGCACCCCAAAGGCGGTATGCTGCGCAAAATTTTGGAAGATTGGATCAAAGACCAAAACTTAAAACGTGGTTATGATTTGGTCGTCAGCCCGCATATTGCGCGCTATCATTTATTTGAAATCAGCGGACACGCAGGTTTTTATTCGGATAGTATGTTCCACCCCATGGAAGTAGATGAGGAAAAATACCAAATCAAACCCATGAACTGCCCGTTCCACGTTGAAATTTACAAAACGCACTTGCGCTCGTACCGCGATTTGCCGCTTCGCTTTAGCGAACTCGGCACGGTGTACCGCTACGAACGCTCGGGCGCGTTGCACGGATTGTTGCGTGTGCGCGGTTTTACACAAGATGATGCACACATTTTCTGCACACCGGAGCAGGTGGAAAGCGAAGTTAAAGCGGCTTTTGAATATGCCATGCACATTTTTAAGACGTTCGGTTTTGAAAAGTACGCAGTGGAACTTTCCACGCGCGACCCTGAACATCCGGAACATTTTACGGGCGACGTAGCCGATTGGGAACGCGCCGAAAGTGCGCTTAAAAAAGTATTGGAAGAAAATAATATTCCTTACACCACCCACGCGGGCGAAGCCGCTTTCTACGGGCCTAAAATTGATATCAAAGTAATGGATGCTATCGGTCGTTTATGGCAGTTATCCACGATTCAGTTTGACTTCAATTTGCCCACGCGTTTTGACTTGGAATATGTCGCGCCCGAAGGCCGCAAACGTCCGATTATGGTGCACCGCGCCATGTTCGGCAGTATTGAACGTTTTACGGGGGTAATTATTGAGCACTTTGCGGGTTGGTTCCCGTTGTGGCTCGCTCCGGTGCAAATGAAACTCTTAACGCTGACCGACGACCAAATCCCCTATGCGCAAGAAGTAGCCGCCAAAATGCGCGAAGCGGGCTTGCGTGTGGATTTGGATACGCGCCCTGAAAAATTAGGGCTCAAGATCCGCGAAGCGCACATGCAGCGTATTCCCTATACGGCCATTATCGGCAAGAACGAAGCCGCACAGGGCACACTGACGATCCGTCTGCGCGACGGCAATAATACGCAACCCTTAAAGGTAGAGGACGCTATTGCCCAAATGCAAGAAGAAGTTAAAACGTTTAGTTTAACCAACTTGCTCAAATAATTGAGACCTTATTTATATTTAGGGGGACCTTAACGGGTCCCTCTTTTTTATAGGTCCTTTTGGAAGTGAAAACTAGGACTTTTTGCCCTTGTGTATATCCGAAAAAAAGTTTAGAATGTAAGTAACGGAGCCAAAAAATTATACATGAAAAAACGTATTGCTTACATTTTTTTGATTTTATCTTTTACGGCGGTTTGCGTGCCGCAAGTTTTGGCACAATCGGTCTTGGTAAAAGGATCCCTTGAAACGGGCAGTAAAGCGGCGGTAAAATCCACTGCAGAAAAGAAAATTCTTCAACAAATAACCGCGGCCGAAGTGTTACAATCGCCGGGAGCACTTGTCGGTAAAGCCGTTGATCCCGCTTGGCAAAACGTGCAAATGGCCGGTATGCAATGGAAAGAGGCGCAAGCCTCCATAAAGCAGGCTAATCAAATTATTGCGCAAAGTAATGAAATGCTTAAACGTTATGATTTGCAAATGGGGCCGGACGGCCGCACGATTTTTGCGACCAGTGCAAAAGGCTTGGCGTTTCTGCGCAAGCACGTAAGCACCCTAGATACGCAGAAAGCGTTTGTTGCGACGGATTTGTCTAAATACAGGCCGAAAACTTCCAGTGCCAATACGCACGTTGCGTTTCCGGAAGAATTTCAACAGGATTTGGGGACGCGTTATTTAGGTTTTAAGTATATCGGTATGCGTGTAAATGCGCAAACCGATATCAATGCTTTTGTTCAAGAATTAAAAACGCGCGGACTTTCGGAAAAAGCGAAAAAAGCATTGGAAGATACGGAAAATCCGGTAATAATAGATGATTTGCCCTATTTACATGGCGAAGGGGGAGATAGAATTTGGCTCAAGCATATGGACGGCTTGGAATATCAACTCACCTTGTCCGACGAAAAGCAATATAATGATTTTACTCCGTCGGCATTACCGGTTCCGTATCAAGTGGTAGGTTTAATTGATACCGGTTTCCATTCGGGATTTGACCCCTACACCATGGAAAAGCAAGACTTTCCCGGCGTGATGAAACATATTTTAATGCAATTGGAAGTGGAAGGAAAAGTCGTTTGGTGTGAAATAATTCCGCAGGCAGACGGGAAAATAAAAGTGA
>Ga0310690_10009210_pt1 | contig 12411 bp, 7 predicted proteins | sample AusTroGonzalo_MG_2_FD_207661 | JGI IMG/M metagenome (GOLD analysis project Ga0310690, IMG submission 207661) | Bovine rumen microbial communities from tropical cattle in Woodstock, Queensland, Australia - Gonzalo_04 (v2) (version 2) | ecosystem: Host-associated > Mammals > Digestive system >...
TGCCTCAAGGGTGCTGATGCTGATGCTCGACAGGTCTATACCGCCGCACGTGACGAACTCTTCCTTGTATTGTCCCCGGCCTTCTATCTCATAGATGTCCGATGTAAGCGTGGCACAAAGACGGTTCATGTCGCGAGCCGAAAGTTCGCCCCATCGCTTCTTTGTATCTACACGGGCCCGTCCGAGCAGATGCGCCCAGAGTTTCGACGTGAACTGACGGGGATACTCGTTGACAACCAGACGGCGCGGGCTGGTTTGCTGCATACTGGCCAATACGTCCATTGCCTCGTTTTCACCTTGAGCATCCACCCAGTTGATACAGAGTTGAGCATAGTAATCATGTTCTGCCAGATAGCGCGCAGCATAGCTGGAGAGTCGCAATACGGCAGGGCCGCTCACACCCCAGTGGGTAACAAGTAATGCTCCACCTGCATGAAGCTTTGTTCCTGAAATACTGACTCTTACGGAATCAACCACAGAACCCGTCAATGCGATGAGGCTGGGGTCTTTTATATTAAAGGTGAAGAGCGACGGGACGGGCTGGGAAAAGATAAGTCCCGCAAGATGGCGGAAGGGCGAAAGACGCGCCATCGTGGGACAGCCGCCTGCCGTGCAGACCACCTTGTCGAAGTGGCATGGGATTTGCCTCTCATCAGCAAAGCTGACGGTATAGCCTTCTTGCTCTTGCACGATGTCCGAGACCTTGTGCGAGGTGTGCAGAACGACACCTGCCTCGCGCATCCTTTGCAGCAACGTCCCGACAATCTGCATCGCATCTTGAGAAGAGGGGAACACGCAATCGTCCTCTTGCACAACGAGTTTGACCCCCTCCTGCTCCCACCATTTCATTGTGTCGTTCTGGCTCCAGTGTCGCAAAGCACGCTTCATGAGCTGTTCGCCACGAGGATATGCCAGCCGGAGCTGGGTGATTCGACGGAAGGAGTTGGTCAGGTTGCAGCGACCGCCACCTGTTATGGCGACCTTTGCCAAAGGGCGTGTCCCACTCTCGAAGACCTCGACGACAGCCTCTGGCATCCTGCGTTTCAGCAAGATGGAACAAAAGCAACCCGCCGCACCAGCACCTATGACACCAATCCTCATTGCTGCAAACGAATTACGCGGATGCCTGTCTGGGTGGAGTGTTTCTGCATATACTCGTAGAGCGTCATCGGCTCCAGCACGACTTTCTTGTGGATGCTGCTGGCATTGAGCAGATGGAGCTTCCCGTCCTGTCCCCATACGGCAAAACCGACGTGACTGACGTCGAGCCCTGCCTTCTTTGTGGTAATGGCAATGATGTCGCCGTCGTGGATGCAAGAGAGAACCTGCTTGCTGTCCCCTACCCTTTCCTTCGGGATGTAGCGGACTGTTGCACCCGACGCGCGTTTCTCCATCTCAGCAATGAGGCGACGCTCCTCCATGTTGACCTTCAGCAAGGGATAGGACTCGGGATGAGTGCTCATATAGGTCAGGCTGAGCTTCATCGGGACGGAGATATTGCTTGGCGGCACGACTTCCTTCACCAGTCCCAGCTTTGTGCCTGACTGAATCCATTGACTGAAGTAATGGTTGCGGCTCTTGTATCCGTCTATCTTTCCATCATCATAACGCAGCTTACGCAGCCACGAGAGATAGTCCTTCCAACTCTTGCTGCCGTGAGTGGTCGTAAGAGCCAAAGCACAGACATTCTCAACCAAAGTCGTACAATCGAGGCTTTGCAGGTTGATGGCCAGATGCTCCTCCTTGTCCTTTATCTCCAATGTGTGCGCCACATAGGGGCGGTTCATGAGTTGATTGGCATAGAAGAGAGTCAAGGCCCCCTCCCCGCCTTGCCCTCCGTCGCTAACGCTCCCCAATCGCTCTGCTACCAACAGGCGATTGCCCCTTTGGGGGAGAGCCTTTGCACCTTGCTCCAAGAGTTGCACAACCCGAAGGCTGTCCTCCTTGCTATAAGAGACAAGCTCTTCTGCAAAAGATGAATGAAAAAATAAAAGTGAAAAGAAAAGTATAAGGAGTGAACGCATGATTAATGGTCAATGATTAATGGTCAATGTTCAATGGTTAATGTCCAATGGTCAATGCTCAATGTTCAATGGTCAATGTTCAATGTTCAATGGTCAATGGTTAATGGTTAACGGTTTTCTCTTCCGGTAGTTTCAACATTGCCGTCACAGCAAAGGTGACGAGGCAGAAGCCCATTACCGCCCAGAAGAAATGATTGTATCCCAGACTGTCCGAAATCCAGCCGCTCACCATTCCCGGCAACATCGCGCCACCGAAATACTGGAAAGCAGTGCAGAACGAAAATACAGAGGTGGCACGTTCACCATGAGCAAAGTGAACCAGATAAAGCGTGTATGCAGTAAAGCCCAGTCCGTAACCAGCCTGCTCGATAAAGATGCATGAGCTAATGAGAAAAAGATTCTGTGTTCCATAATGACTCAGATAGACATAGACGATATCCGGCAAGGTTATGCACAACACAAGCGGCCAAAGCATACGGCGCAAACTGTATTTCGAGACAAGCCAACCGCCCACGATGCCACCGCCGAGCAAGCCAATGACACCTAACGTGCCATAAATAGCACCAAATTGAATGTCAGTCAGTCCCAAACCACCTTCCTCTACCGTGCGCTTCAGGAAAAGCGGCACAATCTTGGTGAGCAATCCCTCTGGCAAGCGGAAAAGCAAGATGAAGAGCAGAGCGGTGATGAGGTGCGGCTTTGTGAAGAAGACTTTAAGCGTGAGTTTGAAGTCCCCCAAGACAGAAAGCGTCTCTCCTTTAAGGGAGTCGGATGAGGGTTTTGGCAATGCTCTCCAATGCCAGGCAAAGAGCATCAGCATAAGTCCTGCAACCACAAGAAAGGTGATGCTCCACGACAGGGGAATGCTCATTTCGCTCTTCTGCAGCAAGCCTGCCAACATGACCAGTCCGCCTTGTCCCAACACCATACCGATACGATAGAATGTGTTGCGAAGCCCCACATACAATTCCTGCTCGCGGTTCTCCAGGCCAAGAATGTAGAAACCGTCGGCAGCAATATCATGTGTGGCACTACTGAAAGCAATCAGCATGAAAAGGGCAAGCGAGCATTGCAACCAGAAGTTTGTGGGCAAGGTGAAGGCCAACAATGCCAATGCTGCACCGATTGTCAACTGCATAGTAAGAATCCACCATCGCTTCGTCCTGATGCCATCCACGATAGGGCTCCACAGGGGCTTGATGACCCAGGGCAAGCCCAGCCAACCGGTGTAGAGGGTAATCTGTGTGTCGCTGAGACCCATCTCCTGATAGAGAGCGAGCGACAAAAGCATCACGGCGGCGTATGGCAACGCCTCTCCCAAATAAAGCGAAGGAATCCACGAAATGGGAAGCCTCTTCGATTCTGTACGGAACATTTTCATCGTTTAATTTTCAGCAAAGATACAAAAAAAGAAGTAGCGACAAGCAAGATGGAAGAATTATTTTCGCTAAGTAATGCAGAAATAACTAATTGGGACAATTACCATACCCACTTGTCATCTAAATCCGTTCTTTCCTGCATGGATTTCAAACAAAGCGTGCAGTGATGGCTTTTATCACACGTGGGAAGGGGTCACACAACACGTGGGAAAACTCATGTCTAAAGCAGCAGTGTGAGAACTGCTCCCCAGTGGGCAAGAGCACCAAGCAGGACGAAGACATGCCAAATGGCATGATAGTGAGGCCGGTCGTCGTGGGCAAAGAAGTAGGTGCCTGCCGTATAGGCGATGCCTTCGGCCAGGATGAGGAGAAGGGTGATGGGGGCCAGGTTCTGCATCACGGGCTCTGCGATGAGCACGATGCTCCATCCCATGATGAGATAGATGGCCAGGGAAAGGCGCGGCCAGCGGCCCAAGGCAATAATCTTATAGATAGCTCCGACCAGCACAATCAACCACTGCAGGGCAAACACCAACCAGCCAATCCAGCCACCCACGACGCCAATGAGGACGGGCGTGTACGAGCAGGCTATCATGACGTAGATGCTGATGTGGTCGCACTTGCGCATCGCCTGCTTCAGGCGCTGCCCGTGCGCCCAATGGTAGAGGGTGCTGCTGAGGAACATGAAGAACATGCCGAACAGGAAGCAGATGACGCCGAATGCCATCTGCCAGCTTACATCGGCAGCCAGCCAGACCAACCAAATGGAACTCAGGGCAAAGACTGCTCCTCCCAGATGTGTCCACGTGTTGCCAAGCTCAGTCTTGGCAGGCCAAAAGTTTTTCGATTGCATCCTGGGTTTGTTGTGTCAAGTCCTCGTATGTGTTGTTTGATGTGGGATTTATCGCAGGCAGATAGGTCACCTCGATATGCCTGGGCTTCATGAAACGGTTGCCGCGGGGCAGGGCTTCGTAAGCTCCGCGAATGCAGACGGGGACGATGGGCACCTCCAGTTCCTTTGCGAGGATGGCAAAGGTCTTCTTGAAGGGAACAGTCCCCCCGTCGTGGGTACGGGCACCTTCGGGGAAGATGATGATGCGATGCCCCTCGCGCAGCACCTTGGCAAGCTTTAGGATGGAGTTCTTCAGGTTGGCACGCTCCATGACAATCACATTGCTCTGGGCTGCCAGGTTCCGGCGATAGTCGCCGCGGACGTGTTCCTCCGTGGCATAGAAGTAGTACTCGCCTATGCCTCCCCAAGAGATGCCGGAGAGCACCAACGGACCGTCTGCAAAGCTCTGATGATTGGGTGCCAGGATGCAGGGGCCCTGCTGCGGGATGTTCTTCTGTCCCTTTATGGTAAGGCTGTTGTACAGACGGAAGAAGCACTTGAAGAGGCGCGAGGTGATTCGGTATGCCAGACCTGCCGTTGGCAGGGGCAGTCTATCCACCGGCCCCAGGAGAAGCTGATGCCAATCCACGTCCTCGACTTCCATCTTTGTCTTCTGGGCTGCAACGTGGCGAGCCAGTGCCTCGATACAGGGGAAGGCTGGCATCTGATCCACGCTGACGGAGGTGCCGAACGTATTCTCGATGAACCCCTGCAGGCTGACCTTGTCGAGGGAGTCCAAGGCGAGGTCGGTCTCTATATGGTCGGCTGCACGTACCTTCACACCCTTCTCCGACTCGATGAATCGCTTGATTAGGAGGTATTCCTCGAATTCCGGCTCGGGTGCCTGCTCGTGCTCCTGACTCCTGGCTCCAAGCTCATTGCGCAGGATGGCACCGAGCTTATATCGCTGCAACTTGTCAAGTCTGGTGCGAGGCAGTTCGCCGCGATAGACGAGCACGCTCATAATCTTCTTGTAGGCTGAGACCGTCATGTTGTAGGGTTCCAGCACCTCGCGCTTCAATTGTGCTGCCACTTCGCTGTCGGTCTTCGTCTGCGCCCACGATGGCTGTGGGACGATGATGGCGCGCAGCATGTCGCCGTCCTGCACCACCGCAGCTTCCTTGACGTAGGCTTCATACTTCTCAAGCTTGTACTCTATCTCGCTGGGTTGTACATTCTTGCCGTTGCTGAGCACGATGATTTCCTTCGTCCTGCCGGTGATGATGATACGCCCGGAAGGGTCGAACTGTGCCAGGTCGCCCGTATGGAGGAAGCCGTCGCTGTCGATGACTGCGGCTGTCTCCTCTGGACGGTTGTAATAGCCCTTCATCAGGTTTGGTCCCTTGACGCAGAGCTCGCCGTCCACCAGCTTGCACTCCACACCGGGTAGGGGCAGACCCGAGCATCCGGGAATGATGTCGCCCGGACGGGTGAAGGCGATGATGGGAGCCGTCTCGGTCATGCCATAGCCCTCGAGGACATCCAGGCCAATCGTGCGCAATCCTTCGCCTATCTCTTTGTCCAGGGCTGCTCCTCCGCTGACGAGGTAATCGATGTGCCCGCCCATCTTCTTTCGCACAGAACTGAAGACGATGCGGCTGAGTGTGCGGCTCTTTGCCGCTTTGCAGACGGCAAACAACATACGACCGACGGCCGTCTGGTCAATCTTCTTCTTGATTCCGACATAGAGTGTCTGCCAAAGACGGGGCACACCTATCATGATGCCCACCTGTCCGCGGCAGAGCGTGTCCATGATGTCGGGACCGGAGAGCGAGGGAGAGATGGCGATGCCGCCTCCCATATAGAGCGGAGCGATGAGCGACCCCATGAGCGGCAGCACATGATGCAAGGGCAGCAGGACCAGAGCACGGCGCTTCTCGGAATAGATGGGCACGTCGTAGGAGACGCTGTGTACGTTGGCCTTCAGGTTGGCATAGCTGAGCATGACACCCTTGGGCGAACCCGTGGTGCCGGAGGTGTAGATGATGATGGCCGTATCGTCGTTGTCCGGCTCGCCAAGTGCCGACCAGGGGAGGATGGAGCATGGGGGCTCGCCGCGAAGCGATAGGCGTTCGTAGTCATCGATGATGAAGACAGACGGAGCCCACTCTAAACCTTCATGGGGGGAGGCTTCCTTAATTGCCTCTCTCAGGACCTCTTCCCTTTCCTTCGAGACCCATACGGCATCGGGCCGGCAGTCGCTAAGGATGTATGCCACATCGCTTGCAGTGCTCGATGCATCCACGGGGACGGCAATGCCTTCGTTCATCCAAACAGAGAAGAAACTGTAGGCCCAGCCTTCGCGATTCTCGCTGAAGATGATGGTCTTGGTCTGCTTTCCCCTTGGCGTCTTTCTGGCAAACAGCGCCACGCGTTGCAGCAACTCGCTGTAGGTCACGTCATGTTCCTTTGCAATGATGGCAATTCTGTTCAGGTCAATCATATATTACAACTATTTTTGTGCAAAGATAACACTTTTATATGAAAGAGAAAAACGAACGGAGAAAAATTATATAAGAAGAAGAAATTACTGTCATGTTTCATGTTTCATGTTTCAAGTTTTTTCGTACCTTTGCCGAAAATAAAGCTATGAATGACAGCCAAAACGCTCAGCGCAGGCTGAGCAACACAATCAAGCCCGACAACATGGGGCTGGAGCAGTGGCAAGTGGCCTTGCGCAGGCAGCAGGCACAGCGCGAACACTTCGCCATCAGCGAAGCAAGCGTTCAGTTCAGCCCGGGAGAGTATTACGTCCGCAACCTCAAGTCGCGTGGTCAGTACAAAGTCATCTACCGAGGTGCCTACAGCCCTTGGAACTATTGCTCCTGTCCCGACTTCCGAACCTCGGGTCTCGGCACATGCAAGCACGTAGAGGGTGTGAAGCTCTGGCTGCAGGCCGAGGGAAAGGAGGTGCACAACGAGGAGCCCGACTACACCTCGGTCTATATCGACTATCGCGGCGAGCGCTGCATCCGCATCCGCTTCGGCGAGGCACACCGCAGGGAACTCACCGCAATAGCCCGGGAGTACTTCGACCAGGCTAATGTCCTGCGTCCGGAAGCATACGCCCACTTCGACTCGTTCATCGAAAGGGCTCGGGGCATCGACTCCTCCTTCCGTTGCTATCCCGACGCGTTGGACCTGGTTATCAGCGAACGCGAACGGTTGCAGCGGGTAGCACTCATGGAGAACGTCTATACGGACGAAGCACTGGATGCACTGCTCACGGCTAAACTCTATCCATATCAGAGGGAGGGCGTGCGCTTTGCAGTCAAGGCTGGCAAAGCCATCATTGCCGACGAAATGGGACTGGGCAAGACGGTGCAAGCCATCTGCTGTGCCGAGATTTTCCTTCGTGAGAAGATGGCAGAGAGTGTGCTCATCGTCTGTCCCAACTCCATCAAGTATCAATGGAAGAGGGAGATTGAGCGATGGTCTGGGAGCCGCTCTCTAATCATCGAGGGCTATGCCTCCAAGAGGCTGGAGCTCTACAATGCGCTCGTACCATACAAGATTGTCTCATATCAGTCCCTGGCAAACGACATCAAGTCGATGGGGCGCATCCCGACAGACATGCTCATCATGGACGAAGTGCAGCGGCTCAAGAACTGGAACACACAGCTGGCACAGGCCGTCCGTCGCATCGATGCGCACTACTGCGTACTGCTCTCCGGCACACCGCTCGAGAACAAGCTCGACGAACTCGTCTCCATCGTCCAGCTGGCCGACCCCTACTGCCTCGCACCGCTCTACCGCTTCCGCTACGACCACATCATTACTGACCCCGCTTCGGGCAAAACCGTTGGCTACAAGAACCTCAACGACATCAAGGAACGGCTGAAAGACACTCTCATCCGCCGCACGAAACAAGGCGTGCAGTTGCAACTGCCGAAGCGGACAGACCAGTTCCTGCTCATTCCCATGACGGCCGAACAAAGCAGCCGCCACGAAGAGCTGCGCTCTGCCGTTGCCAGGCTGGTGAGCAAGTGGTCGAGAACACACAATCTTAGCGAAGAAGAAAGAAGGCGTCTTCTGCTTATGCTCGGACAGATGCGCATGCTGGCCGACAGCACCTTCATCATCGACCAGGACAAGGAAAACCGCCATGATGTGAAGGTTGCCGAAGTGATGAACATCCTGGACGATGCACTGGACGGGGGAACTGCCAAAATCGTCATCTTCAGCGAATGGGAACGCATGGCGCGGCTGGTGGCAACGGAACTCGACGCACGTGGCATCCGATACGAGTTCCTGCATGGCGGTGTTCCTGCTCCGGAGCGGGCAGAAATCGTCAGTCGCTTCACCAGCGGAAGCGACTGCCGCATCTTCCTCAGCACCGATGCAGGCTCAACGGGACTGAACCTGCAGGTGGCAAGCATCCTCATCAACATAGACCTCCCATGGAACCCGGCCGTACTGGAACAGCGCATCGGCCGCATCTACCGCATCGGACAGGAGATGCCCGTCCAGGTGCTGAGCCTCGTCTCGAAGGATTCTATCGAGGAGGGGATGATAGAACGTCTGAAGTTCAAGCACTCGATGTTCGAGGGTGTGCTGGATGAAGGCGACGACATCATCTTCCTCAGCGAAAGCAAGTTCTGCACGTTCATGGAAAACCTTGCTGCCCCACTCCGTCTCAACAAAGAGGAGAGAGAGGCAGCCCCCTCACCGCTGCCGGTTAAGGGGGATGCCTCAGAGTCAGACAGCCAGGGAAGTAAGGAAAGAACAATCACTAAAGCGGGGGGAACCTACGATGAGGCTTCTGTCCGTACGTTCCTCACCTCCCTGCGCGACATCCTCCAGTCGCCCGAAAAGACAAAGCAGCTGGCAGATGCCATCACCATATTATTAAATAATGAAGAGTGAAAAATGAAGAGTGAGAAAAGTATCCTCGTCACCGGAGCCAGTGGCTTCATCGGCAGTTTTATTGTAGAGGAGGCCCTCAGACAGGGCTTCGACACATGGGCAGGAATGCGCGGAACAAGCAGCCGCAAGTACCTCCGGGACAAGCGCATCCGCTTCGCACAGCTCGATATGCAGCATCCCGAGAAACTCCGAGAGCAACTCCTTGCCTACAAGGCAGAGATGGGCGGCAAGGGCTGGGACTACGTCGTTCATGCTGCAGGAGCCACGAAGTGCCTGCATCGCGAGGACTTCTTCCGCACAAATACCGAAGGCACGAAGAACCTCATTGATGCCTTGCAAGAGACGGGAATGGTGCCACGCCGCTTCGTGTTCCTGAGCAGCCTCAGCATCTTCGGGGCCATCAGGGAGAAGCCTGTCCGTCGTGCGACAAAGGACAATCCGTGGATTTACTCCCCTATCCTGCTCTCCGACGAGCCGCAGCCCAACACCGCCTACGGGGAGAGCAAACTTGCTGCCGAGCGTTTCCTCATCGGGCAACGGGACTTCCCCTACACCATCCTGCGCCCGACGGGAGTCTATGGACCTCGCGAGCGCGATTACTTCCTCATGGCTCAGAGCATCAAGCAGCACATCGACGTCGGTGCCGGCCTCACGCCACAGGAGATAACTTTCGTCTATGTCGAGGATGTCGTCCAGGCTGTCTTCAAAAGCATGGAAGCGACCAAGGCCGAGGGCAAAGCCTACTTTCTAAGCGACGGGGAGGTCTATAACAGCCGCCGCTACAGCGACCTCGTGCAGCAGCACCTGGGAGGGCCTTGGGTGCTGCATCTGAAGCTGCCCCTCTGTCTGCTGAGAGCCATTTGCTGGATGAGCGGCAGAATCAGTCATCTGACAGGCAAGATGAATGCCCTGAACGACGATAAGTTCCACATCCTCTCGCAGCGCAACTGGCAGTGCGACATCCAACCTGCCATCCGCGACTTCGGCTATGCTCCGGCATGGTCGCTCGAGGACGGAGTAAAAGCCAGCATCCACTGGTATCGGCAGGAAGGCTGGCTTTGAAAACAAAAAGAAAAAAAGAAGAAGAGGAACGAAGATAAAATTATACCTACTGTCAATTGGTATAAAGGAATCGCTTGATACTCTTCTTGGGTGTCTTCTCGAACTCGCAGTCCATCACCTTGATGCTGAACAGCTGGGCGTATGCAGGAAGTTCGGGGTTTATGTCCTTGCGGTTCTGCTCCATGATGGATTCAATGTCCGAAGTCGAGAGGCGCAGCTTCTTGACCTGCTCCTGGTCGGGATAGACGAGGCCGACGAGCTTGTCGTCCCTCTGCACCACGAGACACTCGCCGACGAGCGTCATGTTGCTCAGTTTATCCTCAATTTCCTCGGGGTAGATGTTCTGCCCGTTGGCACCGAGCAGCATGTTCTTGCTGCGGCCCTTGATGAAGAGGTTGCCCTGGCAACTCAGGATGCCCAGGTCGCCGGTATGGTACCAGCCGTCCTGGTCGAGCGCAGCCTTCGTGGCCTCCTCGTTCTTGTAGTAGCCGAGCATGACGTTCAGTCCGCGCGTCAATATCTCGCCCGGGATGTGCTCGGGGTCGGGGCTGTCGATGCGCAGTTCCTGATGGATGACGTTCCTGCCGCAGCTGCCCACCACCTGGTCTTTCCAGTCGTTGTAGGTGATGATGGGGGCACATTCCGTTGCGCCATAGCCGACGGTGTAGCGGAAGCCTATTTCGTGGAGCAGCTGCTCAATTTCCTGGTTGAGTGCGGCACCGCCGATGATGAGCTCGTAGAAGTTGCCGCCCAGGGCCTGCGTCAGTCCGTCGCATATCTGCTTGCGGATGCGGTCGCCGATGATGGGGACGTTCATCAGCATCCTCACCTTCGGGTCTTGTATTCTGGGCAGGACGGCCTTGCGCACCATCTTTTCTATAATAAGGGGGACGACAATGAGGATGACTGGCTTCACCTCAGCCAATGTCCGCATCAGGATGGTGGGAGAAGCCACCTTCGTGAGGAAGTTGATGTGTACGCCTGCCACGAACTCAAAGACGAACTCGAAAGCCATGCCGTACATGTGCGCCATAGGCAGCATCGAGAGCACCTTGTCACCTGCCTTGATTTCGTTGCCGAGCACGTGGAAGGCAAAGTCGCAGTTGCTCCAGAGGGCACGATAGGGAATCATGACTCCCTTCGAGTTGCTGGTCGTTCCGCTGGTATAGTTGAGGACTGCCATCTCGTCGGGCTGGTCCTTGTGGTAGCTCAGGCATTCGGGCAGGAAGCGGCTGGGGAACTTCTCGCCGAAGAGGCGGTTGAGGTTCTCGCGGGCATAGCCGAGCTTGTCGTTGCGACACACCAGCAGGCTGTAGTCAACCAGCGAGATAATGCCCTGCAGCTCCGGCATCTCGTCGGCATTCAGGTTGGGCCAGACTTTGTCGCCCACAAAAAGGAGCTTCGACTCGCTATGGTTCACGATGTCGTGCACCTGCGAGGGATGGAACTCATGCAGGATGGGCACTGCCACGGCTCCGTAGGTCAGTATGCTGAAGAAGGCGGCTCCCCATCGACTCAGGTTGCGTCCGCAGAGGGCAATCTTGTCGCCGGGCTGGATGCCTGCCTGCTCGAAGAGGATGTGAAGCTTCTCGATGATGCGCGCCACATCTTTATATTGCAGCGTGAAGAACCCGTAGTCCGACATCGAATCCATGAACCAATGGTCCTGAATGCTCTGCCGAATCATCTCGTTATATGAAGGTACTATACTTGTATCCATTTGCACACTTTTGTTAATTTTGTGCAAAGTTATATTTATTTTCGGTATATTCCAAATATTATGGTAACATTTTTTGCACAAAAGAGGAAAAAACGTGCAAAAGGAGGTTATAGCGAGAGCCTATGGGTGATGCAGGGAGGCAGTTCCTCCTCGTAATGCGTGACCATGACGAGGGTCTTGTGGGGACGCTGGCAGAACTGTTCGATTATCTGGCGCACGAGGCTTCGGTTCCGGTCGTCGAGGCCATGAAGGGGTTCGTCGAGGATGAGCAGTTCGGGGTCTTTCACGAAGGCGCGAGCCAGAAGGCAAAGGCGTTGCTCTCCGCTGCTGAGCTGCAGGAACGACCTGTCGGCGACATTCTCTACTCCGAAGACGCGCATCCATTCGAGGCAGGAATGTTTCTGTTCGGGGCGCGGACGCACATAGAGCCCTACGGAGTCGCTCAGTCCGCTTGCCACGACGTCGATG
>Ga0310690_10009211_pt1 | contig 12410 bp, 3 predicted proteins | sample AusTroGonzalo_MG_2_FD_207661 | JGI IMG/M metagenome (GOLD analysis project Ga0310690, IMG submission 207661) | Bovine rumen microbial communities from tropical cattle in Woodstock, Queensland, Australia - Gonzalo_04 (v2) (version 2) | ecosystem: Host-associated > Mammals > Digestive system >...
GTTCATATGACGGGCAGGTCACGGCATATCTTGTCGGAGAGCATAATATTTCCAGCAAGACAGAGTCCGTGTCGGTGCATTACGGAAGCAAGATGGCCATAATCGATGATGGCTCTCATCTGACCGCAATCGATCCGACATCTCTTCTGTTCCTCGGCAGCAGAAATGTTGTTCCTGAGACCATGACATATAAGGACAGTACGCTTTTCCTTGGCAATCTCAACACGACTGGTGCTGCCCTTCCCGGTGTGGAAGCCGCGATTCGTGCCAACATGTTCGCCAACAGCGCCGGGACACAGACTGCTTTTGTAGAAGGTACGACATGGCAAGCTGCGTGTGTTACTTTCGCATATTCTGATGATACCGCCGGCAAGAAACACATACCGTATGTGGAAAATACGGGGTCATATCCGTATAATAACCAACTCGAATACACATCATCCGTCATTACGACATTCAAGGGCGGAGAGAAATACCGTTTCGGTCTGATGTTCCGCATGGACAACGGCGTCAATTCCGAAGTCTACTGGATTGGAGATAAGGTCAACACGCTTTATCCTGTCACCGTATCGGCACAGCAGCAGATCAAGCGGGCCATTGCTATCTGTACGATTCCCACCGCTGTCATTACTGCGGTGCGGAACTGTGGTCTTGGCGTCCGCTCCGTACAGCTTATGGTTGCCGAGGCGTCTTACGCAGACCGTTCCATCAAAGCACAGGGCATCATCAACCCGACGACATTCAATGTCTGGGACAGATATAATGATAATCTGTATTCCATTCCTTCCTGGATTTCGCGTCCAAGAAGGTCGGGATATGCATATAAGCATTTCGAGCCGATACATAATGCGACGAGATCCACCGGCGAAATAGAATGTAATTACTGGGAGACGGAAGATACGCCGACACCGTACTACCGCGTCAAGAACTATTTTACTGCAGATGCGGAATATATGGATACGTTCGAGGGAATGCCTTCGGACGAGAATGACTTCCTGATGTTGGTATATGGTCTTCAGTGCTATCGTGGCGACTGGGGGCAATTGAAATATCTTGGTCGTGTCTATGTCGTCCGCGCGAAGATTCTTAACTCGAATGTCATCGGAACAGAGAGCGCATATATTGCGGCATTGAAAGCGTTTGACTTCTCTCAGCACGCGGACTTGTTCCCGACGCTCTCGGTTGTAAAGAATAAGACATATTATGATACGGGCGCCAGCGAAGGAGCGTCGTCTCGGTTCTCGATAGATATTCTGGGCTCCTGGACTTTATATGGAAAGGGTAAGAAGGATACCAGCCTGCGCTCTGTATATACATCCATAACGGACTGGCTGGAGAAGACCGGGGGAGTGGACACTAAATATCTCGTCTCCTTCGATGTCTTCTCTAATACTTGGGGTGAATACTGTAACTCTCACAGAGGCACGACGTATTATTGGAACAGCATCGCCGCTGCCGCAGAAAATGCCCAGAAGAAGCCGGAGCTTGCGGCGAACACCCAAAGTAATAGCGAAACAATCTGGTGGGATATGCGCGGCAATAACAAGTCTAAGGCTGGTCCGTATATTCCCGCATACTATCGTAAGCATCTTATGTTTGTTGATGAGAATGTCGTAACGCTTGACTCTCCGGAAATCTTTTATGAGACGGTGTCTCTGGATAATGCGGATGAGTGCAAGTTGCGTATCATTGGTGTTGCTAAAGTATCTGGTTGCGTCAGTGATGATATTATCGACGGCTCCCAGGGAATGCTCTCTGGAGAGAACCATGTCAAGGAGAACTTCTCTGGCTTCGACACGTCAAGCTATCTTGACGGGCTTCAGTCCTGGCCTCTCTGGGAAGAATATGGTCTTGCCGAGAAGCCGAATAATGAAGAGGAGGAGTTTGAAGTTCCGTCAGAAGTCAAGGAGAGGAGTTCTATCCATTATACGAAAGGCGCCGGTACGGTCCGTTATTGGATGCACATGTGGAACCATACCGGTCTGATTGACGGATACTCGGACGAAGATGTCACTGTATTCGACGGTGATGCTTACTCAAAACTCCGGAAGAAGATATTCGCCAACCTGAAGTTCTGCTATTCCTCTATTTACAGCACGTCAGGATTAAGTATGGAGCTTTCGGCTCTTCGTATATTCAACTATACATCGAGCCAGTATGTGGGTCTGAAGATTGGAGACGACAATGAGTTCAAGACCCGCTATTACGACGCGGTAATCAATACTGTTCTGACGCCCCCTGGTGACATCAAATATCCCATCTCCTTCAATACGAGCGCTCCGCTTGTGGGTGAAGAGATTGAAGCAAGTGGCAGCTTCCTCTATGGGACGAGTGCCATTCCGATGACGTATTCCACCTCGGCGCACGCTGTGATGTCATTTGAATCGTCTGTCGACACGACGACAAAGAAGTATACGCAAACCATTCTTCCGTACATCAGATATAAGGAACTGGCATATACGATAGATGGTCGTGATGAAGCTCATAGCGAGAGCGGTCCGCTCCTGCCTTGGATCAATACTGATAGCGCGCCCATCAATTATATATATGGAGAGGCCGTTCCGACTGTTGAGACCCCTCCCGTCGATCCCGGATATATACGTTCAATCCCTAGTCCGAGTGTCACGTCTATCAATGAGATTAATCATACGATCTCCATACTCTGGTCTGCACTCGGCGTAAATCTACAGTATCAATATCTCTATAAATATACGTGGAGACCGGCAATAGAATACTTCAGCGGTCAGCCTGTATATTATAAGATGTATGTTTCCGGGAAAGGCAACATCATTGTTGACATCTCTAAAGCCGTATTCTCTATGGCTGGTATGCAGATGAGAATTGAGATGGCGCATTATTTCGATGCGGAATCAACTGATACTGAGCAGGTTGTTGTGAATTATGCCAACTTCGACAACTCCGAATCTACTACGCCATTAACGAGTGGATTCGGAAGGCTCGTTACCGGACAGGCGTCGTCTACAAGTAATAGCGGTATAACCATTATCGATCCGTCGCAGACCTATCCTTATATAGACTACGACATCCACCAGGATTACTTCACACTCACCACGGATAGCCAGGCTGATGATATTGGTTCTTCGGAGAAGTACCTTTTCATCGGAGAAATATATCAGGACTATGATTCCAGTCCGTTGACCGATATGCGTTATGGGGGAATCAGTCTTGACGCTGTTGCGAATTGCAGATTCGTGGCTGCTGGTCCTCAGACCAACGTCGAAACGATGTCGACTTCTTCTGCGAGCGGCAATATAGTTATCGGCAACCAGGGCGATACATATTTCCAGAGATTCGACGCTCTCCGTACCAAGCCGTTGTCAGAGTCATCCGAGAATGGCGTGATTGACATTACGTCCGCAATGCTCGAGACGCATATCAATATTGATGGTCGTCATGATTTGCAGAGAGGATTAAGACATATTGCATCGCTGGACACTGAGCAGTTCAATCTGCTTAACCGAGTCTATTCGCAGCCGAACAATTTCATTGTCGGGAGAGATCCGGATAATGATTCCGATAACGACAAGTACTCCTCGACTGTTACTTGGACGCTTGACAAGCATGATGCTGCCAATATTGACGAATGGATGCACATCACGCTTGCCGATACGCTTAAGCTCAATGGTGAGAAGGGGGCGTGCAATGCTCTGCGTCGTTATCAGAATGCCATCATCGCTTTCCAAGACAGATGCCTGTCGGAGATTCTGTTTAACTCCAGGGTCCAGATCAATGCAAGTGACGGTGTTCCTATCGAGATTGCCAACTCCGGCAAGGTTGACGGCAAGCGCACCATATCCGATAAGCATGGCTGCGTGAATAAATGGTCTGTCGTTGAGGGTAAGACTGGACTCTATTTCGTGGACAATGTGAATAAGATATTCGCATCGTTCGACGGAAGCGGAGTCAATAACATCTCCGATCAGAAAGGCTTCAGCGTCTGGTTCAAGAACAAGAATAATATGAAGCCGTGGACCCCGGCGCAGTTCAACAATCTGGTCGCTTATTACGACAGAATTCATTCTGACATCTACCTTGTTGGGGCGACTGACAGCACTACCGGTCAGTCCTGCCTTGTGTACAGTGAGCCGCTTCAGGAATTCACGAGCTTCTTCGACTACGGCAATGTCCCGATGATGGCGAATGTAAGCGACAAGTTCATCTCTGCGTATCCGAGCGGAAGCAATACGGTGCTTTGGTTGCAGAACGAAGGCAACAGATACTGCAAGTTTTTCGGAACACAGTATAACTTCTGGACCGAGCACCGAGTCGCTCCCGACATGTATATGGACAAAGTGTGGACCGGTCTTGAATATCGTGCGGACTTCTACCGTATCGGCGGGGATAATAGTATTACTGAGTCTAATTTCGACACGGAAACTTATTATCAGCCTACTGAGACTTTCGATAAGTTCAAGGCTTGGAATGAATATCAGTCCACACCGGAGACCACAATCCCGCAGGCGCCCGCAGACGCTTATCCTGATGTCCGCAAGAAGTTCCGCATCTGGAGACTGGATATGCCCCGTGCTGTAAAGGACAATACCTATAACAAGAATGGCCTGAACCGCATGCGTAATCCTTGGCTGCAGTTCCGTCTTACCAGGACGCTTGCTGGGAACGATAATAAGGCCAAGGACCTGATGCAGTTACATGATATAATTGTTAATTACTTTGAATAGTATGATGACGCTTGAAGATATATTGTCCTCTTTGAATGTAACGATGCCATCGGTAACTGCCAATGCTACCGAGAGGCTTTCTGTTACACCGACAGGCTATGGTAGCAGCGATGAGCTTCAAAGTTTTCTTGATAATCAGCAGGACAACATAAATCAGGGTCTGGGCAATTCAGGTTTCGGTCCTACTGGTGCCGGAGGTAATTTCAACTGGAATTCGGCTATCAGCAATGGTCTGTCTGCGCTAACCGGTGGTATTGGAATTCTTAATACCGCAACACAGGCTGCGCAGATAAATGAGAATAACGGCTTCCAGGACAGGATTGCTGACCTGAACACATTGGGTAGAGCTGGATACGCAGACTATGACCAGGTACTTTCCGCCTATCAGAATGCGGGCGCTCCTATGCGTCAGAATTATAATGATGTCCGTGGAATGACGAATGGTCAGAAGTGGGGCGCGGTAGGTAGCGGAGCCTTACAGGGAGCAAGCGCTGGCCTGGCATTCGGTCCTTGGGGAGCTGCTATTGGCGGAGTGCTCGGCGCTGCGGGAGCCGGTCTTGGCGTTCTCTCTGGAAACACAAAAGCACGCGTTCAAACTGATTTCGACAATCTTCAGTCAGATCTCGCGCAGAGCAATTTCCGGACTAATATGCAAGCGGCTACTGAAAGGATTGCTGACCAGAAGAATCGTCAGGGCCAGGTCCATTTCGTTGCGGAAGGTGGCAACATCGAGCGTAGACAGATGGACATCAGGGAGTTCGCCAGTAAAGTCTTGAATAAGAAAGACTATATAGACAGACCTGTCCGCAAGATGGTCAAGGGTGGAGTAATGATTAGATATAAAGTCAAATAGATATGAGCAAGTTTGATACTCACGGCGGTTACTTCGCACCTGCCGGTTATATGAAAGTAAACGAAGGGGGTAAGCACGAAGAAAACCCCAACGGAGGCGTTCAGATTGGAATGGACCAGAACGGTACGCCGAATCTCCTGGAAGAAGGGGAGCCGGTGTATAAGGACTTCGTGTATTCCGACAACATTAAGGCGGACAAGAAAGTTCTCGAGCAGCTTGGTATTCCCGCAAAGTATGCCGGGAAACTCTATTCCGATATTGCCGATGCGTTCCTGGCTGAAGCGGAAGAAAGACCGAATGACAATATCTCCGCCAATGGTCTGAATGCTATGCTTGGTCGTCTTGCTGAAGCGCAGGAGGAGCAGAAGCGACAGGAAGAAGAGGCGGCTTTGATAGAAGAGCTGAAAAAGCTCTCACCTGAAGATCGTGCCGAGCTTGCAGCTATAGTGGACCAGGAACAACAGGCTGAACAGATGCCGATGGAACAAGCGGCTCCTGAACAGATGCAGCCTGAGATGATGCAGTCGGAGATGCCGATGATGGCGAAAGGCGGCAATATGTTCAAATTGGGAGATGGATTATTTAGATTGAAAGGACTTATTGGCAATGCTCTTCGCAGACCTGGAATTCCTTCCGGGCTTGAAGGCTTCAGTCCATTTGGCTTATCTTACGGTCCAATGTATCTGTTAAAGAGTCCGGAAGAGGTTGCGGAATCCTCTCTTGATTCTTATGTTGTTCCTGGATCTGCAACTGGTGGCGGCGGACGCTGGCCAGAAGTAATAGAAGATGAGACTATCGATTCTATCGCAAAAGAGTCTTCTGGTACTGCTGGAATTCAGAGCCCCAAGACTCCGACCAGTACGATTGTTAGGACTGATTGGACGACGGACAAGCTTCCCGCTATTGTTGGAAAGACCTCTGGGATTGTCGCTCCGGAACCGAAGACGAGTCCTATTGATGCTGAAATCGAGAAGAGATTAAGTCCTGAATATCTTGCAGAACAGGATATTAAGCCTTATGTCAACAACGAAAACGAGCGTCAGGATTATCCTACTTGGCCTCGTTATGCTGGTGCAGTCGGCAGTGGTCTTCTTGCACTTCAGAATCTGATGCAGAAGCCTGACCATTATGAATATACTCCGATTCGCCCCGTTCTTCCTTATGGGAATATTAATCTTCAGGATGAACGATATATGCCTATTGATATGAATATGCTGTCAAATACTATTCAGTCGCAGTCTCGGGCGAACTCGAGAGGTTTACGCAATTCCGGTCTTGGTCCTTCTCTTGCTGCGGCACAGCTTGCTGCGGATTATAACGCTACGCAGAATCTCGGTACCGGACTGCTTCAGGGCTGGCAGGCGAATAACCAGGAACGCAACCGCGTGATCGCCGCTAACAATGCCAATGAGGTCCAGCGCGCCAACTTCTACGCGACACTTGATCAGGCGAGAGCTAACGCGATGAACCAGGCAAAGTATCAGAATCTGCAGAATAAGCTATATGTTGACAGACTGAATAAAGCCGCCGAAGCAGAGAGATATGCCGCGATAAGCCAGAACCTCGATAACGCACTGTCCGCACTTTCTGATATTGGATATGAGAACATCAATCGGAATATGGTTGATGGCAATACCGCATTACTTTATGCGCTTGATCCTCGATTCAATCCATATTATAAGAATGGACAGAAAGGATGCGGCGGAACTCTTCTCAAGAAACACAAGAAGTAAACAGATATGGGAAAGTATTTAGTTACAAGCGGCTCGCACTTCAGACCGCTTTCCTATGATGAAATGGTCAAGCCCTTGGCCCAAATGACAGAGGCGCATAATGCTGCGCAGGACGTCTATGACCAACTGTCAATGGAGACCGAGGCGTTACGCCAGTATATTAGCGAGAATGAAGACGACAAGCGCGCCAAACAGATGTATGACAGTTATGTCGATAAGCTCTCTACTCTGCAGAATAATCTTTGGAGCAATGGATTCAATGCTGGAACGCGTAGGGATTTAGCTTCTGCGAGGGCTTCATATGCAAGTGACGTGACAGCGCTTAAGAATGCTATAACCAATCGTCAGGAGCGGAGCAAGGAGTACTGGGATGCGAGACATAAGGACCCGACTCTCGTTACGGGCTTTGATCCGGGTACCGGCGGTCTTGACAACTATCTTGGCAATCCGGATTATGGCCGCGACTGGTATTCTTATAGCGGAACGCAGTTTGCCAATGAGGTTGCTGCAGATGCGAAGGCAAGGGGGGCAGAGATGATAAACTCATATGCTACGACCAATCCGAACCTTGCCGGTTATCTTGAATATCATGTCAGAAATGGGTTTACTAATCAACAGGTGGATAACGCGGGCATGCTGGCTCGACAAATTCTGTCTGGTCAGGTTGACCCGAACGACCCGAATATCGATCCCGTTGAATCGCTTCTTGCGACTACGCTTATCAGCAGGTTGAGTTCATCTGGCGCAAGACCGGGGCAGAATCTTTCCGCAGAAGAGTTCGAGCGTATGTTCAACTACGGAATGCTTGGTCTCGCCCAGGGTATCGGCAAGGAGGATATGCAACTCGTAAATAACAAGGTATGGGACCACGCAATGTCTCGGGCCGACGCTTTATATAAAGCAAGATTGAATGCCTCCGCAAATGCCGGTGATGGTGTTCACCGCGAGGCGATTCTGTCGAAGCAGCAGTCAGGAAATTCTGATAAGGTTATCGGTAATATCAGTAAGGTATATGACAAAGACACATATGCCAACGGTAATACGGTTAATATAAGAATGCCAGATGGCTCAATTAAACAGCTTCACAGCTCAGACGAGGCGCTTGACCTGTTTATGACCAACCGTGTGCAGAACTTCCTGTCTGCCACCGGAATCGATGTGCGTCAGCCCGCATCTAATATCTTACATACCGAAAAATCAAAGAAGACGGGTTCGGATAAGGGCACACCGCTTAAGGTTGAACGTGACGGTCTTGGGCTTAATGGACATGGCAAAGTCAAGAGGCTCGTCAGTGGCAAGTGGGTTGACGACCCGCTGCTTACCAATCACTATAATGAAGCCGTTGACGAATATAGGTCTACGATGCATCAGATTGAGTCTTTGAACCCCGGCATGAAGCTTACCAATTACGGTCTTTCTCCCAGCGAGTCCCACCATCTTCGCAAGAAGTATGACATTCCCGACAGCGTTCCGGATTATGACCTCGAGGCCGCTATTCTTTCCAAGCAAAAGAATGGCTTTACAACATCAGCTACGATAGCGCAGGGTCCGGAAGATGATGACATCAAGGTGCGTCTTGCGACTATCATGGACGGCATGTACGGCTATGATGGGCAGAACTATTCAAAGACATCGCTGAACGGCTTCTATAAAGTCGGGAAAGACGGAATTACCGAGAGCAAGATCAACGCTGCTGCTGGCAAGAACGGACTTGCCGATATATTCAAGATGACGAACGGGCGGATTGATCCGAATTCAATAGTCAATATCGGCATTAATCCGGAAGACATCAAGGATGGTCGTGTTCGAGTAAGAGTAACTGCATCCAACGGCAAAAATGTCGGAACATACGTGACTGATATTACGACGCTCGGAAATGACCTCGCCGGTTCGACTCAGGCGCTTTCCGGTATCGTCAGGGAGCTTATGCTTCCCGCTACGAATACCATAGATGTTCTTGATACCAATAAGGGACTTCCCGTAGGTCAGTATATGCTCGGGTATGGTAACTGGGAGAATGAGATGAATGCTCTTCTTGCTGACTATGCGGATTACCTCCCTTGGGTACGTGACGGAAATACCATAAGACTTGCAACAGGAAAGGAAATAGCGCGGAATCCGAATTATCGTGACCAGTACTTGAATGCTGTTACGGCATTTATCCAAGATGCCATCAATTACGGCTTGGAGCCGAACACGCTTCGCCCGCGTCAGCATAAGGGATATACTTCTTCCAAATCAAGTAGTTTAGTTGATGACGAATAAGATATGGGACCATTGACTACAAAGGAATTACAGGACAAAGTAGCTGAACGTCAGACTGGATTGTCCGTCAACAACCTTCCGGTGCTTACGGTGCCCAAGAAGTCAAAGCATTATGAAATGGGCTTGACTTCGCCGGCTCCGATTAGCGAAGAGAATATAGTTGAATATAGTGATGAGGCGCCCGAAGTTACGGGACGTGATCTTCTTGGTTATCGTGGTTACGGCAATCGTGACTTCTCACAGGAAGCCATTGATGTCGGCTGGGGAACAGAGCGGTTCGATGCCAGAAGCGGATACATCCCCGGCGCAAATATCGAAGATGTACGCGCTCGTGAGCAGAGCGCCGCCAATAAGTTGCTTCGTGGCGTTACCAAAGGCGGAATCACCGCGCTGACGACATTTGCCAACACAACACTTGGTACGATTGCGGGCGCAATGTACCTAACTCCATTTGCAACGGCGCTTGGGAAGGAAAACTATTGGCTGAATCCGTCTGCGGCAATGAACAATGCCGTTAATAATCCTGTTTCTACTTTCTTGACCAACATACAACAGAAGTCGGAAGAGATCCTGCCGAATTTCAGGACGGAGGAGGAACAGACTGAAGAGTGGCAGCGTGGCTGGATGAACCCTTCGCATTGGAATGCCAACTTCTGGGCCGACTTTATTAAGAACTTCGGCTTCACCGCCGGTGCGATGGCTGGCGGACTTGGCTGGTCAAAACTTATCGGAAAGGTTGGCGCTGCCAAACTTGGCGGAGATTTAATGAAGGGTGTCGCTGTTGCCGCAGAGGGCGACGTTGAAGCTACCGCTGCTCTGAAAGGCTCTGCGGAGGCAATTCGTGCTGCGAAGATAATTGCCCCGGACACGAATGTGCTGCGTGGGAATATCAAGCAAGCAGCCGCCAAGGCGATGTCGCTTCCCGTCGAACAGCAATATATGAGTGCGCTTATCAGTGCGTTCGGCGAGGGTTCTGCAGAAGGATTGATGGCCAGGAGTGAGTTCTTGGATGATTATCTTCCGCAACTCGAACAGGAGATTTCAGAGAGATATGCCGGACTTGAAGACGAATTGCTGCAAGACGACAGATTCAGGACTCCCGTCTTTGATGCCAATAATCCTGATGCGGAGCCTACATATATATTGAACTCTGCGGGCGTCGACGAGCTTCAGAGGAGGCAGAATGAACTGTATGAGCTTCTCGGGAAGAAGCGTAAATATGCAGAAGAGCAGGCTGATGAATTAGCTCAGACGACATTCATTCTCAACATCCCTATCCTTACGCTTTCAAATGCGATCCAGTTCTCCAGATTATTCGGCGGAGGATGGAAGACCGCAAGAAGCACCGCAAGCGGTGTTGCCGGTAAGCTTGGCAAATATAAGGCTGGCGCACCTACTGTAATTCGCTCTATTGCGAAGACTGCAAATCTCGCTGGAACGGAAGCACAGGAAGAAATGCTGCAGGGTGTCGTCTCCAGCGCTACAAAGAAAATTGCAGAAGACAACCTGACTTACTTTAATGACCTGTCTTTCGATCCGGAGGCAAAGCAGTCGATGCGCGAGTGGCTCGCGTCAAATATATCCAACGTAAAGTCGGGCGTTACAGGAGGTGTAGAATATCTTTCTGACTGGAAGAACTGGCAGGAAGGATTCATGGGTGCGCTTACGGGCCTGCTTGGAATGCCTGGCAAGGGATGGATACATGGCGAGCGTGGAGGCGTGCCGCAGGCGATCTCCGAAGCGAAGCAGGAGCGCGAAGAGGCGCAGAGGGCTGCAGACGTTCTCAATGCCCGGGTCAATTCTCCTGAATTCCAGAACAACTGGAAAGGTTATATTCGCCACTTAAAGCTTAATGAAGATATGAAGCTAGCTGTCGCACAGGACGACCAGTATTCATATCATAACGCATCTGACAATCAGTTGGCCAATGACGTGTTGATGTTCTCGAAGGCTGGCAAGCTGGATGACTTATACGCGCTTGCTGACCGCTACTCCAACCTGTCGCAAGAGGACATCGAGCAGATTCGCAATCAACTGCATAACCCGGAAAAAAGTCAAGGCGCAGTTCCAAGAGATTCTGAAATCAAGAGATCTGTTGAGAAGCAGGCGAAGAACATCAAGGATGCTATTGACAGTTATAGCAAGGTATATGATGACCTTCGTGCGATTATGCCCATTGGGACTCCGGACAACCTCTTTGACGAAGTTGTGTTGACGACCATGCAGCTGAATAATGCCGAGAACAGATTCATGACCCTGCTCGGCGAGACGCTTACCAAGGTCGGTTCTCTCCAGAAGGCAAAGGATAACCCGGCTTCTGCGGAGAAGATGAAAGATGTATCATCTTTGCAGCAGGAATATGCTGAAATATTCAGCGGAAGTATCGCCCCGATCTCAGAAGCCAAACAAGCGGAGACAAAGAAGAAGCTCGACACCCTGTCCAATCTCGTCAAAGGAGACGAGCAGCTGTCCAAGAATGTCTCGGACTTAAAGAAGATATACTCTGCTCGCCAGGATTACTTTGATAAAATCTCCAAGCTGCAGACAATCTCTCCCGAGGAATTCGAGGCACAGGCAAAGACACAGGAAAAAGAGCAGACCAAAGCCAACCAGGATGCCCGCAAGTCCGAAACAGACCGCATCGCTTCTTCGCTTGATGAGAAGTACGGCGGCATGAACACTGTCGAGCAGATGCATCGTGTCTATGCTGAAGAGGAGAATAAGGAGCTTGTGATCGAGACGCTTCGAGAGAAGGCGAAAGACGACAAGAACGCAAAGGATTACATCGACATGTATGATGCCTATGATGGCTTCAGGCAGATGTTGATGGACAAATATCCAAAGGTCTTCTCTCCAAAG
>Ga0310690_10009212_pt1 | contig 12404 bp, 11 predicted proteins | sample AusTroGonzalo_MG_2_FD_207661 | JGI IMG/M metagenome (GOLD analysis project Ga0310690, IMG submission 207661) | Bovine rumen microbial communities from tropical cattle in Woodstock, Queensland, Australia - Gonzalo_04 (v2) (version 2) | ecosystem: Host-associated > Mammals > Digestive system >...
GAGGCGGTACGCAAGCGCCCCGGTATGTATATCGGTTCCACCAGCGCCAGCGGATTGCACCATCTGGTCTATGAGATCGTGGACAACTCCATCGACGAGGCGCTGGCAGGCTACTGCACCGACATCACCGTTACCATCAACGAGGGAAATACCATCACCGTTACCGATAACGGGCGCGGTATCCCCGTGGACATCCAGCCCCAGACCGGAAAGCCGGCGCTGGAGGTGGTCTTTACGGTACTGCACGCGGGCGGTAAGTTCGGCGGCGGCGGCTATAAGGTGTCCGGCGGACTCCACGGCGTGGGCGCCAGCGTGGTAAACGCGCTGTCGGAATGGCTGGTGGCGCAGGTCCATAAAAACGGCAAAATCTATGAGATGCGTTTTTCCAGAGGCAACATCACCCAGGAGATGCGCGTGGTGGGTCAGACGGATCATACCGGCACCACCGTTACCTTTAAGCCGGATCCGGAGATGTTCGACACGCTGGAATACGATTACGAGACGCTCCATACCCGCATGCGGGAACAGGCCTTTTTGAACGCGGGGCTGCGAATCTCCATCACTGACGACCGGGAAGGGTGCCGGCGCAGCGAGACCATGCGCTATGAGGGCGGTATTCGGGAATTTGTGAGCTACATCAACCGCAACAAGACGCCGCTCCACGAGGAGGTCATCTATATCTCCGGCGCCAAGGGCGACAGCACGGCGGAGATCGCCATGCAATATAATGACGGCTATAACGAGGCGCTGGTCAGCTTTGCCAACGATATCCACACGCCGGAGGGCGGTATGCACGAAACCGGCTTTAAAACGGCACTGACCCGCGCGCTGAACAACTACGGCGTGAAATACGGCATGATCAAAGGCGACGACAAGGTGTCCGGCGAGGATTGCCGGGAGGGTCTGACCGCCGTGATCTCGGTAAAGCTGACGGAGGCGCAGTTTGAGGGGCAGACCAAGGCGAAGCTGGGCAACGCCTATATCCGTACGCTGGTAGATCAGCTGGTAAGCGATCAGCTCGCGGTGTATCTGGAAGAACACCCCGTGGTGGCGCGCACCATTTTGGATAAGGCGCTCACCGCCAACCGCGCCAGAGAAGCGGCGCGCAAGGCGAGGGAATCCATCCGGCGCAAGACGGCGCTGGGCGGCGCCGCCATGCCCGATAAGCTGCGGGACTGCAACGAGAACAATCCGGAGCTGACGGAGCTCTATATCGTCGAGGGCGACAGCGCCGGCGGCTCCGCCACCCAGGGACGGGACAGCCGGTTCCAGGCGATCCTGCCGCTTTGGGGCAAGATGCTCAACGTGGAAAAAGCACGGGCGGATAAGGTGTACGGCAACGATAAGCTCCAGCCGGTCATCACGGCGCTGGGCGCCGGCATCGGCGAGGAGTTTGACGCGGATAAACTGCGCTATTATAAGATTATCATTATGGCGGATGCCGACGTGGACGGCGCCCATATCCGCACACTGCTTTTGACGTTCTTCTTCCGCTTTATGCGCCCCCTGATCGAGGAAGGATACGTGTATTCCGCCGTGCCGCCCCTTTACAAGCTGACACGCGGCAAACAGCAGCGCGTGGCGTATTCCGACGAGGAGCGGGACAAGGTCAGCGCCGAGATGCGTGCCGACAATCCCAACGCCAAGGTGGATATCAGCCGTTTCAAAGGCCTGGGCGAGATGGATCCCCACGAATTGTGGGAAACCACCATGGACCCCGACAAGCGCACGCTGCGCCGCATCACACTGGGCGACGCGGTGGAGGCGGACGCCACCTTTACCGTTCTTATGGGCGAAAAGGTGGAGCCGCGCAAGGAGTTCATCGAGAAGAACGCCAAATACGCCGTCAATCTGGACTATTAAGGGAGGGATGCCGTTATGTCCAAGAAACCCCAATACGATCCCGAGGAGATCCGGTATCCCGATCAGTTGATCGTGGAATCGCCGCTGGTGCCGGAGATGGAGCGCTCGTATATCGAGTACGCCATGTCTGTCATCGTCGGCCGGGCGCTGCCTGACGTGCGGGACGGTCTGAAGCCGGTGCACCGCCGCATTCTCTACGCCATGTATGAAGACGGCTTGACCTCGGACAAACCGTTCAAAAAATCCGCCACCTGCGTGGGCGACGTGCTGGGTCGGTATCATCCCCACGGCGACGCATCGGTTTATGACGCCATGGTGCGCCTTGCCCAGGATTTTTCCCTGCGCTATATGCTGGTGGACGGGCACGGAAACTTCGGCTCTATCGACGGCGACCCGCCGGCGGCGTACCGTTATACGGAAGCCCGTTTGAGCAAGATCGCCAACGAGATGCTTCGGGACATCGACAAGGAGACGGTGGACTGGGATCCCAACTTTGACGAGAGCCGCAAGGAGCCCCGGGTACTGCCGTCCCGATTCCCCAACCTGCTGGTGAACGGATCCAGCGGTATTGCCGTGGGTATGGCGACCAATATTCCGCCCCACAATCTGCGGGAGGTGATCGGCGCCTGTATCTGCGTGCTGGACGATCCCGACGCCACGCTCTCCGATCTGATGGAACACGTCAAGGGTCCCGATTTTCCCACAAAGGGGATCATCATGGGCAGAAGCGGTATCCGCGCCGCCTACGCCACCGGTCGGGGGCGGATCGTGGTGCGCGCACGCCATGAGTTTGAGGAGTTCAATAAGGACCGTACCCGAATCATCATTACGGAGCTTCCCTATCAGGTCAATAAACGCATGCTCATCAAGAGCATGGCGGATCAGGTGGAGGACAAGCGGCTGGAGGGGATCAGCGATATTCGCGATGAATCCGACCGCAACGGTATGCGCATCGTTATCGAGCTGAAGCGTGACGCCAATCCGCAAGTGGTGCTCAACCGCCTCTTTGCCCAGACACAGCTCCAAACCACTTTTGCTATCAACATGCTGGCGCTGGTGGAAAACCAGACCCAGCCACGGATCCTGTCTTTGCGGCATATCATCGACGAGTATCTCAAATATCAAGAGGAGATCATCGTTCGCCGCACCAGGTTCGATCTGAAAAAGGCGCAGGAGCGGGCGCATCTGCTGGAGGGTCTGCTCATCGCCCAGGACAATATCGACGAGGTCATCCGCATCATTCGCCAGAGCTACGACGACGCCAAGGAAAATCTGATGGCGCGGTTCGGACTGGACGAGGTGCAGGCGCAGGCGATCCTCGATATGCGTCTGAAAGCCTTGCAGGGTCTGGATCGGGAAAAACTGCAGGCGGAATACGACGAGCTGGAAGAGCGTATCGCCTATTTCCGCCGCGTGCTGTCTGACGAGGCGCTGGTCAAGAGCATATTGAAAGAAGAGCTGACCGCCATTGCCGATAAATTCGGCGATGACCGCGTTACGGAGATCCAGGACGTGGAGGACGAGATCGACATCGAGGATCTCATCGAGGAGGAACAGTGCGTCTATACCCTCACCCGAAACGGCTATATCAAGCGTACGCCGGTGAGCGAATATGCCGCGCAAAGCAAGGGCGGCATGGGCAAAAAAGGCATGACGACCCGGGATGAGGACTGCGTGGTGGACGTGTTTACCGCCTCTACCCACGACCATATCCTGTTCTTCACCGACACCGGCAAGGTGTATCGTAAGAAGGGTTACCAGATTCCGGAATCCGGAAAGGCGGCGAAAGGCATCGCGCTGGTGAACGTGCTGCAGATCGCGCCCGGCGAACGGGTGCAGGCGATGCTGCATTTCCGGTTCAAAGACGGAGAGGAGCCGGATGAGCGGCAACTTACCATGATCACCAAGCAGGGCACCTGTAAGCGTGTGGCGGTGTTGGCGCTGAAAAATATCCGCCAGAGCGGACTGCGCGCGCTGAATCTCAACGAGGGCGACGAATTGGTGTCTGTGATCGAAACCGACGGCGAGGCGAACATTCTGGTTGCCACCAGAAGCGGCATGGCGTGCTGTTTCGATGAAAACGACGTGCGCACCATGGGCCGTAACGCTACCGGTGTGCGCGGGATCCGTCTGCGTGAGGGCGACTGCGTGATCGGCGCGGCGCGGGCAGACGCGGGCAAGACGGTGTTGAGCATCACCGAGCGGGGCTTCGGCAAGCGCACGCCGGTGGAGGAATACCGTATCACCGGCCGCGGCGGTATCGGCGTGAAGAACTATGAGGTCACGGAGAAGACCGGTAAAGTCGTGGGTATGAAAGTGGTCACCGGTGAGGAGGATCTCCTGCTGGTGACGGAAAAAGGTATTCTGATCCGCACCGGCGTGGATAAGATCCGCATCGCGGGGCGGTCCACACAGGGCGTGATCGTGATGCGCTTCAAAGAGGAAGGCGATCGGGTGATCTCTCTTGCACTGGCGGAACGGGACGAATCCGACACGCCGGCGGAAAGTGAAACGCTGTAAGGAGAAGCGACCATGGGCAAGCGCAAAGAAGCGGCGGCGCCGTTGACGAGGTGGCAGTATTTTTTCAAAACGCTCTACTACAACGCCGCCGACACCACGGAGTTTACCTACAACAAGGTGATCTACGCAAAAAGCGCGGCATTGCAGGCGATCGACCAGCGCAACACCAAGATCCAGTACGTGCTGATCCTGCTGTTGATCCTCATGTTTCTGCTTACGGCAAAGTACCGCAACGTCTGGTTCGTGCTGGTCTACTTCGTGGCGGTGATCGTCGGGGAGACGGTGCGGTATTTCCTGCTGCCCCGCGACATGAGAGCCCATCTGACCGATACCGGACGACGGGCGAGGTAGCCGTATGATCGACTGTAAGATCATCGCAAGGATCCGCTCGCCGTTTGACGAAAAGTTCGGTGTGCCGCGCCAGAGCGGTTTGGCGGAGGAGGTGTCCGCCGCGGTGGTGTTTGAGCCGCCGTACCGCAACGCCGACGCGGTACGCGGACTGGAGGGGTTCAGCCATATCTGGCTTATCTGGCAATTTGACCGCGCCTTGCGCGACGGCTGGTCGCCCACCGTGCGACCGCCCCGTTTAGGCGGCAATGAGCGCATGGGCGTGTTCGCCACGCGGTCGCCGTTTCGCCCGAATCATCTGGGACTGTCCAGCGTCCGGCTGGAGCGCGTAGAGCTTCATGCGCCGGAAGGACCTGTGCTGTACGTGCGCGGCGCCGATCTGGCGAACGGTACGCCGATTTTGGATATTAAGCCGTATCTGCCCTATACGGACAGCCACCCAGACGCCTCCGGCGGGTTTACCGACGCATCTCCCATGGAGCGGTTGACGGTTTCCGCACCGCCGGAGCTGCTGGAGAAACTGCCGGTCGATCAGCGCGAGGGGCTGCTGGCGGTGCTGGCAAACGACCCGCGACCCCGATATCAGGATGACCCCGACCGGATCTACGGGCTTTCCTTTGCCGGAAAAAACGTGCGGTTTTCCGTTTCCGGCGATACGCTGACGGTTCTGTCGATCACTTGAAAAACCATTCTTCAACAACGGAGCTTTTATGAAAACTGTTACGATCTACACCGATGGCGCGTGCAGCGGTAACCCGGGACCGGGCGGCTGGGGCGCGATTCTGGCATATAACGGCACCGAGAAAGAGCTCTCCGGCGGCGAGGCGGACACCACCAACAACCGCATGGAGCTGACCGCTGTGATCGAGGCGCTGGCCTGTTTGAAAGAGCCGTGCGCCGTGGAACTGTGGAGCGATTCCAAGTATGTGATCGACGCGCTGGAAAAGGGATGGGTCTACGGCTGGCAGAAAAAAGGCTGGATCAAGTCGGACAAAAAACCGGCGCTGAACGTGGATCTGTGGGAACGGCTCCTGCCGCTGATCGCCCGACACAAGGTCCGGTATCACTGGGTCAAGGGACACGCGGAAAATGAGAAGAATAATCGCTGTGACGCGCTGGCGGTGGCGCAGAGCCGGAAATTTTAATATTCACCGTTTGTTCACGGGCGTTTCATGATTTCGCCATGTTTTCGGGATATACTGAACGCGTATCAGGCAAGAATTGCTTGATCGGTTTTTCTCTCTCTCCTAACAAACGGAAAACGCGCCTCGCCCTCACCGGCGGGACGCGTTTTCTGTCGCGGCGCGTTTCTTTAAAAATAGTCCTTGACGGCGGCGAAAAATCGTGCTATCCTTGCACATACAGGCGATGAAGGGAGTGGCGTCCCGGAGCCGCGGGGAGGAAATGCCCTGCCGGTCATGCCCCGTTAAAAGCAAAGAGTGCGGGCGCCATGCCCGAATTCAGGTGGAACCACGGATCGGTACGATCCGCCCTGAGCGGTTTGCTCAGGGCGTTTTTATTTTCTCTGAAAAAGGAGCGATCAAGATGAAAAATACGGAAAAAACCATGGAAAAGATCGTTGCGTTGTGCAAAAACCGCGGCTTTATCTTTGCCGGCAGCGAGATCTACGGAGGACTTGCCAACACGTGGGACTACGGTCCTTTGGGCGTGGAGCTGAAGAACAACGTCAAAAAGGCGTGGTGGAAAAAGTTCGTGCAGGAGAACCCTTATAACGTGGGGCAGGATTCCGCTATTTTGATGAATCCCCAGACGTGGGTCGCCAGCGGGCATCTGGGCGGGTTCAGCGATCCGCTGATGGATTGCAAGGAGTGCCACGAGCGGTTCCGCGCCGACAAAGTCATCGAGGACTGGTGCGCCCAGAACGGCGTGACGCTGGAAAAGCCCATCGACGCGTTTTCCCAGCAGGAAATGAGCGATTTCGTGGAGGAGCGTAAGATCCCCTGCCCGTCCTGCGGCAAGCATAATTTCACCGATATCCGGCAGTTCAACCTGATGTTCAAGACGTTTCAGGGCGTGACGGAGGACGCCAAGAACACGGTGTATCTCCGCCCCGAAACGGCGCAGGGTATCTTCGTCAACTTCAATAACGTACAGCGCACCACGCGGCGGAAACTGCCCTTCGGCGTGTGCCAGATCGGAAAATCCTTCCGCAACGAGATCACGCCGGGTAACTTTACCTTCCGTACCCGTGAGTTTGAGCAGATGGAGCTGGAGTTCTTCTGCAAGCCGGACACCGATCTGGAATGGTTTGCCTACTGGCGCGAGTTCTGCCATCAGTGGCTGCTGGGCCTTAATATGCGCGATGAAGACCTGCGGTTGCGCGATCACGAGCCGGAGGAGTTGAGCTTCTACTCCAAGGCGACCACCGACTTTGAGTTTATGTTCCCCTTTGGCTGGGGCGAGCTGTGGGGCGTGGCGGACCGCACCAACTACGATTTGAGCCGCCATCAGGAGACCTCCGGTGTGGATCTGACGTATTTCGATCCCGAGACCAACGAGCATTATATCCCCTACGTGGTGGAGCCCTCTCTGGGTGCCGACCGCGTGGTGCTGGCGTTCCTCATTGAGGCGTATGACGAAGAAGTGGTGGACGCGGAGAAGAACGATACCCGCGTAGTGCTGCGGTTCCATCCGGCGCTGGCGCCGTTTAAGGCGGCGGTGCTGCCCTTGAGCAAGAAATTGAGCGAGCCGGCGCGCGAGGTGTATAACGTATTGTGCAAGGAATTCATGGTGGACTTTGACGAGACCGGCTCCATCGGTAAACGGTATCGCCGGCAGGACGAGATCGGCACGCCGTACTGCATCACCGTGGACTTTGACACCGTGGGCGACGGCGAAAAGGAAGGCGACGGATGCGTTACTGTTCGGGAGCGCGACAGCATGGAGCAGGTACGCCTGCCCATTTCGGCGCTTTGCAACTATCTGCGCGAGAAGATCGCCTATTGATGCTCCATGGAGAGCCTGCGAGTTTGTTTTAACGCGGTATTGCCCATCTTTTTGCTGTTGGCGCTGGGCTATGCCGCCCGATGTACCGGCGTGATACGGCGGGAAACCGTGCCGGCGATCAACAAGGTGATTTTCCGCTTTTTTATGTCCGTCACCATGTTCTACAATATCTATCAGTCCGACCTGTCGGAGTTGATCCGGCCGAAGATCTTGCTCTTTGGCACGGCGGGCGTTCTGGTGACGTACGGTTTGGCGGTGGGCTGGGTGTTCCTCACGGAGCCGTCCCGGAAGAAGCGAGGCGTCAAGATCCAGGGGATCTACCGCAGTAATTTCCTCCTGCTGGGATTGCCGCTGGTGCAGTCACTGGCGCAGGGGCAGGACTTGGGCGCGGTGATGGTACTGCTGGCGGTGGAGATCCCGCTGGAAAACCTGCTGGCGGTGATCGCGCTGGTGGCGTTCCGCGGTGAGCGGCTCCATCCGGAGCAGGTGATTGTTCGCATTATCAAAAACCCCATGGTGATCGGCGCGGCGGCAGGTGTGGCGGCGCTTGTGCTGTCTGTGCGCCTCCCTGCCGTGCTGGAAACCACGGTGCGCCAGATGGCAGGGGTCTCCAGCCCGCTGATGCTGTTCTTGCTGGGCGCGTTTTTCCGCTTTGACGGGCTGAAGCGCTATAAGAAGGATCTGGGCGAGGTCTGCCTCATCCGGCTGGTGATCGTGCCGGCGCTGGTACTGCCGGCGGCGTATCTGCTGGGGATCCGCGGCGCCGCCTTTGCGGGAATGATCGGGTTGTTCGGCGCACCCACGGCGGTGGCGTCCTTTGCCATGGTGCAGGAGCTGGGGGGCGACGACGAGCTGGCAGGCGATATTGTGATCGCCGAAAGCGCGCTGTGCGTGGTGACGATCTTTTTGTGGTCGTGGCTGTTCTGCGAGCTGGGCGCCTTTTAGCGGACGATACGGATAAAAAGAGGGACTGACGATTCCGACAAGGAAACGTCAGCCCCTTTTTTCTGCGTGCTTTACGATTCACCGTCCGGCAACGGCGCGATCAACGTGCGGTGGACGCGGCGGTAGAAGATCAGCGTCATGATAAGAGAGGCGATCTCCGCGATGGGATACGCCCACCAGACCAGATCGCTGTTACCCGCCGTCACGCCGTAGCGCGCCAGCAGGTAGGCGGCGGGAATCAAAAACACCAACTGCCGCACGATGGAGTTGATCATGGAGTAGACGGATTTTCCCAGCGCCTGGAAGCAACTGCCCAGAGCGATACACGCGCCGGCAAAGGAAAAACTCAATGCCACGATCCGCAGACACGGCACGCCTACCGCCATCAGTACATCTCCGGCGCTGAACAGCCGCAACAGCAGATGGGGGATCAGCTCGAAGACCGCCATACCCGCCAGCATAATGGCGGAGGCGTACAGCACACTGCGGCGAATCGTTTCGGTGATGCGCTTCTTGTTTTGCGCACCGTAATTATACGCCACGATGGACACTACGCCGTTATTTAAGCCGAAAATAGGCATAAAGATAAAGCTGTTGAGCTTGAAATATACGCCGAATGCGGTGGCGGCGGTCTCACGGGCGGCGTGATAGGTGATGAGGATCTTGTTCATCAAAAAGGTCATCAGCGAGCCCACCGCCATCATAATGACAGAGGGAAACCCGATGGCGTAAATACCGCCGATCAGCCGCCAATCGGGACGGAAACGGCGAAAACGCAGGCGGATATCGCTGTTTTTCGTCAAGTTGAAATAGATCGCCAAGCCGCAGGCACAGCACTGCCCGATCACCGTGGCGATGGCGGCGCCTGCCACGCCCAGCCGGAACACGAAGATAAACACGGGGTCGAGGATAATGTTCACAATAGCGCCCAGACCTTGCGTATACATGGAGAGGCGGGAACGGCCCGTGCCCTGCAACAGCCGCTCGAACATCACCTGCCCGAAAATGGCAAAGGAGGCGCCCATCACGATACGCAGATAGCTCTCACCCAGCGCGGCGATCCGGGCGTCACCGGTCTGGGCACGGAAAAAGACGCCGCTTAAGGATAGACCCAGCGCGGCGGAGATGACAAAGCCCACCAGCGCCAAAAACACGCCGTTGACCGCCACCGCGTCCGCCCGATCCTGCTGCCGCGCGCCCAGCGCCCGACCCATCAGGGCGTTGACGCCCACGGCGGTGCCGGTGGCAAGACCGATCATAAGTTGTTGGGCGGGAAACGCCAGCGATACGGCGGTCAGCGACGCTTCGCTGACCATAGACACAAAAACGCTGTCCACCACGTTGTAAAGTGCCTGTACCAGCATGGAGGCAATGATCGGCAGGGACATATTCCAGATGAGTTTTGAAACGGGCATCACGCCCAGCTTGTTTTCCTGCATGGTTTTCACGGTTCCTTTACCCTTTCGTTGACACCCGCCTATTGTACCACGCTTTTTTTGAAAAGAAAACCCCCGAAGGGGAACAATTCCGCGCCGCGCCCCCTCTTGCAAAATCCGGCGCGCCGCGCTACAATAGCCACAACGAACAAAGGAGGACAGGAACATGGACTTCGATCCGAGAGGACAGTTGCCGGGTTTGTTGGAATGGATGGCGGAGCGGATGAATGAGTGCCGCGGCAAGACGGCGGTGATCGGCATCTCCGGCGGCAAAGACAGCTCCGTTACGGCGGCGCTGTCGGTGGCGGCGTACGGGCGGGAACACGTGTACGGCGTGCTGATGCCGGACGGCGTTCAGCCGGACATCGATTATAGCCGCGAGCTGGTGGAATACCTGCAAATCCCCCACTGCACCATCAATATCCACAGTGCCGTAAGAGGCGTGCTGGATGAGATGGAAGCCGCCGGCTTGGCGCCTTCGCGCCAGACCACGGTGAATCTTCCCTCCCGAGTCCGCATGGCGACGCTTTACGCCGTGGCACAGACGGTGCCCGGCGGCATCGTGATCAACACCTCCAACTTAAGCGAGGACTGGGTAGGTTACTGCACCATCTACGGCGACAGCGCCGGCGCGTTCTCGCCCCTGGGGATGTACACCACCGAGGAAGTGATCGCTCTGGGCGGCGTATTGGGTCTGCCGGAGAAGTTCCTCCGGAAGCCGCCCTCCGACGGGCTTACGGGACTGACCGATGAGGACAATCTGGGCTTTACCTACCACGCCGTCAACGAGTATATCCGCCGCGGCACGGTAGAGGCGGCGATCAAAGAGCAGATCGACCGCAAGCACGCCGCCAGCCGCTTCAAGTTCCAGACGTTGCCGGTGTATCAAAACGGACTGCCCATCGTGATTCCGGACGGGACGGATTACTATAACCCCGACAAAAAATAGGGGCGGTGTTCCACAAAATATGGTATGCTCTGCCGCTTCCACCGCAAGGTGTGGGAAGTGTGCAAAAAGATACGAAAAAGGCGAAAAAAACCCTTGCATTTTTCGCCGGAGGATGCTAAAATACTATCCTGCGTGGACCTCTTGAAGCGGAACACGCAAATCTGAAATCGGGGAGGTGTTTGGTTTGCCGAATATCAAGTCTGCCAAGAAGCGCGTGTTGGTGTCCAAGGAGCGTAACGAGCGCAACAAAGCCAACCGGTCTGCTCTCAAGACCGCCATCAAGAAGTTTGACGCTGCTGCCGCTGAAGGCAATCGCACCGAGGCCGAGGGCACTTACAAAGTGGCGGTGAAGGCCATTGACAAGGCCGCCGCCAAGGGATTGCTGCATAAGAACAACGCCGCGCACAAGAAGAGCGCGCTGACGCTGAAGCTCAACGGTGTGGAGTGAGCCGACAACCGAACAAACCAAAAGGACACCCGATTTCGGGTGCCCTTTTTCTTTGCCGGATTGCATTACTTGATCTTTACCGCCGTGCCGTATGCCAGCACCTCGGCGGCGCCCGCCATAATGGAGCTGCTGCCGTAACGAACGTTGATGATGGCGTCCGCGCCCAGAGATTCCGCCTCGTCTACCATGCGCTTGGTGGCGATCTGGCGCGCCTCGATCAGCATCTCTGTATAGCCTTTCAGCTCGCCGCCCACCAGCGTTTTGAAACTTGCCATGAGATCTCTGCCTACGTTTTTACTCTGTACCACGGTGCCGCGCACCATGCCCAGCGCCTCAAGCTCCGCGCCCGGAATGTGGTCAATATTGTACAGCTTCATCTTCTTCTCCTCCATCAATTTCTTTGAGTCGTTGTACCAGCGCGGCGATAAGCGCCGCGATCGCGCCGACGTACGCACCCGCGTACAGGATCACAAGTAAAAGAGGGATGGGAAATTGCACCGCGGACCAGATCACCAGAGCGATGATCGCCCCGAATACGGCGCACAGCACCAGGGCGCACACAATGGGCGCCACGCGCTTACGCCGTTTAGAGCTCGCCGCCATATCAGTCCGCCTCCTGCTCGCCTACCAGCGCGATGTGCAGTTCGTCAAGCTGTTTCTGCTCCACAGCGGACGGCGCGCCCATCATGATATCCTGGGCGTTCTTGTTCATGGGGAACGGAATGATCTCACGAATGGAGCTCTCACCCGCCAGAAGCATCACTATCCGGTCTACGCCCGGGGCGATACCGGCGTGGGGCGGCGCGCCGTAGCAAAATGCGTTGTACATGGCGGGGAATTTCTTCTTTACGTCCTCCTCACCCAGACGCACCAGCTCAAACGCCTTGACCATGATCTCCGGATCGTGGTTCCGCACGGCACCGGAGGA
>Ga0310690_10009213_pt1 | contig 12401 bp, 8 predicted proteins | sample AusTroGonzalo_MG_2_FD_207661 | JGI IMG/M metagenome (GOLD analysis project Ga0310690, IMG submission 207661) | Bovine rumen microbial communities from tropical cattle in Woodstock, Queensland, Australia - Gonzalo_04 (v2) (version 2) | ecosystem: Host-associated > Mammals > Digestive system >...
CATGGGTCACAATCAGCATGGTGATTCCCTGCCGCGCCAGATTCCGGATAACGGCCAGCACTTCCCCCACCAGGGTGGGGTCCAGGGCGGAGGTCGGCTCGTCAAACAGCATCACCCGGGGATGCATCGCCATAGCCCGGGCAATGGCCACCCGCTGCTGCTGGCCGCCGGAGAGCTCCGACGGATACTGCCGGGCGACATGCCTGAGCCCGACCGTATCCAGCAGGCGCATGGCTTCCTCGTATGCCTGCTGCCGGGGCATCCTCTTCAGCCGGACCGGCGCCAGCATGATGTTTTCCACCGCCGAAAGATGGCTGAACAGGTTAAAGGACTGGAACACCATGCCCATGTTTTCCCGCAGGCGGTCCAGGTCATAGCGCGGGTCGGTCGTGTCCTCCCCGTCAAACCAGATCCGCCCGGATGTGGGCGTTTCCATCCGGTTGAGCAGGTTCAGAAAGGTGCTCTTGCCCGTGCCGGAAGGGCCGATAATAGAAATCACGTCGCCCTCCGCCACCTCGCAGGATACGTCCTGCAGGGGAACGATCCCCGGAGCGAACTCCTTGCGCAGGTTTTCGACTTTAATCAGCATATTCTTTCACCCCCCGGATCTGTCTTTTCCTCCGTGCGGGATCAATCCGTTTTTCCAGCTGCTTCAGAAGGAGCGTCAGCAGCCAGGTGATGAGATAATAGATGACAGCGGTGATCAGCAACGGGAAAAAGGCTTCATAGGTCCTGGAGCGGATCAGGTCGGAAGCCTTGGTCAGATCCTGCACGGAGATGTATCCGGCAACGCTGGACATCTTGACCGTGGTGATCATCTGGCCGATGTACACCGGCAGGCAGTGAACCACCATCTGCGGCAGCACCACATGGACGAAGGCGGCGGCGGGCCGGAACCCCAGCGCCCTGGCCGCGCGGGCCTGCCCCGCCGGCACCGCCTCAATGCCGCTGCGGAAGATCTCTGAGGCATAGGCGGAAAAGTCCAGGCTTAAGCCGAGCACGCAGACCCAGAAAGCCGAGACGTCCGCCTTTCCGAAAATGATGTAGTACAGCACCAGCAGAAGCACCACGATGGGGGTCCCCTGCAGGAGCTTGATATAAATCCGGGCAAAGGCGCAGGGATACGGCCGCCGGCTCATGTGCATGGCGCAGATGCCGGCGCCCAGCGCCGTTCCGAACAGAATGCTGAGGAAGGATAGCATCAGGGTCACGCCCAGGCCGGAAAGGAGCCGCTTCCAGCGGTCCTCCCGAATGAAGTTTTTCTCCAGGCTTTTCTGCAGCCTTTCCAGGAACGAGGGCGCTTTTTCGGCCTGCCCGCCGTCCGCCTGCGAACCCTCCGTCCCGGCATACCGGCTCCGGGAAATCACCGCGTATACCGATTCCTCCATCACGGGATCGGTGAAATACATGCTTTCGGCGGCTTCCTCCTGGTACTGCAGCCCGTAGCCGATCAGGTCGTATTTCCCGGTGCTGAATCCGGCCAGGGCGGACTGGATATCCACAAAATCGAAATCCGCCGTATAGCCTCCCCAGGCGCAGAACCGGTACAGCAGCTCGATCAGGTATCCGCAGGGATTCGTGCCGTTCTGGTAGGACACGGGCGCCCAGTCCAGGCTGGTAACGATTTTCAGCGTTCCCTTCGGCTCGCCGGCCATCGGAAAATCATCCACATGGTCGGGGGCGGTTTGCTGGTCGGCCCATTTCCGGTACAGTTTCTCCAGCAGCCCCTGCTGCCGCAGCTCCGCGAGAAAGGTGTTGATTTCGGCCCGGAGTTTTTCTCCCGCGGGGGTCCTGGGCGTGCACCAGGAGGAAGCCATGCTGCCCACCGGATCGGGAAGCGCCATCAGGGCGGGATATTCCTCGTACAGCTCCGGAAGGGAGGATTCCTCCCACAAAAGGAAGTCCGCCCTCCCCTGGTCTACCTGGATGCATTCATCCGCCCAGTCGTTCACGTAGTGGATTTCCGTGTCGGGAAACTGTTCCGCGAGAATCACGGCGAAGTTGCTGCCGGTCACCGTGCAGGCACGCTTCCCGTTCAGATCCTGAACCGAAGCAATATCCCCCTGCCGGTCGGATCCGTCTTCCGAATCCCCGCTCCCCAGCAGCTGCGGCAGAAGAATGGCCAAAATCATGATGATGATCAGAACCCATTCCGCCCGGCGCACAGATTTTGTCATAATGCTTCCCTTTCCGGCTGATGATTTCATATGGATTTATTATACCGCAAAAGGCGGATCATTCAAACATGTGAATTTCCGCCGAAATGCCTCCGGTCCCCGGCAGCCGTTTTGCCCTTTACAGTTTTGCCGTTCTTCAGTATACTTCGAAAAAAAGGGGGAATAAATGATGTCAGGCCGTACAGAGCTATTGTTCAATGAGGGGTGGGAATTCGCGCTCACGGACCGCCTGTCCTTTCCGGAGGCCGGAGACGTTTTCCGTCCGGTTCTGCTGCCCCATGACTGGTCCGTGGATTACCCGCCGGACCGGGATGCGCCCTCCTGCGGCTCCGGTGGATATGCCCGCACCGGCATCGGCTGGTATCGGAAATCCTTTGACTGGGCTCCATCCCCCCGGGAGGTGTCCCTGGTCTTCGGCGGCGTGTATATGAACTGCGACCTCTGGCTGAACGGCGCCCGGATCGGCGGGCATGCCTACGGCTATACTTCTTTTGAAGTCCCGCTGGCGCCCTGGCTGCGGGAAGGGCGGAATGACCTTCTGGTCCGGGTGAACAACAGCCAGCAGCCCAACAGCCGCTGGTATTCCGGCAGCGGCATCATCCGGAATGTCACCTGGCTGGAGTGGAATCCGGTGCATATTCCCCTGTGGGGCGTTCAGGTCACCGCGCAGCCGGAGGCAGGGGAAGCGGCCTTGCAGATCCGTACAGAGATCAGAAACCCGGCGGGCCGGGAGGATCTGATCCTGGAAACGCGCATTCTGGATCCGGAGGGCAGAACCGCGGCCGCATGGTCGCAGCCGGTTCCCGCCGGCCGGACAGCCCTCGTCCAAAGCGGGCGCCTTGCCGGCCCCTCGCTGTGGGAGCCGGAGCATCCTGCGCTGTATACGGCCGAAACGCGGCTGGCCGCCGGGGAGGAATGCCTGGACCTGTGCCGCACAGTCTTCGGCATCCGTTCCGCGGAGTTTACGGCGGACCGGGGCTTCCTGCTGAACGGAAAAAAGGTGCTGCTGCGGGGCGTCTGCCTGCATCATGACGGCGGCTGCACCGGCGCCGCCGTGCCGCCGGAAATCTGGCGCCGCAGGCTTGAAAAACTGAAGGATATGGGCTGCAACGCCCTGCGCTGCAGCCATAACCCGCCGGATCCGGCCATCCTGGACCTGGCGGATGAAATGGGCTTCCTGGTGATGGATGAAGCTTTCGATGAATGGCAGGTGCTCAAGGGCAAGGAATTCGGCTCCAACACCCACAGCAGCAGAGGGTATTCCGAATGGTTCGACTCCTGCTGGCAGGACGACGTTGCCTCCATGGTCCGCCGGGACCGCAACCACCCCTCAGTGATTATGTGGAGCGTGGGAAATGAGATCGGGGAACAGACGGTCGAAGGCGGAGACCGGATCCTGAAGGAGCTGGCAGGCCTGTGCCACGCGCTGGACCCCAGCCGCCCGGTTACCGCGGCCTGCGACCAGGTCAAAGCGGAGCCCGTCCCGGCGGGCGAAGCCTTCCTGAATGAGGCGGACCTCGTCGGCGTGAATTATGCGGACCGCTGGCGGGACAGAACCGAAACCTTCTTCATGGAAGAAAAGCTGGAGCATCCGGACTGGAAGCTGCTGGGCACGGAAGATATCGCTGTCAACGGCCGCCGGGGGGATTACCGCCTGGAGACGGAAGAAAGCGTCTGGGGCCGGACGCCCTACTATGCCCGAATGCTGAAAGCGGAGAAGCTCTGGAAGTTTCTGCGAACCCGGCCCTTTATGATCGGGTCCTTCATGTGGACCGGCATCGATTACCTGGGGGAATGCTTCTGGCCGGACAAAGGCGCCTCCGCCGGCGTGCTGGATACCTGCGGTTTTGAGAAGGATGGCTTCTGGTTCTACCGTTCCCTGTGGCGGGAGGATGTGCCGACGCTGTTCGCCGCACCATTTCCCGATCCGGCCGTCTACGGGGAAGGCCGGGTGATTCCGGTAGTTGTATATACCAACGCCTTCTCCGCGGAGCTGTTTCTCGGCGAAAGGAGCTACGGCGTCAAGGCCTATGAATTCCCCGGCCAGGGAATGACCCGCCATTGGGCGCATTTTGACCGGAAGCAGTGCCCGGTCACCACCAACGACCTGCATCTGAGCTGGGATGTGCCCTGTACCGGCGAAACCGTCACTGTGATCGCCTATGATATCGACGGCAAAGAAACCGCCCGCAGGGTGCTGAAGGCTCCGGGCCTGCCGGCCCGCCTGGCGGCGGAACCGGACCGAAAAACCCTCCCTGCGGACGGAAAAAGTATCGTTCAGATCGAGATCGGCCTTCTGGATGAAAACGGGGATCCTACCCCTGCCCCGGACCGCCCGGTCACGCTGGCCGTTGAAAACGGCACGCTGCTGGGCATGGATAACGGCAATCCGGCAGACCACACCCTGTATGCCTGCGCCGCCCGGAGCACGTTCCGGGGCCGGGCACTGGCCGTCATCCGGGCGGGAAATGCCCCGGGAACCCTGGCCATCCGGTTTGAATCCCCCGGGCTGCCCGCAGAAACCGTGGTCCTCCCCCTGACGGCTCCGGAGGGAACCGACTCGTAATGCCGGTTTTCATTTTTCCGTGTTCACGATCGTTCCATGGGTCAGTTCCGCCCAGTTATACTGGTTCATGTACTCGCCTCAGCAGGTATTAATGGCCCATGGCTTCCCGATCCACCAGATACGCTACCTTTTCGTTTCCTGTCCCGCCTCAGGCACAGGGTCGGGCACAGAGCCAGGCACAGCGTCGGGCGCAGGGGCCTCCTCCGGATCTGCCTCTTCCAGGTTGGTCTTCTTCATTTCACCGTAGAAGTTCACGATGATCGAGGTAATCAGCGCAACCACGATGATCCCGTAGACGCCCAGGATGACGGACAGGATTCGGCCGATCGTCGATACCGCCGTCATATCGCCGAAACCGATGGTAGTCACGACGGCAAAGCAGTACCACAGGGCGTTGGTGTATTTATCGCCAAAGCTCTCCGGGTCTGTATACAGCAGCACAAAGGAAAAGGAAGCGATCAGAAGCAGCAGGCCGAAGATGATCTCGGCAGCGTAGGTCTGCTGCACGATATCCCTCAGCAGGTCCATCCGCAGCCGCGCAAAGGTCACCGACATGATCCGGACCAGGCTTCTGAGTGCGATGAGCAGCATCACGACGATCACAAACACCAGCTGTGATTCTGCCTCGGACCATATATCCCATAAGGAAAAAAGCACCAGGAGGATAAAAACAACGTTCACCACGATGTTCATCCACTTGCGGTTTCGCAGCATCGAAAGGATCCGGGCCGGGATCAGCGAAGCCATGAAAACAGCCCCCGCGATGGCCATGACCGGCAACGTCGGGAAGAAAAAGATCGCCACCGCGCAGGCCAGGAACAATCCCGAAAAGATGAAGTCCAGCCTTCGCCGCTCCGGAATCTGGTTCCTGTACCGCCGGGCCAGTGCCCGAAGAAAAGTGGTCAGGGAAAGCAGTATAAATTCCACAAGCATCAGGCTCGCCAGCAGCTCCAGGACGCTTTCTAAACTTTTAGCCTCTTCAAAGCCCTGGGCAGCGGCAAGTCCCAGGGGGATCATCGCCAGGGAAAAAAACATCTCCACGATGGTTGCGAAGCTGATACTTCTGTTCTTTTTTTTCTTTTTCGCGGCCTTTTTCATCGGTCTGCCCTCCCTTTGCACAGGATTGATGATGCGCACAGGGTCATTGCGCTGACATCATGCTGAAGATCGTCGTCAGCACTTCGCCCAATTGCGCCCCATCCAGCTTCTTGATCGGCGCGATGGAGACCAGCTGGTAGATTCCCTGTATGCCGATGAGCGCAATCAGCAGAATGCCTACCACGGGGATCAGCATGCCCACAATCTTGTTTTTCGGAATCTTGGTATAGTTGAACAGCAGGACAATCGGCGCGAAGAAGACCAGGCATGCGGATTTTCCGAAGCCGATGGATATCGCGATCGAGTTTTTAAACGCTTTTTCAGATTCCACCAATGCGTCCAGCGCCTCAGCGGAGCCGGCCTGTCCGGCCAGCAGGATGGAAGCGATGATGATATCGAGGATCCCGGCAACGAACAGGACGATGGCGGCAAATACGGAGAAATTCCAGGCGTTCCGGTTTGTTTTCAGGAATTCCTGATAGTCATCATGCGTCTTGCCGTGCCGGCAGTAACGCAGCTCGCGTGTCTTGATAAAAACCGCCAGGAACACGAAGACAAGGAACGTCATCGGCGGCTTCACCGTCAAAAGCGGAAATGCCCAGGAGGGGATCTGGATGCTTCCGGCGACGGATCTGCCTTTGAGAATGATGCAGATCACTTCATAAGCGATCGGAAGAAGGGTAAAGGCACGGAAAATATAGATTTTCTTCCCGGTAAAGACCTTTGTCGGCCGGGCGTTCATGAAAAACATGACCAGCGTGCACAGGAACAGGTCGATAAAAATGTTGAAGGCGAAAAATCCTCTCGGGTTGACATTGTAGAAGGACGTCATGACCAGGGGATGCGCTTCCTTCGGATCCTGCAGGAGCAGCCCCACGGTGCCGACGATGTAACGGTTGAAGAAGATCATGAATCCCGCGAAGATCGCAACCATGGCGCCGCCGTTCCGGAGCAACTGCTTCTTAAATCCGTCGGTATTGTTCAGGATCCGCGCGAAGTTCGCCATCAGCAGGAACGGCAGGGACATTTCGGCAAAGTAGCTGATAATTTCATTCAGCGTCGCGAACCGTTCCGTATCCGCCGGATTGACCTTCATGGCGATCTTCATCAGCGTCATGACCACGGTGATGACGATACATGACCAGCCCAGGATCTGGAAGGATTGGAAGGACAGCGGCCCGCTGTACTTAATGTCGTTGTGCGCTCCCCGTTCATGGAATTTGACGCGATTTCTTGCCATAACTGTTGTCCTCCTTTGATCGCCGGTTTTCTTTTCCGGCGTGCGGTATCAACCGCGCAGGGAATTTTTTCCTTATAAATAATACGTAAACTTCCCACATGAATCAAGTGGTTCAATGTGGGAAGTTTAAGTCATGATACGGTTTGTTCCGGCTGTGCCTTATTTGGACAGCATCTTCTTACCCTTGGACAGGGCCCGCAGGTACAGGAGGTAGGAAACCAGCTCCAACACCAGCGCAACGATCGAAAGGATGGTATAGATGGTGGAACCGTCCTGGATCTTGAAGATATTGATGATCAGCTTGAAGACCACGGTGGCGCAGAAGGTGCCTTCGAGCAGGGTGCGGGACTTCAGCGCCAGCGCCTTGGTCGCGGAATCCGAAAGCTTTTCCGCCAGGTTGGCGATACCGGTCAGGACATAGTAGGACGCGAACAGGCTGAAGATCGTGGTCGCCGTATCCATCCACTTGACCAGGGTCTGATTGCTGCTCCAGATCGCGCTGACAGCGCTGGTGATAATCCCCAGGACAGTCACGAGCAGAGCAATCCTGAAACCGGCATCGTCGTTGCGGGCGTTGATCATGCCGACCAGGTTCAGGATGAATGCGGTCAGGGCGATCAGGGCTGCAAGGATGCCGAGGATCGCGGCAGGCGTTTCGACAGCTTCTTTGTTGACGACGACATCATCCCCCACAAGGGTGCTGTTCGCAGCGATCACGAAAATCAGAATAATCCCGATGACCGCAGCCAGCAGCATCAGCAGCTCAGCCAGCCAGATTTTTTTGACTCCACGGAATGCGTTTGGAAACCTCATGTCTTTTCCCTCTTTCCTTTGGTTATCTGCCCGTTTCGGAAGCAGTGAATAATATTATAACACACCAACCGTTGCAAAAGCGTAACAAAAAGCCCCCAAATTTTGGAAAAATCACAGATTTTTGATATTTTTTTCGGATTTACTGAAATTTTCTCGCGGTCCGGATCGGGTTATTCTTCAACCTCCAGGATCGAAATAAAGCCGGTCGTTTCAAGGATCTCCATGACCAGGCTGTTCACAGCCGCCAGTGTCACGCCGTGTTGTTTCTGCATAATCAGCAGTACGCGAAGCCCGGCGGATGAAATATAGTCCAGAGCATGGCAGTCCACCCGCACTTTCCCGATCCCGCCGGCCGCATCCAGCTTTTCATATACTTCCAGCAGCTGCGGCGCCGTGAGGGAATCCAGGCGGCCCGTCACCTGCAATTCAAGTACATCCCCGGCCAGTTTGTCGTAAATCGCGAAGCTGTGCTCCGTCTCCGCACTGTCTCCGGCCGCTCCGGCGGAAACAACCTTCCAGAAAGCAATGTCCTCCGTCGCCTTCAGCACGGCCTTTTTCTGATCCGGGCTCAGCAGTGAAAAAGCCGTCGTTTCCGCAATCCCGCCGGAAATCCGGATCCGTTCCGCTTTCAGGCCATGATCCGAAAGAACGGCCTGCACCTTTGGGATATCTTCCGCCTCATGCCCGATGCGAACCAGCATCGCGTTATGCAAATCGTCCACATCCGCTTTTTCCTGTAAAAGCTGGCGCGTTTCCTCTTCCGCGCCATCGGGCCCGATCGCTTTCCGGATCCGGTCATGCTCCGGTTTGATTTCCGGATCCGCCGTGATCCAGCAGCCGCCGTGAGTGTCCAACAGCTTTTTGATGTTGTCCAGGAAAGGATGAATCTCCGCGTCTGAAAAATACATCAGCAGGCCTTCCGTATTGATGCAGAGGTTCCCCTTTACGTCCTGCAGGGCGTCTTGCAGCGACTGGAAGTTCGTCGCGTCCACAGCGCAAAAGCGGACCAGTTCCTGCTGTTTTTCATCCAGCAGCGAAGGGATGATGCTGCTTATATCCGCAATCACGGCCGGCAGGTCCAGCCCGATATATTCTTTGCCCTCCTCCGCGGTTTCGATCGCCCTGGGCGTATATCCGCAGGGCAGGTCGACGTGTACGGGAAATCCGGATTCCCGGGCCAGCTTGCCCATGGTCAGGTAGCGTGTTTCCAGCACAATCCGGAAGGTCAGCTCTTCTTCTGCGCCCATGCTGAAGGATTTGCTCTTCTGCGTCTCCGCTGTCAGTCCCATTTTCTCCATGATCGCGGCGGCATGGGGATTGCCGTTCTGCGTCATCTGAAACAGCGTCGTCTTCGCCGTGTTGAATACCGGATTTGTTTTCTCCAGAAGCGCCTGGTCTTTCTTTTCAGTTTCTCCCATCGTTGTTCCCTGCCTCCTTTGGCTGATCATCACATGCTGACATGATTCTTCTCTTTCCCGTCCTGCGGCCATCCGGCCCCGCCGCTGATCCGTATCCGTCACCCGGATGGATCGGCGGCATACAAGTTGCCGCCTTCCTTTACGCCGTAGGTTTCATATGAACATCCACCTGCTGATAGGGGACGCGTATTCCCGCTTCATCCAGGGCGCGCCGGCAGTTTTCCAGCAGGCGGAAATTCACGGGCCAGTAATTTTGCCCGGTCACCCAGACCCGGATCGAGAACTCCAGCCCGTTGTCACCGCATTTGGTCAGGTACACAGACGGCGCCGGATTCTCCAGCATTTCCTTTTCCCCGGAAACCACATTCCGGAGGATCTCATACACCTTGTCGATGCTGTGCTCGTAACCGACGGTAAAGTTCAGGTCCAGCCGCCGGGTTCCCTCCCGGGTGAAATTGACGATAGCAGTGTTGGTCAGGGTGCCGTTGGGCAGGTTGATATGCCGGTTGTCAAAGGTGGTGATCTCCGTATAGAAGGTGCCGATGTTTTTCACGGTTCCCTCGTTATCGCCGATTTTCACGTATTCCCCGGCACGGATCGGCTTGAAGAGCAGCAGGATGAACCCGCCGACCAGATTCCCCAGCACGCCCTGCATGGCCAGGCTGACCGCGACGCCCGCGGAGCCGAGCAGCGTAACGATCGATGTCATGGGGACCCCCATGGTATTCACCGCGGTCAGGATCACAAGGAGATACAGAAGGACCCGGATCAGGTTTTTGATGAAGCCCCGCAGCGTGGGCTCCATCTTCATTTTGTGCTCATTGCGTTCGATCAGCTTGACGATCCAGTGGACCACAAAAAAACCGACCGCCAGAATGATGATGCCGCGCAGGAGATCCACTCCCGCGGTTGTGAAGAAGTTCTTGATGGTATCCCAGTTCATATTCATCCTCCTGTTTCTTTTTCCGCCGCGCCCGTTTCAATGCGAAGGAAGGGGGTTTTTGCCTTGCCGGCTCCTGCGGCTCCCGCCGCAGACCAATTCCGGCGCCCAATGTTCTGATCACATTGTAACACACAAAGCGTTGCAAAAGCATAACACAAAACCCCAATCATGGAAAAAAATGCAAATTATTTTTCTCCTGCAGTCTGCTGCATGTTGGAAAATCAAAAACAGGTTAGCTCCCCGGCATCATGCCGTGTGCTTATGCAGAGTTTTCGCCGGTTCAATTTGCGGATCTTTCACCGATTCAATTTGCAGTGGTACTTTACGATTTTTTGTGGTAAACTACTGCTTCGCGGGCTACCCCGCATGGATTACGGCTGAAGGAAGGAATGAAAGCATGGGACAGGAAAAAGGATCGGTACAATTTGAAGCAAAAGAATGGAACGCGGGCGGCGCAATCAATTTTTACGGTTCCCGCAAGCCGAGGACCTTTATCATCGAAGTGACGATATCCACAGAAGTGCACGGAGACCTGCTGCAGCAGGCCGTGGAAAAAACCCTTCAGCGCATGCCGTACTATGCTTCCACTTTTGTGCGCAAAAAGGGGCTGTATTACTATGCCGACAATGACCTGCCCTTCCTTGTGGCAGAATCGGAAAAGCCGCGCGTCGTCGGCGGTGCGCTGACCAATTACCACATGCTGGACGTGACATTCTGGAAGAAAAAGATCTCCTTTGCCATGTTCCACGGCTTGTGCGACGGGCTGGGCTTCAACCGCTTTATTGAGGCGGTGCTTTACCATTATTTCTGCCTGAAAGACGGAAAAACGTACAGTGACGAAGGCATCTGGACCGAGAATGTCCCCTATGATCCGGCCGAGCTGGCCGATCCCTTTGCCGAAAAAACCAAAGTGGATACCAAGGAACTGAAAAAGCTGGCCAACAGTGAGAAACGCTTCCGCCTGCCCGAATTTGCAAAGTATGAAGGCCCCACGATGTACAGCATGCCGCTGCGCATCAAAACGGAGGACTTCATCAGATGGTGCAAATCCGTTTCCGCGTCTCCGGCGGCAGGCGTTTCCGCCATCATGACCCAGGCGGTGGCCCGGGAATGCGACGTGCAGGAGGGCGTGATCATGAGCGTGCTGCCCTTCTCCCTGCGGACGTTCCTGCACGCGGACAAGACCTTCAAAAACTGTGTTTCCGCGATCTTTCTGCCGGTGAAACCGGCGGAAGCGCGCAGCATGAGCACGGGCGAACTGGCCGCCCGGCAGAGAACAGCCATGAAAACCCAGATGGGCGAGGAAATGGCGAAACTGCTTTCCTCCTCCATCAACCTGATTATCCATCTCGGAAAGAAACTGCCCGGGCATTTCCTGAAAAACAAGCTCATGGCGATGGGAGAAACCCATCCGCAGGACACGTTCTTCATTGACTATGTCGGAGGCCTGAAAACCAACGACTACACCGATCAGATTACGGAGGTGCGGTACCTGAACGCGGACCCCGCTTTCGGAAGCTCCTTCGTGATCATGAACGAAACGGCCGGATATTTCTATATCAACTTTACCCAGAATTTCAGCAGCGACCGGTATTATCTGGCTTTTGCGGCCATCCTGGATGAGCTTGGAATCCCCTGCGAAAAGCTGCCCTATGAATCTTTCCTGAACCCCGAAGTGGAACTGCCGCCGGAGCAGCGGCGATAAGGCCGCTTTTCATCCGCTATTCGTTCCGGATCAGCTGCTTCTCCGCGCGGAATCCGTCGTCAACCGTGACTTCGATTCCGCTGCCTTCCGGCATTTCTTCCGACAGTTCAATCCTGTACGCGCGCCCGTCCTCCCCCGCCACCGGAATCAGGTTTAGCGGGAGGCTCGGGCCTTTCCCTTTCAGCACCGCAGTAACGGACAGGGGGCAAGGCTGCGGGGCGACGAAGGCATCGTGCTGAATGATTTCCCCGGAATCCGGGTCCGCATCCCGGGGCTGCGGATCCCCGGCCGGATCCCGGACCGTAAGATGCAGCGTTCCGGCTCCCTCCCAGTGCCAGAGCACATAAGGGCGGTACACGCAGCGGGGAAGCGGAACCTGTTCTGTCTTTTCAGCATAAAAGTATCCATTCTCCGGGATCGGCGCCGTCGGCCAGGGATACA
>Ga0310690_10009214_pt1 | contig 12401 bp, 10 predicted proteins | sample AusTroGonzalo_MG_2_FD_207661 | JGI IMG/M metagenome (GOLD analysis project Ga0310690, IMG submission 207661) | Bovine rumen microbial communities from tropical cattle in Woodstock, Queensland, Australia - Gonzalo_04 (v2) (version 2) | ecosystem: Host-associated > Mammals > Digestive system >...
ATTAAAAGTGACATTGGATGATACATCCAAGAGGCATCCTTCATGAACTCTGTTTCAATTAAAATTCTCGCAGTTGCAGCCGTAGCCGTCATCGCTGTGGCCGCAATCTGCGTCTTTGTTCTTACCCAGGATAACAATAAGGAAAAGATGACTATGAATGCGTCTCTTGCTGTTTGCGGCAATGCTGACGGAGATTATGTCATCGATGGTGAGGACAAAGTCATCATACAGCACATAATAGACAAAGATGACGGTTACACGCTAGCGAAGTACCCATTGGCAGATGCCGATATGAACGGCACCGTCGATCAAGCGGATCTGGACCTAGTGAACAAAATCCTCTCTGAAGAGCCCTGTACGATCTACCATGGCGTCGATGACGGAGAACATGGCTGGGCGTTTGTGGATACTAAATGGCCAATCAACAGGGCCGCCACATCAGGAAATCTTCAGACCTTGATGCTTGAGAAGATGGCAGGCATCATAGAGAGGCACATATACGGCGTCTCCTACTCCGAGGAGTATGGTATCGACGCTTATCTGTATCCGACCTTGCAACAGTATCTTGGCCATTCCTTGGGCCCCTCGCAGAAAGCTTATGACACGGATCTGCTCTCGCAGTGCAAGACCGATACCGGCATCACCGCTCTGATAGTAGGGTCCGTTCCCAAAAACGCTGCAGCGATCGAGGATATGGGCATCGATCTGATCAGGTTGGAATCCACAACCGCCGATCTTGACAGGTATATCAGTCAGATTCTCCTTTTGGGATTCCTTTTCAGAGAGAGCACCCAAGCCATAGAAATAGGAAAATGGTCCGAGAACCTGTATGCAGAGATGCAGTCCAAGCTGTCTACCCTTAAACAAGATCAATTGGTCACCGCCGTTCTGAATGTGGGGCAGACAGGAACTCTTACCTATAAAGGTTCGAACTACGTTTCCGTCCTTCTCCAGGCTGGAGCCCTCTACCCAGATGTTCTTGATGTATCGTCCTCACCAGCTATCGGTGATTGGATCTATACCATGGATTTCGATATGATCATGTGTATGAGGAACAGCACTCCTGACCATAGTTGGTATGGCGGAACGCCCGATTACGAGCGTTACTTCGAGGCCGTATACAACACTCTCGGTCTTACCGAACCGTACTTGAACGGCCAGGTGTACGCCATCGGACTGGATATGCCCCTTCCGATCAGGATTGCATACTTCAGTCAGGCATTGTACCCCGATCTTTACGGAGAGGGATGGGCGGACCAAAAGCATCAGGAATTCATCGATAAGTTCTTCGAAGAGGATTTCGACACCAGCACTCTCGACTTCCTTCTCGAGTACAAGGACTACAAGGACAAGTTGACATTTGAATCCTGAAACCAAAGGGGCCGGATTATGCCGGCCCCCACCATTACATGTCTCAACAATCCCGCGAATTGATGGAGGAATACCATCGCTATCGCAGGCGTAAGATCCTGTTCGTTATTCTCCTATCATTAGCTGCAGTGGTCACTATAGGTCTGTCTTTGACGATTGGAGGTAGGAACCTAGGATTCTTTGAGACCTATCAGGTCCTTTTCAGTCATATCATGGGTGCGACCTATGATCCTGCTTCGGATCAATGGTTGGACGATTACATCGTGTGGAACTCCAGGCTCCCCCGTGCGATCTTCGCAGTTCTGGCCGGTGCCACGCTGGCAGTCTGCGGTGCGGTGATGCAAGGTGTCCTGCACAATCCTCTTGCGGATTCATACACCACAGGAGTATCTTCAGGAGCATGTTTCGGCGTCTCAGTTTCGGTGGTGCTCGGATTGAGCGTTGGAGGCGGGGGAGACATCTATAGTTTAGGAACTCTCCTCAATGCATTCATCTTTGCGCTAATCCCGATAGCATTCATCGTGGGGCTGTCCCCTCTCCTGAAGAAATCTTCAGCATCTCTGATCCTTGCCGGAATAGCGGTATCATACCTATTCAACGCCTTCAATACATTGCTCTTGGTCCTTACAGACGCAGAGAGCTTGGCAGATATCTACATCTGGCAGGTAGGATCTGTCTCAGAGATCTTTTGGGCGGATCTCCCGCTGGTCGTGGCAGTTTGCATACCATGTATGATTTGCATGGCTCTGTTATCTGGAAAACTGAACATTTTGAACACTGGCGATGACGACGCTCGTGCACTCGGTCTCAACGTGGACAATCTGAAGACGGTCACCCTGTCATTCTCCGCACTAGCTGTGGCGGTTGTAGTATGCAAGGCGGGTATCTTGAGTTTTGTCGGGTTGATATGTCCGCATATAATCAGGATGTTCATAGATGCAGACAACCGTTTCGTCATTCCAGCTTCTGCCGGGCTTGCCGGGGTGTTGTTGTTAGGTGCAGAGATGATCAGTCGTACGATATCTCCTTCAGGGACCATACCCGTGGGTGTGGTGCTCTCCTTCATCGGGGCACCGGTTCTTTTGTATCTGATTGTCAGGAGGCGGTCGAATATCTACTAAATCCAATTGCCGGCCGGAGACGTACGACTATCTGCGCGCTAGGAAGCTACGTTGGTTCGTCCTGATTGTCATATTCGCTGCTCTGTGTTGCTTCGCGTTCTTCACAATCACCAGGACGACATACCCTATGACTCTGGACGAAATTTTAGAGGTATTCAGCAATCATCTCCACGGCATCACTCCAACGGAGTATAGATACATCGTAATAGACAAGGTCATCTGGGATGATTATTTGCCAAGGGCTGTAGGGGGCATAACCATCGGAGCCATCCTGGGGGTGGGCGGTGCTGTCATGCAGACCGTGGTCAAGAATCCGATGACCGATGCCTATACCACTGGTATATCGTCCGGGGCATTATTCGGTATGACCCTCTTCGTCATAACTGGTTGCTCTCTGGTCGGGGTGGGTGGAAATATTGGAATGATTGTGAACGCGTTCGTGTTCTCGCTCATACCGTGCATGGTGATCATAGCCATTTCAGTGTTCAGGCAGGTCACATCGACCATGATGATCCTTATCGGAGTGGGCCTAATGTACGTGTTCAGCGCTTGCACCACTCTGCTTAAATTCACCGCGAATCCGGATGATATCGAGACCATCTTTGAGTGGAATGTAGGTACTTTGGCAAACCTGGGAGCAGTGTCCATGCCCTTCGTCATCGTGGCCTGTATCGTTCTGTTCATATCCATGATGTATCTGTCTAACAGCCTCAATGTTATGTCGTCAAACGACAGACTTACACAGTCACTTGGAGTGGATCCGCTCAAAATCAAGGTCATTGTGTTCGTTCTGGTTTCCGTATGTACTGCAGTTGCGGTGTGCTTCTCGGGATCAATAGGGTTTGTGGGTCTGGTCATCCCCCACATCGCAAGACGCATTGTGGGATCCAACTGCAGGCTGCTTATTCCTTATTCCGCTGTCCTGGGCGCATTGCTGCTCACAGGTTCGGATTTCCTTGCCAAACAGCTGTACCTCGGCGGACTCCCGGTCGGTGTCATCACTGCGCTGGTGGGCAGTCCTGTGTTCCTGTATCTCCTGACAAAGAAACTGCGTACTGTTTGATGTTTTGTGTATGAGCAGTTTGGGGTCCACCGAAATAGGTTATTACCAGATTCCTATATGCCAACAAAGGTGTTCCGATGGAGGTCATGGATGTCGTCGCGATCATAGCCGTGGGGCTTTGGCTTTTCCTGCCCGCGATGGTCCCGAATTCTGCGGCCGTCATCTTCGGGAAGATGACCAAGACCAAGATGGATTTCGGTAAGTCCTGGAGGGGCAAGAGGATATTCGGCGACGGTAAGTCCTGGGGCGGTTTCTTCGGCGGAGCGTTCTCCGGAATCGCCATCGGACTGGTCATGATCGGGATAGCATCCTTCTGGGACCCTGAGAACTATTGGGGCTACGGCCCGTTCTGGAGGAACGTCGGCATTCTGGCATGCCTCGCATTCGGGGCCATCCTCGGAGATCTCTGCGGAGCGTTCATCAAGAGGAGGATGGGACTGGAGAGAGGCCAGAAGGCACCCATACTGGACCAGTACGATTTCGTCATCGGGGCGTTCTGCATCACGGCGCTGTTCTTCCCCGACTGGGTCTATTCGATATACATAGAGGGCTGGCACATAGCCGCTCTGATATTCATTATAGTGATAATGTTCGTGATCCATCGCAGTGTGAACATAGTGGCATACAAGATGGGCCTTAAGAAAGAACCATGGTGAAACAATGAGTGAACTTACAGTTGCATTGAAGGATTGCGGGGCGATCCAGTTCGGAGATTTCACGCTGGCCTCCGGCGCCAAGAGCGAATACTACATTGACATAAAGAAAGCGAGCACGAATCCCAAGGTCCTGTACATGATATCCATACTTATGGCCCAGAAGATGCAGGACGAGAACATCCGCCCCGACAGGATCGCGGGCGTCGTCCTCGGATCCGTGCCGCTGGCGGCAGCGCTCTCCCTGGCCACGGGAATCCCCTATGTGATGGTCCGCAAGGAGAAGAAGGACCATGGGACCGGAAAGCTCATCGAGGGCGACCTGAACCCGGGGGAGAAGGTCCTTGTGGTCGAGGATGTCGTCACGACCGCAGGTTCATCCATAGCGGCCATCAAGACGCTGCGCGAGAGCGGAGCAGTCGTGGAGAATGCCCTGTCGGTCATCGACCGCGAGAGCGGCGGAGAGCAGAATTACGCAGAGATCGGAGTCAAGTTCTATTCTCTGCTCAAGGCTTCAGAGATCCTCAAGGAAAAGAGATGATCCCGGAACCCGATTGCCGTCTGTGCGGGCTCTGCGAAGGCCGTACGAAGATCGTCATGCCCGACGGAAATTTCGATACTGGCATAGTGTTCGTCGGAGAGGCCCCTGGAGAGAACGAGGACCTCGAGGGGAGGCCTTTCGTAGGCCGCTCGGGGAAAATCCTCGAAGGCATGATGAAGGATGCAGGGTTCGGCCGTTCCGACGTCCTGATCACGAACACGGTCAAATGCAGGCCCCCCAACAACAGGGATCCGACGCAGGAGGAAATGGCCGCATGCAGGCCATTCCTGGAGTCGGAGCTCTACGATGCTGAAGTGGTCATCGGTCTGGGGAAATCCGCCTGTCGCGACCTCATGGGGTACGAGGGCAAGATGGACGAGATAGCTAACATCCCCACGACCATACGCATCCGCGACAGGGATGTGAAGTTCATACCCACATACCATCCGGCGGCGACGATATACAACAAGAACTCCAGAGAAGAGCTGAGGAAGACGATAGAGATCATCGGGGAGATGCTGAGATGAGATTCACGGGTTTCATGATCGATATGGACGGCACAGTCTACAAAGGCAGCGAACTGATCCCGGGGGCGACGGATTTCATCCGTTCGCTGAAGGAAAATGGCATTCCATTCGTCTTCCTGACCAACAATTCGTCGCACAGCCGTTCCTATTACTTCGATAAGCTGACCAGGATGGGGTTCGATGTGGAGATGAAGAACGTCCTCACCTCGAACATAGCAACCATAAGGTTCGTGCTGTCGCAGAGGCCCGGCAAGAGGGTCTACGTGGTCGGTTCGCCGGAGGTTGTCCAGGAGGTGAGGGATGCGGGCATCGACGTCGTCGACGAGGATCCGGACATAATCTATCTGACCTTCGACCGCACCATAACCTACGAAAAGATCAACAAGGCCTTCAAGGCGCTGAGGAACGGTGCGGAGTTGATAGCTACCCACCCCGACGATGTATGCCCCACGGAGACCGATTACGATATAGACATAGGGCCGTTCATAAGGATGTTCGAGCAGATGTGCCAGACGTCCGCAGTCGTGATAGGGAAGCCCAACAGGCTGATGCTCGAGATGGCCGCTCTGGAGATGGGCGTGGAGCCCGAAGGAACGGTCATGGTGGGCGACCGTCTCTACACGGATATGAGGATGGGCATAGACGCAGGGATTTCCACCATACTGGTTCTCTCGGGGGAGACCTCGAGGAAGGACCTCGAAGGATCCGGCGTCAAGCCGACTTACATACTAGATTCCGTCAGGGACATACCGAGTATGCTCTGAACCGGAAGGTCAAGGCGGATTTACTTACTATTTTTCCGTCCGTTCTTCGGGATTCAGTGCCAAATACTTACTAAAAACGCTGTCAAATCGGATTCTATTTAAATACCTAAACGCGCATTCATATTTAATACGCGCACGCGGGCACAAGGGATGCACGGACTGCGAACAATGCGCGGACAGGGATGCGGACAACAAGGTTGTCCGTCCTCCGACGGGGGAATCGGATGCACTTAAAACAGGTCGAGATGGAGAACTTCAAATCCTTCGGCGGAAAGGTCACAGTACCGCTGATGGAAGGCTACACAGCTGTCACGGGACCGAACGGTTCAGGTAAATCGAATATCACCGATGCAATCCTGTTCGTCCTTGGGCCCAAGAGTCCGAAGGCAGTGCGTGCAGGAAGGCTCACCGATCTGATCTTCGACGGAGGAAAGAGCAAGAACAAGGCCTCTTACATGAAGGTCTCCCTCATCTTCGACAACACCGATCGTATCATGCCGTGGGATGCCGACGAGGTCAGGCTGACCCGTTACATCAAGGTGTCCGACAACGGCCAGGATTACAGCTCATACTTCTACATCAACGACCAGAAGTCCACCCTCACCGAGTTCGACAACCTCCTCACAAAGGCAAGGATCAGCGCCGAAGGATACAATCTGGTCCAGCAGGGTGATGTGACCCACATAGTCCAGATGGGTAACACCCAGAGGAGGGGAATCCTCGACAGCATCTCCGGAATCGCAAGTTTCGATGCGGATATAGATAAGGCGGAGACAGAGAAGAACGAGGCATATTCCAACCTCGAGAGGATCACGATCGTCACTGACCAGCTGGCCATAGACGTCAGGAAGCTGGAGAAGGACCGCGAGGACGCACAGAAATACGTGAAGTTCAAGGACGACCTGGAGATGGCGAAGGCGCAGTACTCCCACAGGAGGCTGCAGATGTCCAACGCCGCATACGAATCCCAGAACCAGCAGATAGACAAATTCAGCCAGAAGATCCAGACCCTCGCCGCCGAGAAAGCGGACTACGAGAAGAAGAGGGACGAAAAGATCCGCGAGATCGCCGATCTCGAGCGCGAGATCGAGGCCAAGATCGGTTCCGAGTACACCGAGCTCAAGGAGAAGATCGAGGCGGTCAAGATCGATTACGCCACCAAGAAGGACAAGGTCGAGACCACAGAGGCCGACCTGGAGGAGCAGTACACCTTCAAGGCGAAGTTCGAGGAGTCGATCTCGGAGAACAATATCCAGGCCACCGCATTGGCCGAGAACAAGGCCCAGCTCTCCATCAAACTGGAGGCAGCGGAACAGGAGAAGGATGTTCAGACCAAGGAGGAGAAGAGGATCTCCGATCTGATCTCGAACACCGGCGGAGAGCAGAAGGAGCTCCAGGAGAAGCTCGACAAGATCGAGCTGGATTCCGATCAGTGCTCCAATGACCTGCTCAGCGCCCAGGCCGTATATTCCAAGTCGGAGACGGCGTCGGAGGACGCGCATGCGGCATACGCATCTCTGGACGAGAAGGTCCAGAACATAGATTTCGAGATCAAGGATGCCAAATGGAGCCTCGACCAGATCAAATCCGAGTCGGGACCCAGCATGGAGGACATCGGACTGAAGATCCTGGACGCCAAGAAGAGGGAGTCCGAGCTGGAGAAGCAGGAGAGGGAGCTCAACGATGCCTACCGCAGGATCGACGATGAGTACAAGGCCCTCCAGGCGGAGAAGAAGGTATCCGACAGGATGAACCAGGGCAGCGTGGCCGTGGAGGCCATCCTGGAGCTTAGGAACAGGGGCGAGATGCCCGGAATCCATGGAACGATACAGGAGCTGGCAACGGTCGACGAGGGTTACGAGACGGCGCTGTCCGTCGCGGCAGGCAGCAAGATGCAGGCCGTCGTCGTGGACGACGACCAGGTGGCCGCCGATGCGATCGCTTACCTCAAGAAGGAGAAGCTCGGCAGGGTCACGTTCCTCCCGCTGACGAAGATGATGGGCGGAAAGCCCAGGGCGAAGGCCATCATGAGCGAGAAGGACTCAGAGGGCTACGCCATCGATCTGATAAGTTTCAACCAGAAGTACTACAACGCATTCTGGTACGTGTTGGGCGACACACTCGTCGTCAAGGACATGGACACCGCCCGCAGGATCATGGGCGGAATAAGGATCGTCACGAAGGCCGGCGAACTCATCGAGGCGTCCGGTGCGATGGTCGGAGGTACCATCAACCAGCAGAAGATGATGAAGTTCGGCCCCGCATCAGAGGACAAGCTCACCCAGCTCGGCGAGAAGCTCAAGAAGGCATCGGATGCCTTGGAAGGAGTCAGGACCGACATCAGGAAGGTCCGTGACGAGATCCGCGCACTGGATGACGAGATGCGCAGTTCCGCATCCTCCGGAGTGGAGGTAAGGGAGAAGGCAGCCGGACTCAAGGCCAAGGTAACGGAGCTGGAGAAGACCAAGAAGGAGACCCAGCAGGCCCTGCAGGAGGCCAGGGAGAAGATGTCCGCGGTCGACGCGCAGATGGCCGATGCAAGGAAGAACTTCACGGAGCTGTCCGAGCGCATGACTGCCCTCACAGATGAGAAGAACAAGATCAAGGACCGTCTGTCGGAGATAGCCCCGGCGGACCTCCAGAACAAGATACAGGCGGTACGCGACAAGCTGTACAATCTGAACGGGGAGATCTCCGATTTCAAACTGCAGATAGGCGGTGCGGAGACCGAGATCGTGGGATTGGGTAAGCAGAACGAATCCCTGCAGATGCAGCTGGATTCGGTCAACCAGACGATCGATGATGACAAGAGGATAATCGATGACAACAAGGCCCAGATGGAGCGCGCCAAGGTCGATCTCGACGCATTGCGCGCCATCGAGGCGGAGATGGAGAAGGGACTCGGCGACCTGCGCAGCAAGAAGGACGACCTCGTCAGCGAGAGGTACGAGCTGGAGACCCAGGTCAGGGACAGGGTCACGGCCATCGAGAATGCCAACGCATCCATCGAGAGCTTCAGGGCCCAGCTGGAGATAATCAGACAGCAGATCGTCCAGTTCCAGGAGGAGGTCGATGCGATAACCTTCGAGGTAGCTCAGCCCATACCCTCCGAGGAGGAGATCAGGCGCATGATCAGGTCATGCGAGAACTCCTTGGATCAGCTGGGCAACGTCAACCTGCGCGCCATCGAGGACTACGACGAGAAGAAGGCCCGTCTGGACGCGCTCAACGAGCAGGTGGAACAGCTAAACAAGAACATAGACGAGCTGACCGCGCTCACAGATTCGCTCAAGAGCAAGAAGAAGGGACTGTTCATGGAAGCGTACACCGCCGTGGACGAGAACTTCAAGAAGATCTACGCACAGCTCTCCGGAGGAGGAGAGGCATACATGGCCCTGGAGGACGAGGTCGACCCGTTCAACGGCGGCCTCATAATCAACGCGAAGCCCAGGAACGGAAAGCTCCTGAGGCTGGAGGCGCTCTCCGGAGGAGAGAAGTCCCTCACAGCACTGTCATTCATTTTCGCGATCCAGGAGTACCAGCCGTCCCCGTTCTACGTATTGGACGAGGTGGATATGTTCCTGGATTCGGTCAATTCGGAGATGGTCGCCCACAGGGTGAAGGAGAGCTCCAGCAAGGCACAGTTCATACAGGTGTCCTTGAGGAAGGTCGCATTGGCGGTCGCAGACCAGCTGATCGGCGTCACAAGGCCGCCGTCAGGCATCAGCAAGATCATAATACAGCCCGATCTGGCTGAGGTCTCAAAATACGAAGATGAGGCTGTAAAGAACAACGAGGCGATCTGATATGGATGGGAACATAAGGATTGAGGATCTGGAGCAGCACCTGCTGTTCCACAAGGCTATGAGTGAGAACACAGAGACCTACCAGAGGATAGGCGGATACATGGACATCCTGTCCAAGGCGGAATCCGGAGAGAGGCTCCAGGATCCCGTGGACGAGGCCATCCGTTCCGTATTCAGCCTGGTGCTGGAGAACGGCATCGACCCCTGGGAGATAGATCTCTCCGAGTTCGTTAGGCTGTACAACATGAAGGTGGTCAGCGACTCCTTCGACATGATAGTGGCAGGAAAGCTCATGCTGATGGCATGGAAGATCCTGAGGCTGCAGTCGGAGTCCACACGCACCAGGTCGGAGCCCCCGGAGGAGATCTTCGAGGAGGTCGACGACGGCTTCTTCTACGAGGACGAGGACATGATGGTCGTGCCCGAGGTCATACTGACCGAGGCCTTCCAGAGGGAACCCGTGCGCCCGGTGACCATGTACGAGCTCATCGACGCATTCGAGGAGGCCAGGGCCGAGATCGAGATCCAGCAGGAGAGGGAGCGCGTAAGGTCGCAGCTGAAGGCCAAGGAGTCCACCAAGTTCGACAACAAGGCCCACGAGGAGGACGACCAGAGGGACGTCGAGGAGGTCTGGAGCAGGATCCAGAAGCTCGGCACAGGACAGATATGCATCGAGGACCTGTACACAGCGGACCTCAAGGAGAACCTCAAGACCTTCGTATCCATCCTCCACCTGGTGAGGGTAGGACGTCTCGATGTCTGGCAGGAGAGCCTTCCCTACGGGGAGATCTATGTGGAGATCATGACTGAGGAAGCGTCCGGCACGATCGAGGACAACCTCGGCGGACGTATCGAAGCGGTGATGTGACTTGGACGCCAAGGGCGCTGTAGAGGCGGCCCTGTTCTCGAGCTCCGAGAACCTCCGCATATCAGAGATCGCGGAGAAGACCGGGCTCCCCGTCGAGGAGGTCCGCACCGCCGTGATGGATCTGCGCAGGGAGTACGAGGAGAGGGATTCCGCGATCCAGATAGCCAAGATCGGCACGGAGTACAGGATGATGCTCAGGCCGGAGTACTCGGAGTGCACCGGCGCATTCGCGAAGGCGGAGCTCGCCGGAGGCGTCCTCCGCACGCTCACCACCATCGCCTACTACCAGCCGGTCCTGCAGTCGGAGCTTTTCAATCTCCGCGGTCCCCGCGTGTACGATGACGTCCACACCCTGGTCGACATGGATTTCGTCGCCAGGAAGAGGGCCGGGAACACCTGGGAACTCACCACCACGAAGAAATTCGTCGAGTATTTCGGAATAGGCAGCACCAAGATCAAGGACATACAGGCCTGGATCAAGGCGAGGGCCACCAACCTCGGCGACGAGAAGAAGGAATGATTCTGGCCGGTCCGGTCTCCCATACCGGACGGCCCTTTAATCCGAAGATATATATCGCCCGATTCTGTAGTGCCCTTTCGGTGCGATGTCTGGAACATCGCATTAGTAAGGTTTTCGCTATGTGGCTGCAGGCGGGAAGTAATACGGTCAAAGGAACCATCAATGATGGTTTGGATGTGGAGTTCGCACTCAAACTGGGAAAGACTCTGGGAAAGATCTACGGGTCGCCGGTCGCCGTCGCTATGGACGGAAGGACCTCCAACATCATGTTGAAGTCCGCCCTTTCTGCGGGCATAATGTCCGTCGGATGCGACGTCCTCGACCTGGGAATGGTCCCTACCCCGCTCATCCAATATTACATGTCCCAGCACCCCGAAGTCAAAGGCGGTGTGACCATCACCGCGTCCTTCGCCGGCACCGAGATCAACGGTTTCAGGATAATGAAGGCAGAAGGCATCGAGGACCCGATCTTCGATCACCGCTACAGCATCGAGTCGGTGAAGAACGATAACTATCAGGTCCCGGGACCCCAGGTCGGGGAATTGTTCATAGCCGGAGATTTCATCGAGAGCTACACTCAGTCCATCCTGTCCCAGGTCGATGCGGACATGATCCGCAAGGCCGGCCTCAAGATCTGCGTGGACTGCCGCAACCAGGCGGTCGCCAACATCGTTTCCAGCATCCTCGAGGAACTCAACGTGGACTGCATCTACATCGGAGGGGACAGCTCCGCTCTCGACGAGGAGAGACAGGTCAAGCTGGGTCATATCGTTAAGAGCCAGGGATTGGACCTAGGTGTAGCGATAGAGATGGATGCCGACCACTGCCTCTTCGCCACCTCGAAGGGACCTGTGTACGGCGACAAGAGCTTTGCCGTGATAGCCAAGGAGATCCTTTCCAACAACAAGGGAAAGGTGGTCATACCGATCAACTCGACCACGCTCATGGACGATGTCGTCGAGGAGTGCGGAGGTCTGCTGCTACACTGTTCAATCGGCGAGCAGACGGTCTCCAGGAAGGTCAAGGAGAACATGGCGGTCCTGGGCGGAGACATATTCGGATGCATCGTCATCCCCGGACATCTGTCCACATGCGATGCGATGATGGCGATGGTCAAGATGCTGGAGATAGTGGTCAAGCACGGACCCCTTTCCAAGCAGATCAAAT
>Ga0310690_10009216_pt1 | contig 12399 bp, 12 predicted proteins | sample AusTroGonzalo_MG_2_FD_207661 | JGI IMG/M metagenome (GOLD analysis project Ga0310690, IMG submission 207661) | Bovine rumen microbial communities from tropical cattle in Woodstock, Queensland, Australia - Gonzalo_04 (v2) (version 2) | ecosystem: Host-associated > Mammals > Digestive system >...
TTTGATATTATTTCGCAAAATTTCGGTCGTGTATCCAATTTTTCAGAAAGCACCTTTGAAGCCAATCCGGAAAGCATAACAGAAGAAAAATTACACTTTTTAAAAGAACAGGGCATGAATCGTTTATGTATAGGATTACAAAGCTTTAACGACTCTGTTTTAAAACGGATTGGCCGCATTCATAACGTCAGAACATTTTTGTATGCCTACGAAACGGCGCGGACAGCCGGATTTCAAAATATCAATGTGGATTTAATAGCCGGTTTGCCTAACCAAACCAAAAGGCAGTTCCTAAACGGTGTTAAAAAATTAATCGCGCTTAAACCGGAACATATTTCAATTTATGGTTTGCAAATAGAAGAGGGTACCCCGTTTGCCAAAGAAGGTATTACGGCGGATGAAGATTTGCTGCGCGAGGAATTAGAAATTATTCATACGGATTTGCCAAAGGCAGGATATGTCCATTATGAGATTTCCAATTTTGCGTGCCGCGGAAAAGAAAGCAAACATAATATCAATTATTGGCAAAATGGGGAATATGTTGGTCTGGGTGTGGCGGCTGCATCGTATCAAAAAGGGATTCGCCGCAGTAATACTACTCGTGTGGAAGAATATATCAAACTGTTGTCTAATCACCAAGATCCTACCGTATTTTCTGAAAAATTAATCAAACAAGCGCATGAAGGGGAAACTATTTTATTGGGGCTAAGACAATTAAAAGGGATTCACTTGACCGCCCTACAACAAAAAATGTTCGGAAGGGAAATACAAACGCTTATTTCTCGTGGACTTGTGGAGCAAAAAGGGGATTTATTAAAATTAAGTAAAGAAGGGTTGTTTTTAGCTAACCAGGTATTTATGGCTTTTGTAGGACCGTTTGAGAAAAAATGAAAATCACCGCTTATCACACGCCTATCTTTAAGGAAAAGCAAAATTTACCCGTTTTTATAGGTGCCCATGTACCTATACTAAAAGAGGGAGATGTATTGGCAATTTGTTCCAAATTGGTTTGTTTGTGGAAAGGATGTACTGTAGTATATAAAAATCGTCATCAAAAGGAAAAATTCATTGTCAGCCAGAGTGACGCTGCTTTGAAAACAAAATTAGCGTGGTTGACCATTAAATCCGGCATGATTATGACTAATGGCGGGATAGATGAATCAAATGCAAACGGAAAGCTGATTTATTTTCCGCCGGATATGTTTGCTTGTGCCGATGAATTATGCCGCGCATTAAAAAAACAATTTCATCTTAAAAAATTAGGTATCATAATTACAGATAGTATGATTTTGCCGTTGCGGACGGGAGTGACGGCGGCTGCGGTGGGATATAGTGGTTTTGCAGGTGTGCGTGATGAGCGCGGCAAAAAAGATATTTTCGGAAAATCTTTACAAACTACTTTTGTCAATATAGCAGATAGTTTGGCAACGGCCGCGGCGCTTGTTATGGGGGAACGCAACGAACAAACCCCGTTGTGCGTAATTCAAAATGCTCCGGTGCGTTTTGTGAAAAAGACCAATCCGGCGGAAATCAGTTATCCGCCGCAACAAGATTTGTATGCGCCGCTACTTAAAGCGGTTAAACTTACTACAAGGAGAAAGAAATGAAAGACATGATCGGTGAATTTAAAAAATTCATCATGAGAGGAAATGTAATTGATATGGCCGTCGGTATCATCATTGGCGGTGCATTCACGAAAATCGTGAACTCTATGGTAGCGGATATCTTGATGCCGCCTTTGGGTTTGCTTTTAGGAAAAGTGGATTTTTCCAATTGGTTTGTGGTTATTAAAGAAGGTGCTGAAAAAGCAGGCCCGTATACCACGATGGAAGCCGCTCAGGCAGCGGGTGCAACTACCTTAAATTTAGGTTTGTTTTTAAATGCTGTAATCAGCTTTATTATTGTGGCATTTTGTGTGTTTATGCTTATTAAAGGCATTAATAAATTGAACGCTCCTAAAGAAGCTGCTCCTGCACCGGTCACTACAAAAAAATGTCCGTATTGCTGCAGTGAAATCGCTTTAGAAGCAACCAAATGTCCGCATTGTACATCTGAACTAAAATAGTGACAACTGAAATATAAAACCCGATACAAAAATATCGGGTTTTATATTGCCCGAAAAGTTTTGCTATACTACAAATATGATTTATTTCGCGCACCGCGGGGCCAGTGCATACGCTCCCGCTAATTCCAAAGAATCCTTTGCGCTTGCGCGCAAATTGGGCGCTACCTGCTATGAGCTAGACGTGCATTTAACGTCAGATAAACGATTGGTTGTCCGACATGATTATTCAATAGAAAACACAGGTCATAGCGTAAAAGAATTTACCTGGCCGGCATTGCAGGCCTTTTGTGCCGAGCATCAACTTTTATGTCCACCGCTTTTAGAAGAAATTTTGCCGTTGATAAAACCGCAGCTGGAATGCTTAAACATTGAATTAAAAAATGATAATAATGAATATCCGGATATTGAAAAGATATTACTAGATTTTCTTAATAACGATGCTAAAGATATATTACCGAAAATTTTATTTTCCAGTTTTGATTTCCCGACTTTGGTGCGCTTGCGAAGATTGGCGCCATCGGCCCGAATAGGCCTCTTAACTCGTGCTTTTGATGCAGCGCAACCCCGGGAGTTAGATGCCTATAGCGTTCATATGAATCAAACGCGTATTACCTCTCAAATCGTACAAACATGCCACGCAGAAAACCGTTATGTATTTGTTTATACGGTAAATACTCCAGCAGAACAACAGCGCCTTAAACAAATGAGTGTAGATGGCATTTTTACAGACGCGCCGGATTTGTTTTTGAAATAAAAAACCCCGCTGTTGCGGGGTTTTTAATATAGTGTTGAATAATCATTCGTCCCAATCGTAATTACCAGAGGAATTGCCGCCGTAAGATTGTTCCGGCGTGGATTCTTCAGCGGTTTGTCCGCCATTTCCATAATATTGTTCAGGGGAATAACGTTTGGGTTTTTGGTGTAAACGTTTTTCCTTTTTGTATTCACGTTCGGAAGGTTCACCGGGCACCATAGGGCGTACCCGTTCATCAAAGAAATATACATTTTTCTCTGTTTCCGGCAACAGTTCAAATAAATATTGAGATTCTGTATTGGGCTTAGCCTCGCGGCGTGTTTTGTAAGCCTGTTGATTGAGATCCTCCATGTAATCATCTTCCGTTAAATAAATTTTACGGGGAGCATCTTGCTTCGTTTCATTTTGCGTAGATTTGTTTGCCGCACACGCAACCAAACCAAGGCCACATAATGTAAGAAGAATAAATTGAAAAGTTTTATTCATGAGCGTCTCCTTAAATTTTCCTCTCTCCTGATAATATAATGTTTTCCAGCAGACATGCAAGTGTCACCGGCCCCACTCCTCCTGGGACAGACGAAACGGAACATTCTTTTTGCAATAGTTCTTCCATCTTGGCATCTCCGCAGAGTTTGTTTTGTGGGTCAAAATTGGTGGATATGTCTATAATCGTTGCTTTGGCAGGAACGTTGTCTGCGTGCAGCAAACCCGCTTGTCCTGCTGCGCTGCAAATGAGTTCTGCATATCGTAAAGCATTTTTTAAATCTCGCGTCCCGGTATGACAAATTTTGACCGTGGCATTGCGACACGTAAGTAGATGTGCCAGCGGTTTGCCTACTGTAGGGGAACGACCTATGACTACCGTTTCCATTCCCGCCGGGTTAATATGATAGGCATCTAGCAAACGCACCACCGCCATGGCTGTGCAGGGAACATAAGTTTTCAGAGAGGATACATCTTCCCATGTTTTGCACAAAAATAAATTTCCCATAGAAAGATTGGACATACCGTCTATGTCTTTTTCCGGTGCAATAAATGCAGTAAAGCCGCTTTTGGCCAAATGCTCCGGCAAGGGGCGCGGAATTAAAATAGCATCTATGGATGGATTGGCAGAGGCTTGCTTGATAAGGGCCAAGAAATCGCCTACAGAGGTATTAGAATTAATGGGTTGTACTTGTGTGCGGATCCCCAGTTCTTGGGCGGCTTTTACCTCTTTGTTCAGATATACATAAGCCCCGTAGTCATCGGTAGAGCCAATAGCAAACAACCCAATCGGCCGGCCTAACGCGGTAGCGGCTTTGTGGGCTCTTTGTAATAAAGAGGCTCGTATAGAGGCGGCTAATTCTTTTCCCTGAATAATCATATACGTATATGATATCAAATTTAGTGTTCTTCCTGTCTGTTGCTGTCTGCATTTTCAGATGTGTAAGCTAAAACGCGCGCGAAATGATAGAATATAGATATATATTTGGGCAAAAGCCCTAGTTGGAGGAGAGAATGCCTATTTGGATTTTTCGTTTATCTACGCTAATTGCTTTTCCGTTTTTAACGTATGATTTTATTGACAAAGATCCCGTTTCTTTAGCGGGTGGCCTATTGTGTGGCCTGATTGTAGTAATCGCAGAGGCGGTTTTTAAACGTTTACGTTTAATTAAAATAATGATTGCCTGTTCCGGTTTCTTGCTCGGCTGGTTGTTATTTGTGTTTATAGATTATGCCGTGCTCAATTTCGCCGGTTCTGCCGAAGATTATGTGTCTTGGTGGGAAAAATATGCGTATTATGTTAAGATTGGTTTAGTTATTTTTGGTGTGTTGTCTTGCTTGTTTAAATCACGTGATTTGGAAGGTCTTTCTTACAAAGGCCGCCATATTAAAATAGTGGACCAAACCGCGCTGGTTGACGGACGTATTATTGATTTGTGCGAAATTAATTTTGTGTCCGGCATTATCGTGCTGCCGGTTTTTGTATTAGAACAACTCAACAAATTGGCCGCTTCCAAAGATCCTTTGGAGCGCGCCAAAGGCCGTCGCGGACTAGATGTTGCCGCACGCTTACAGGAACTCAAAGAAATAACTGTACGGATTACTTCTAAAACACCAAAGGCGGAAAACGATACAGAACGCATTATTAAACTGGCTAAAAGTTTTGATGCTGAAGTAATTACGTTAGATTTTAATATGAATAAAATCGGTGCGCTCTATGATGTGGTAGTGCTGAATATCGCCGATTTGGCTACCGCCTTAAAACCGGTTATTTTACCCGGAGAATCAATGTCCTTGTTTATTATGAAAGATGGAAAAGAAAAGGAACAAGGTATTGGCTATTTAGACGACGGCACTATGGTAGTAGTGGAAGAAGGGCGCAAACACATTGGTAAAAGGACCGAGGTGGCGGTTTATTCTATCTTGCAAACTTCTTCAGGTCGTATGATTTTTGCCAAAGTGAAGTAGGAACGTCATGCAGCAGTCGCTTTCTTTTGCCGGAGTGGTCATTGTGGCGGGAGGTCTTGGTAAGCGTATGGGCCGCCCGAAACAGCTGTTGCCACTGGCCGGCCAACCGGTTTTGCTTCGTGCAGTAGCTGCTTTCACCCAGATTGATTTTGTTAAACAGATTGTGGTAGTGACACCTGTTGAAAATCGTGAAATCTTAAAAAAGAAATTCCCAAATTTGGTTTTTGCCAATCCGGGGGCGACTCGTTTGGCATCTGTTATGAGCGGCGTGGCTGCCTTGGATAATCGCGTCCAAGCAATTGCCGTGCACGACGGAGCACGCCCTTTGGTAAATCCACAAGCAGCGGCACGTTGTTTAAAAAGCGGATTTGAAAGCGGAGCGGCCGTATTGGCTGTACCGGTTAAAGATACTATTAAACAAGTGCGCAACGGTGTGGTAGAACAAACCTTAGAGCGCAATGCTTTGTGGCAGGCTCAAACCCCGCAATGCTATCAAGCGGCAGTTCTTCGGCGAGCGCTAGACAAATTTGGCTATTTACAAGATGCAACCGACGAATCTCAGCTGGTGGAACGGTTAGGAGTACAGGTTAAAATTGAACCATCGGATTATCAAAATTTAAAAATTACCACGCCGGAGGATTTAGTTATGGCGGAAGCTTTTTTGCAAGCAGGAACACAAGTGCGCAGCGGTTTCGGTTTTGATTTGCACCGAATGGAAAGCGGACGTAAATTTATTATCGGCGGGGTAGAAATTCCACATCACAAAGGACTTTTGGGACACAGCGATGCAGATGTGGTATTACACGCAATTTGTGACGCTATTTTAGGTGCTTTGTGTGAAGGGGAAATCGGTTTGTTATTCCCGCCGTCTGATCCGACTATAAAAGATATTGACAGCCGAAAAATTGCTGCGCGTGTAATGGAAATCATGAAAAAACACCAAGCACGTTTAACGCATATGGATGTCACCTTGGTGACACAAGAACCTAAAATCAGCCCGCATTATGCGGCAGTACGAGCCAGTTTGGCAACTATTTTTAACATGGATGAACAAGACGTCAGTTTTAAATCCAAAAGTCATGAACATGTGGATACCATTGGACGTGGGGAAGCGGCCGAGTGCTTTGCTCAAGTGACGCTTGTATTGGGAGAAAGAGCATGAAAAAAATTGTTTTTTTGATGTTTAGTGCCTTGTTGGTGGGTGCTTGCACTGTATCAAACACGCAAAATAAACCTCACTGGCGCGGCGTAGATTATTCGGCTTATGAACATCCTGTTATACGGGATAGTGACGATTATACAGCCCATTCTTTGCCCAATCCAAGTGTGTTTGAAAATGACGTACACGCTGATTTAGCACAATCTCAACAAGCCGCGTACACTCCGGCAGAAGATGAAGATTTTACATCGGAAGAAATTGCGTCTTCTTACGGTCAGTATACGGATGTGACGGTAGTGGCGGCTACGAAGCGTATTAAACTGGGAAGCAACGCAAACACTCAACATATGGCTTTGTTCCAAAAAGCATTGGATGCCGGTTATAAAAAAGCATTACGCACGTATCATCCGTCCGGATTTACCTATTCTATCTCTAGCGTAGGAGCGGTCAATCCGCTTTCGGATATTGAGGTAAGTTGTGTGTTGGGCGAAAAAGCCGCTAATGATGTCGGCCAGGCAACTTGTCAGTTATTTTTCAATACACTCGTGACGCAATACAATACTTTATTTAAAGAGGCCAAAGCGAATGGAACTTTATAATACAGTCAGCCGCCGCAAAGAAGAATTTAAACCGCTTAATGAAAAACAAGTGACGATGTATTGCTGCGGACCAACCGTATATAATTATGCGCATATCGGTAATATGCGTACGTATATTTTTGAAGATTTACTAGGGCGCACCCTGCGTTTACATTGGCCTTTAAAGCACGTGATGAACGTGACAGATGTGGGGCATTTGGTGTCGGATGCCGACGATGGCGAAGATAAAATGGAAGTCGGCGCGGCACGCGAGGGAAAAAGCGCGTGGGATATTGCCAAATTTTACGAACAGAAATTTTTTGCAGATTATGATGCTCTGCATTGTACCCGTCCTACGGTGATTAGCCGCGCAACAGCGCATATCCCGCAAATGATTGCTTTAGTAAAAACATTGGAAGAAAAGGGATATACCTATCGTACCTCCGACGGGATTTATTATGATACTTCTAAATTTCCGCGCTATGATGCGCTGGTGGGCCGCCGCCGCTTGGAAGGTTTAAAAGGCGGTGCGCGCGTAGAAATGAGTGAAGAAAAACGCAATCCAACTGATTTTGCGTTATGGAAATTTTCTCCGAAAGATAAAAAGCGTCAAATGGAATGGGATAGCCCGTGGGGTATTGGTTTTCCGGGTTGGCATATTGAGTGTTCCGCCATGGCAATGAAGTATTTAGGAAAAACCATTGATATCCATTGCGGCGGTATAGATCACGTGTCCGTGCACCACACCAACGAAATAGCCCAAAGCGAAGCCGCCACCGGCCAACAATACGTGCGTTTTTGGGTACATGGCGAATTTTTAGTATTACGTGCAGGCAAAATGTCCAAATCGGGTGGTACATTTGTCACGCTTCAAACTTTGCGCGATAAAGGATATGATCCGTTAGATTATCGTTATTTATGTTTAACGGCTCATTATCGTACTCAACTGGAATTTACCTATGAAAGCTTGGATGCCGCGCGCAAAAGTTTACAGACGCTTCGCAAGGAGACGCTGGCTGCACAAGCGGCGATTAAACCAGGCGAATCGTTGACCGAAAAACTTACTGCGGCCAAAGCATCTTTCCAAACTGCTATGGAAGATGATTTAAATGCTCCTAAAGCGCTAGCCGTTGTATGGGAAACATTGCGCGGCAGCGAACTAAACACCACCGAAAAAGTGGAATTTGTGAAATTTGCAGATAGTATTTTAGCTTTAGATTTGTTCCGCGTAGAAGAAGTAAAAACGGAAAAACTGCCTGCGGATATTGAAACTTTGTTAGCGCAACGTGCCGATGCCCGCAAAGCCAAAGATTACAAGAAGTCAGATGAACTGCGTGATGCCTTGGCTACTGCAGGATATCGCGTAAAAGATACCCCGCAAGGTCAACAGGTAGAAAAGATATAGCATTTTAGAGCTATAATAAAAAACCCCGCTTTTGGCGGGGTTTTTCTATGTACAAATTTCTACTCTTCATCAATTTTAAGCATAGCCACAAACGCTTCTTGTGGAATGTTTAGACTGCCGATAGATTTCATACGTTTTTTACCTTCTTTCTGCTTTTCAAGCAGTTTGCGTTTTCGGGTAATATCACCGCCATAACATTTCGCAATTACGTCCTTGCGGTAAGCAGGGATTGTTTCACGCGCAATTACTTTGCCGTTGATGGCGGCCTGTACGGCCACTTCAAATTGTTGCCGCCCGATAAGTTCCTTTAACTTGGCACATAAGGCACGGCCTTGGGTTTGGGCTTTGTCTTTGTGTACAACCACAGAAAGCGCATCTACCGGCGTTCCGTGCAGTAAAATTTCCATCAGCACCACGTCTGCACTTCTAAAGCCGGCTACTTCATAATCAAAAGAAGCATAGCCTTTTGAAACAGATTTAAGTTTGTTGTAGAAATCAATAACCATTTCACCCATGGGCATTTCATACTTGATAATCACGCGCTGATTGGACAAATGGTCCATATTCATAAACGTACCACGTTTTTCTTTTAAGAGAGTCATCACCCCATCCATAAATTCCACCGGGGTGACAATTGTAATATGTATGACGGGTTCTTTAATATCAATAATATCGCCGTGCGGCGGGAAATTGGCCGGGTTATCAATAATTTTATAGCCCGGATCATCCGGCGCATCCGGCAAGGCTGCCAGTTCCTGTGGGTGATTTTTGCGCGGCGTAAATTTGACGTGATATACCACGTTAGGAGCGGTGGCAATTAAGGATAAATTAAATTCACGCTCCAACCGCTCTTTGACAATTTCAATATGCAAAATACCCATAAACCCCAAGCGGAAACCAAAGCCCAACGCTTTAGAGGTTTCACTTTGGTAATGGAAAGAAGAATCGGACAAATTTAATTTTTCAAGTGCGGTGCGCAAGAGGGGGAAATCGGTTGTTTCCACAGGGAAAATGCTGGCAAACACAACGGGTTTAGCATCGGCATAACCTGGTAAAGGCTGGGTAGCGGGATTATCGGCCAAAGTGATAGTATCACCCACGCGCACTTGATGAATATCTTTAATTCCGGCTACTAAATAACCTACTTCACCCGCACTTAAAGAGGCGGCCTTGTGTAATTGTTTGGGCGTCATAAAACCGACTTCTTCGGTTTTATAACTGGCCCCTGTGGCCATAAAGCGGATATTTTGCCCGGCTTTAATACTTCCGTCCACGATACGGACATACATAATTACGCCGCGGAACGGATCATAAAAAGAATCAAAAATCAGCGCGCGCAGCGGTGCTTTGGGATCACCTTGCGGAGCAGGGATATCTTCAATAATACGGTCCAGTAAATGTTCAATGCCGACGCCGGTTTTGGCACTGACACGCTCGGCCTCAATCGGCTCGCGTAAAATATCCCACAATTGTTCCTCCGAAGCATCCGCATCGGATTGAGATAAATCTACTTTGTTCATGACGGGGATAATTTTAAGCCCTAAACTTTGCGCTAAATGCGCGTGGGCCACGGTTTGTGCCTCTACACCTTGTGAGGCATCTACCAAAAGTAGTACGCCTTCACAAGCGCGTAAAGAACGCGCTACCTCGTAGGAAAAATCTACGTGTCCCGGAGTGTCAATTAAATTCAAAATGTAGTCTTTATATTGAATACGTACGGCCTTGGCTTTGATGGTAATGCCGCGCTCACGCTCTAAATCCATGCCATCAAGCAGTTGGGCCTGCATTTTGCGTTTGGGAACAGTTCCGGTATCTTCTAAAATGCGGTCGGATAAAGTGGTCTTGCCGTGGTCAATGTGGGCTACAATGGAAAAATTACGAATCTTCATCTTGGTTTGTCTCAATTAGTCTGCGTATATCTTCGCTGTTGCCGGCGAGTAATGCCGCTTGGGCTGCGTCGGCACAGGCTTCAAAATTTAAATTGCGTATCCGGTTTTTAACGCGCAGGAACATACGCGGTGGAACTGATAAAATATCAGTTCCTAGTCCAAGTAGCATGGGAATCATCTTTTCGTCTGAGGCAATTTCTCCGCAGATACTGACGGTTTTGTGCCGTTGATGAGCCGTTTGTATGATTTGGTGAATCGTGCGCAGTACCGCTGGATGACAAGGATCATACATATGAGCCACTTCAGGATTGACGCGGTCAACCGCGACTAAATACTGTATTAAATCATTCGTGCCAATAGAGATAAAATCCATATCTGAAATCATGCCATCAAGCGCAATCGCTGCCGAGGGGACTTCTATCATAGCTCCCAAGGCTATTTTATTGAGAGGCCGTTTGCCTTGTTGTTCAAATTCAAATAAGGCGGTATTTAATGCCGCGCGCACATGTAGCATTTCTTCAACAGAAGATACCATCGGCACCATAATTTTGATTTGTGCCGGTACTTCGCAAGCGGTGCGCACTAAAGCACGCAACTGCGTGTGCATCAATTCCGGATTCTTCAAAAATAGTCGGATTCCGCGGCACCCCATAAACGGATTGTTATCTTTATCAAATTCATCCAAAGGAAAATCGGGCAATTTGTCTGCCCCCAAATCTGCCAAACGGACCACAACCGGCCGCATATCAAAACGTTTAGCAATTGCTAAGTATGCTTGATATTGCTCTTCTTCGCTGGGAGGTTTGGGCGTGTTCATAAATAAAAATTCGGTACGCATAAGCCCCAGCCCGTCAGTAATTAGTTTTTTGTCTTCTTTGGAATCGGTACGTGGATCAAAATTAATCATGAGTTGTACCGTGCGTCCGTCGGAAGTGACGGTAGGCAAATGATTAATCGTTTTTAAAAGGGAATCGGCCTTTTTGATTTCACGTTGTATTTTTTTATAACGAGCCAGCGTGTGTTTATCCGGATTTAAAATGAGTAGGCCGTTTTCTCCGTCTGCAATTACGGTGTCTCCGTTTTTAATTTGTCTAAAAGCGTTATATAAACCTACCACGGCCGGAATGCGCATACTTTGGGCAAGCAGCGCCGTGTGGCTTGTTTTGCCGCCTTGATCTGTACAAAAAGCAATAACCTGATGTTCTTGCAAATTGATTGTATCGGACGGATATAAGTCCCGTGCAATTAATATAGACGGTGTTTTGATATTTTGCCAAAAAGATTCTTTGCCACCGGATAGGTGGTTGACAAGACGTTTGCCCACATCAAAAATGTCATTTCGGCGTTCTTTGAAGAAATTGTCTTCTATTTTTTCAAACGAAGCGGCTAATTCTTTAAGCGTAAAGAAAATAGCTGCCTGCGCGGACATATGTTCGGATTTGATTTTACGCAAGGTGGCATCTTTGAGCATCGGATCCTGTAAAATCATTTTATGCATGGACATCAAATTGGCATATTCGGGGCCCAAAGTATCACGTAATTTTTGCTCGAAACCGTCCAGGTCTTGCCGTGTTTTTTCCAATGCTTGTGTAAATTGTACTATCTCCTGTTTGACTTGGGTGGCATCTACATATTGAAGGGCAACGGCAAAATCGGCCGACGGCAACAATAGTGCCGGTCCGATAGCTACCCCTGGGCTGGCGGGAACGCCTTTGATTACGAACATTTAAAACTCCTCATTAAATTTGTTTTTGAATAGATCGGTTATGGCTTGGGCGGCTTTTTGTTCATCCGTTCCGTCACATAAGAGTTGCAACGTGGAGCCATATTCCGCTGCCAGCATCATTACCCCCATGATGCTTTTGGCATTTACTTCTACTTGATCTTTTATAATTTTAATTTCGCAGGCAAACTGTCCGGCCGTTTGTACCAAAAGAGCGGCAGGACGTGCATGCAACCCCAAACGATTTGTAATTTTAATTTCTTTTGTAATCACCCTATTTCCCCTTTAAAAAGAACAAACTATACTGAAAATTATTACGGTTATTAAGTATAGATATACATTGGGCATTTTAAAACGATGTGTGACGAAAGAAAA
>Ga0310690_10009218_pt1 | contig 12398 bp, 11 predicted proteins | sample AusTroGonzalo_MG_2_FD_207661 | JGI IMG/M metagenome (GOLD analysis project Ga0310690, IMG submission 207661) | Bovine rumen microbial communities from tropical cattle in Woodstock, Queensland, Australia - Gonzalo_04 (v2) (version 2) | ecosystem: Host-associated > Mammals > Digestive system >...
CGAATGTCGCCACAAGGTTCTGACGGCCAAGGATATACGCGTCGAGCATTACTTTCCATTTCTCGCGATCTTTTTGTGAGCGTTTGGCGAAGCCGTAACCTGGCAAATCGACCAAATACCATTCGTTATTGATGATAAAATGGTTGATGGTGATGGTCTTGCCTGGTGTCGCTGACACTTTTGCCAGCTTGCCGTTGCCAGTCAGCATGTTGATGAGCGACGATTTGCCCACGTTGGAACGGCCGATGAAGGCATATTCAGGCATTGTGGGCTTTGGAAGCTTGCCCGGATCGGTGTTGCTTTGCAGAAATGACGCAGATTTGATAATCATGATGAAATTTTTTGCAAAAATAGTAAAAATCTTTGTTGTTAATAACTTTTTTAGGTGTTGATAACTCTGTTGATAAATTTTTTGAAAATTTTTGTACAAAAGTGGGAATAAGTGGGAAAAAATGTATAATTTTACATCCTGAAAAATTATCAAAAAATGGATTATCCAATTGGAGAATATTATTGCAAATTAGACGCCAAGGGAAGGTTGCTTTTACCCAGTGGATTCAAGGAACAGCTGGGAGAGGCGCTGGAGGCTGGCTTTGTGCTCCGACCGGGGTTGTTTGAGACGTGCCTCGACGTGTATGGAATGGACGATTGGCGTAAATTGCAGGACAAACTCGCTAAGTTGAACCCGTTCAAGAAGGAAAATCTGATGATGATGCGCCGTATCAACGGAGGTGCCAGGGTTGTGAAGATGGACGGTAGCGGACGCCTGCAGATTCCAAAAGACCTCGTTGAGAAATGTGCGATGGTGAAGGAAGTGGTTATCACATCTCTGCCCGACAGAATGCAGATCTGGGCGAAGGAGAAGATGGACGAGAGCAATGCACAGATGAGCGATGCCGACTTTGCGCAGCTGCTTGAAGACCGACTTGGAAACATTGATTTTGAGTAGAAAAATTTTTGAAGATGTATCATAATCCTGTGTTGTTGAACGAGTGTATCGATGGTCTGAACATCAATCTGGACGGCATTTATGTAGATGTGACGTTTGGTGGTGGCGGCCATTCGAGGGCTATCCTTGAACATCTCAAGGGCGGTCACCTCTATGCCTTCGACCAGGATGCCGATGCTGCTAAGAATGCGTTCGATGATGATCGTTTTACGTTCATCCCGCAGAATTTCAGATACATGAAGAATTTCGTGCAGCTTTACGCAAATTCGAAAGTTGACGGAATCTTGGCAGATCTTGGAGTTTCGTCGTATCAGTTCGACACGCCGGAGAAGGGGTTCTCGACACGTTTTGAAGGCCGTTTGGATATGCGTATGAACCAGAACGACCCTGTGGATGCAGCGAACATCGTTAACACATACGAAGTTGAGGCTTTAGCCGGTGTTTTCTCGCGTTACGGCGAGCTTAAGAACGCTATGGCGATAGCAAGAGATATTGAATTGGCTAGAGATATGCAGCCGATTGAGACGACGACAGATTTGAAGAACGCCGTCGCCTCGCATCTGCCAAAAGGTCAGGAAAACAAGGTGCTGGCGCAGATTTTTCAGGCTTTGAGGATTGAAGTGAATAAGGAAATGGAGGTGCTGGAGGCATTTCTCTCGCAGTGCGCCGACGTGTTGAAGCCGGGAGGAAGACTCGTGGTGATGTCATATCACTCGCTGGAGGACCGTCTGGTGAAAAATTTCATGAAAAGCGGTAATGCGAAAGGTGATATTGAAAAGGATTTCTTCGGAAATCAGAACACACCTTATAAATTAATAACGCACAAGCCGATAGTGCCGAGTGACGAGGAAATCGCAAGCAACAGCAGAGCAAGAAGTGCGAAATTGAGAATAGCAGAAAAATTATGAAAAAAGGATCGTTTTTTAAAAATTATCTTGGAGGGGATGTCTTCTCGAAGGATTCAGTGGTGAAGCAGCTGCCATTCATATTGTATGTGGTGCTTTTGCTAATGATTTATATATCAAATACTTATGTGGCGGAAGACATGAAGCTGGATATTAAGAAAACGACGAAGATTCTTGAGGACAGAAGGGTAGAGTACATAACGATAAAATCGGAGATAACGACCTTAACAAAGCAGTCGGTGCTTTCGGTTGCATTGAAGGACAAGGGTATTAAGGAAACTGTTGAACCTGTTAAGAAAATAGTTGTTAATCAATAATTTGGGAGGTTTTAGGTGAGTAAAACACGATTTAACGATGTCTGGCGGGTGTTGCTGATTTATATGCTCGTTCTCCTGTTTGCAGGGGCGGTCGTGATGCGTATCGTCTTCTTGCAAATCGCTGAGAGAGAACAGCTTATGGAGAAAGCGCGCGAGATGGACTTCAGGATGGATACCGTGGAGCCTGTGAGGGGTAATGTTTTCTCGAAAAACGGCACTCTTCTGGCAGCTACGATACCTGTTTTTGATGTTTATTTCGACTATTCGACAGTCAATGAAGACACGCTGAACCATTGGATGGGACCTCTTACCGACAGCTTGTCGGCGATGTTTAGGGATCATTCGAAGGCTTATTTTGAAGACCTTCTGAGAAAAGGACGTAGGACAAACAACAAGCATCTTTATATTGCCAAACGATTGAGACTCAATGAGTATAATCGTTTGAAGACATTCCCTGTTTTTAGAAAGAGGCGTTTTCAAAATGGCATTGGAACTGATGTGAAGCTGATAAGGGAGCGTCCATATGGCGATTTGGCTATGCGAACCATCGGTTATGTGAGGAAGATAGAAGGCAAGATGGTGATGAAAGGCATTGAGGGTCAATTTGATACGTGTTTGAGAGGTAAGCCGGGCTATCAGGTGTATAGGCGTGTAAATGAAGGACAATACATCACGGTGGCGTCGCCGCTGAATGTTGAACCTGTGAACGGAAGCGATGTCTATACCTCGATTGACATTGAGATTCAAGATGTTGCGGAAGAGGCATTGCGCAAATGCCTTATCGACAACGAGGCTGCTGAGGGTTGTGTGGTGATGATGGACGTGCAGTCGGGACTGATTGAGGTGATGGCAAACCTGAGATATAACTACAAGACCAAGGAATATGAGGAGTCGTATAACTTCGCTGTGGGTAGCATGGTGGAGCCAGGCTCGACGTTTAAGGCTATAACGATGACCGCGGTGCTTGAAAACAACCCGAATTTCAGTGTGAAACGTGTGCTGAATATGGGAAACACTGCGCAAAAAGTGTTTCATAACAAGGTGATGAAGGACTCGCATGTGGTGAAAAACGGCACTCCTACGGTGGAAGAGGCGTTTTGGGAGTCGTCGAATATCGCATTTGCCATGTTGACGACGGAGGCGTTTGAGAATAATCCGCAGCGATTCATCGATCTTATCTATGCCACAAAGATTCAGGAGCCGTTGCATCTGGATTTGAAGGGCGAAGAGGGCAATCCAGATATAAAAACTGTCAAAGACAGACGCTGGTCGAAGCTTTCATTACCTTGGATGTCAATAGGTTACGAGGTTATGGTCACTCCGATGACGATGCTGACATATTACAATGCCATCGCCAACAATGGCAGGATGGTGAAGCCTCAGTTTGTGAGAGAGATACGCCGTGGAAAAGATGTCGTTATGACTTACGACACGATAGTCATCAACGAGAGGATAGCATCGGAGAGGACGATAAGGACTTTGCAGGGATTGTTGCGTGGAGTGGTTGAAAATGGTACTGCAAAGGCTCTGAACGACTGTGTGGTGCCAGTGTCGGGAAAGACAGGCACGGCGCAGATTTCGGGAGGCAAGAAGAAGGGCTATGATAAGAAAAACTACACCGCTTCGTTTGTGGGGTATTTCCCATCTGACAAGCCGAAATACACTTGTGTTGTGATGATCAGCAGGCCGATGGGCGGAAAGTACTACGGAGCTTCGGTGGCGGCACCGGTGTTTAAAGATATTGTAAATAAGGTTTATGCCACTTCGTGGGGTATCAAAGAAGAGACGAATAATTACGCCGAAAACTGTGAGAAATACACCAAGGCGAGCATGGCATATTATCAGGATGTGGTTGATTATTGCGGCTTGACTGGTATCAGGATGGTTGACGAAGAGCTTGGTACTGAATGGGTTAGCATAAGTCAGTCGAACAATGGTGGCGTGAAGTTCACCAATATTAGCTTAACTGATGACGAAGTGCCTAATCTGGCTGGCATGAATGTGATGGATGCGGTTTATCTCATCGAGTCGATGGGATGGAAGGCTGAATTCAGCGGACGCGGCGTAGTGGAAAGCCAGAGCGTCAAAGCTGGTACAAAATTAGAAAAGGGGAAAACAATTAGTTTGAAATTGAAAATATGAATATAGGTGAAATATTAAAATCAGCTAAGAGTCTGGCCTTTGATTCGAGGAAGTGTCAGGATGGCAGCGTGTTTTTTGCGATTCGCGGAACGCAGGTCGATGGGCATGACTACATTGCGAAAGCCATCGAAAATGGCGCTAAGACGATCGTTTGCGAGCAAATGCCGAATGATGTTGTTGATGGCGTGAGATATTTCGTGGTGGATAACAGTGCCAAGGCATTGGGACTTGCTGCATCGGAGTTCTACGGCAACCCTTCGCAGAAGTTGCATCTCGTCGGCGTGACCGGTACCAACGGAAAGACCACCATTGCGACCTTGCTTTACCGTTTGTTTACAGATGCCGGTTATGTTTGCGGACTTTTGTCAACGATTGAAAACATCATCAGGAAGAAGGTGGTGCCATCGACACATACCACTGGCGACCAATTGGAACTCAACGAGTTGCTGGCGCAGATGGTCGAAGCGGGTTGCGAATACGCATTCATGGAGGTCAGTTCACATAGCATCGACCAGGATAGGATTGCGGGGTTGCATTTCGACGGCGGAATATTTACAAATCTCACCCAAGACCACTTGGATTACCATAAAACGCTGGCAAATTACCGCGATGCGAAGAAAAAGTTCTTCGACAACCTGCCCTCGACAGCTTTTGCGCTGACGAATCTCGACGACAAAAACGGTATGGTGATGTTGCAGAACACCAAGGCGTTGAAGAAGACATATTCGCTGAAACATGACGCCGATTTCAAAGGTCTCGTGATGGAGAGCTATTTCGACGGCATGGAGTTGAAAATCAATAACAAAGCGGTCTCGACTTTCCTCGTGGGACGCTTCAATGCATATAACCTGTTGGCAATATACGGCGCCGCTGTCTTGCTTGGGATGCCAGAAGAAGAGGTACTTCAAGAGGTCAGCAAGCTGCACAGCGCCTCCGGACGCTTCCAGATGGTGAGTTCGAAAGACGGCATCGTGGGTATAGTCGATTACGCACATACGCCCGATGCTTTGGAAAATGTGCTCTCGACTATCAACGAGATAAGGACACACAACGAGACGCTGATTACCGTGGCTGGCGCTGGCGGAAACCGTGATGCCGACAAACGCCCGAAGATGGCGGCGGCAGCAGTGAAGCTGTCGGATAGACTTATCATCACAAGCGACAATCCGCGTTTTGAGGAGCCAGAAGACATCATCAGCCAGATGAAGGCAGGTGTGCCAGGCGAGTGTTATAATAAGGTGTTGTGCATCACCGACCGTCGCGAGGCGATACGCACCGCGGTGGCGTTGGCAAAAAAAGGCGACATCATTCTGGTGGCGGGTAAAGGTCACGAGACATATCAGGATGTGAAAGGCGTGAAACACCATTTTGATGACAGAGAGGAACTGGAAAAAGCATTTAATGAGAAATAAAATTATATATAAATCTTTAATAATTATTGAGTTATGACATTAGAACAGTTGGCAAAACAGGGTAGAAGAAAAGAGGTTTATACGGTTGCTATCAACCAGAAGATATGCGAGGCACGCAACGAGAACCTGAAAAACAGCTTCGTCGATTGTGAACATATCAAGCACAGAAACGAGTTCGTGGCGATGAAAAACGGTGTGCGATATATCAACGACAGTGCTGCGAAGAGCCTTTCGGCAACCTGGTTTTCTATAGAAAACGTCAACGAGCCTGTGGTGTGGATAGCCATGGCGGGCAATGACGATTACGAGGAAATGATACCTGTGACACGCCAGCATGTGAAAGCGATTATTTGTCTTGGCGAAGACATCGAGCCGATGCGTTCGGCATTGGGATGCCTCGTTCGTGACGGAATCTTGAAGGCCGACAATATGGAGGAAGCTGTGAGAATGGCAGCAAATAAAGCTATTTCCGGCTATTCGATACTGTTCTCGCCAGGTTGTGAGTCGAATGATTTTGATGCAAGAAAGATGGAGAAAATCTTTGTAAAAATGGCGAGAGAATAACATTTTATGAGCAAAGAATCAATCATAGGAAAAATTAAGGACCTTTTTAGAGGCGACAAAGTCATCTGGATAGTGACTCTGTTCCTCGTTTTGATTTCTCTGCTGGTGGTCTATACTTCTTCGGAACAGCTGGCTAACCGCAGAAATCAGAACAACACCTATATTTTGTTCCGCCATTTTGTTACCATTTTGATGGGTCTTGGAGCCATGATAGTCACAGCAAATATCAAATACAAGAGGTATTCTAGGATATTGCTGCTGCTGTTCTGGGTTTCACTGCCTTTGCTGGTGTTTACGATGTTTTTGGGAAAATATGTCAACAATGCGCAACGCGGTATTGAGATTTTGGGTATGACATTCCAGACCAGTGATTTGGCCAAGGTGGCACTTGTGGGATTCCTTGCACGAATATTGACATTAAAGCGTGATAGTCTTGATAATATCAAAGATCTGATAAAATATGTGATGCTCCCGATAGTCATTGTGGTGGGGCTTATCTTCAAAAACAATTTCTCGACGGCAGCTATGCTTTTTGTTACCTGCCTAGTGGTGATGTTTTTGGGAAGGATAAAAATGAAATATATCTTTGGATTTGTCGGTGCTGTGGTGATAGCCGGTGCTATGGCGTTGCTTGTCTTGCTCGCCATCAAGCCTGCAAATGACAAAGATACCAACCGAAGCCGCACATGGATGGCTCGTGTTGAACGCTTCTTTGGCGGCGAACAGGAAGAAGAGGAGAAAGAAGACAAATTCAACCAGGTGTTGCAGGCTAAGATTGCCATAGCGGGTGGCGGAGTCATCGGAAAAGGACCTGGAAAGAGCACACAACGCAATATTTTGCAACATTCATATTCCGATTTCATCTATGCGATAATAGTGGAGGAATACGGATTGGTGGGCGGTGCCTTCGTGTTGATTTTGTACCTCGTGCTTCTGTTCCGAGCCACACGTATCATGATACGCGCCCCACAGTCGTATGGCGGCCTACTCGCAATGGGACTCGCCTTCGGAACGGTGTTTCAGGCTATGCTGAACATGGGTGTCGCAGTAGGGCTGCTACCTGTTACGGGTCAGCCGCTGCCGTTTGTGAGCATGGGCGGCACCTCGCTGGTGTTTACCGGAATGTCATTGGGAATAATAATTAGTGTTTCAAAAGAGATAGATAACGTTAACAACGATGAAAGAGACGCAGAAATCGAAGTCGCCGAGACTGATAGTTAGCGGCGGAGGCACGGGAGGCCATATCTTCCCGGCTATAGCCATTGCCGACGCGTTCAAACGCCGTCATCCTGATGCCGAGATAATGTTCGTCGGAGCAAAAGGCAGGATGGAGATGGAACGTGTGCCTAAGGCAGGCTATCCTATTGAAGGTCTGTGGATTAGCGGGTTCCAACGTAAGCTCTCGCTCGATAACCTCAGCTTCCCGTTCAAGCTGATAAGCAGCCTCTGCAAGGCAAAACGCATCTTGAAACAGTTTAAACCTGATGTGGTCGTCGGTGTGGGCGGTTTCGCCAGCGGTCCGACGATGCGAAAAGCCACAGCACTGGGTATTCCGGTGGTGATTCAGGAACAGAACTCGTTCCCAGGAGTCACAAACAAAATAGTGGCACCAAAAGCTGCCAAGATATGCGTCGCTTACGAGAATATGGAGAAATGGTTCCCAAAAGACAAAATAGTGTTGACGGGTAACCCTCTGAGAAACAATATGGTAGAGACAGAAGGCAAACGCGAGGAAGGCGCCAAGTTCTTCGGTCTTGACCCTAATAAACCGATAATCTTGCTCGTCGGTGGCAGTCAGGGAGCTTTGGGTATCAACAAAGGCATCTCAGCTAAGCTTGCGATGTTTAAAGACGTTGATTATCAATTGATTTGGCAGACTGGAAAACATTATATCGAACAGGCTCAAAAGGAAGTTAAGGAGCTTGGACTGGAAGACAAGGTGAAGCCGACGGTGTTTATAGATAGAATGGATCTCGCATACGGCTGTGCCAACGTGGTCATCTCACGTGCCGGCGCCATGTCGATTTCTGAGCTTGCTATAGTGAAAAAAGCTGTGGTTTTCGTACCACTTCCGACAGCTGCTGAAGACCATCAGACGAAAAACGCACAGAGTCTGGTCGATAAAGACGCAGCCATAATGGTGAAAAACAGCGAAACGCCTGAAAAACTCATCCCAACAGTGTTTGAATTGTTGAAAGATGAGGAAAAAATAAACAAGATGCAGGAGAATATTGCAAAATTTGCAAGACCAAATGCAGCGGAAGACATTGTAAATGAAATAGATAAGATATGTTGTATTTCTTAGGAATCGGCGGCATCGGGATGAGTGCCTTGGCTAGATATTTCAAAGCCAAGGGCTATGCAGTGGCAGGGTACGACCGTACTCCGTCGCCATTGACGCATCGTCTTGAGGATGAAGGCATCAGCATTCATTATGTTGACGACCCGAGCCTGATACCTGAGAATATAGAATTCGTGGTGCTGACACCGGCAATACCTGCCAACTCGCTGGAGCTGAATTATTTGCGCGCGAAAAATGTGAAGATTGTGAAACGTGCTGAGGTCCTTGGCATGTTGTCGAGGCAGCACAAAGCGCTTGCGATAGCTGGCACGCATGGTAAGACCACCACAACAGCCCTCGTGACACATATTTTGATGACTGCCAACACAAAACTGTCGGCGTTTATCGGCGGAATAGCACGAAACATCGACAGCAATGTGGTGATAGGCGCTGAAAACGACGACTACGTGGTGATGGAAGCCGACGAGTTCGACCACTCGTTCCTGCAACTGTCGCCATACGTCAGCATTGTGACCTCCATGGATGCCGACCATCTCGACATTTATGGTGATTATCAGCACCTTAAGGACAGTTTCAACGAATTTGTTGACAAGACATCTGATGACGGGCTGGTGATTTATCACGAAAATCTGCCGATAAAAACGTCGAAAAAACACATCACCTACGGCCTGTCAAACGCTGACGTGATTGCACAGAATATCCGTGTAATCGATGGAGAAACTTGTTTCGACGTTAAAATCGCTGTGGATGACAAAAATCTGTGCAATCTGTGTAATCTGTGTGAGCTAAAAATGTCTCTCTACGGCAACCACAATGTCCAAAACGCCCTCGCAGCCATCATAATGTGCTCGTATCTCGGTGTTAGTAAGGAAGATATAAGAAAAGGCCTCGCCACTTTCAAAGGGGTTCAGCGCCGTTTCGACATACGTGTGAAAAACGAGAAGCATATTTACGTTGATGACTACGCACATCATCCTGAGGAGATAAAAGCGGCATTGACAGCGGCACGTAATGCATTCAAAGATAAAGAGTTAACTGTGGTTTTCCAGCCACATCTGTTTACTCGCACACGCGATTTCATGGATGGTTTCGCCGAAAGTCTTTCGCTTGCCGACAGAGTGATTTTGCTCGATATCTATCCTGCACGCGAATTGCCTATTGAAGGTGTGACATCGGCGGCACTTTTGGACAAAATAACATCGAAAGATAAATTGTTATGCTCGAAAGACGAGTTGCTGAATGTTATAAAACGCATTGATCCTGAATTGATTATGACGGTCGGCGCAGGTGATATCGACAGGTTTGTGCCACAAATTGAAAAAATGTTTGGAGAATGAAAAAGTTTTTGAGAATATCAGTCTGGGTTCTGACAATCGCTGCGATTGCCTGCCTGTGGTATTTTACACGTCAGGAACATGTGGCACATTCTCTAAAACGTGTCGATATGACTTTAATTCGTACTGATAATCAAGGGTTTATCGATAGCGTTGAGGTCTATACCAACATTTTGAAGATTTGTGATACCATTCATAACACCGACGTTACGATGATTCCAGTTGACAGCGTAAGAAATTATCTGAAATCGATTCCGTGGGCGGTTTATACCGATGCAAACATTACTCTTGATGAGGTATTGGTAGTGCAAATTATTGAGTGCCAGCCTGTTATGCGAGTCTTTAATAAAAAAGGACAATCTGTTTATCTTGATGTTGATGGTGGCGTTTATCCAATAAAATCTGGCTATCCGCTTCATCTTCTGATAGGAAGTGGCAACCTTAATTTCAATGTTTTGCCACAGAAATCGGCGAGTGTCTATGATAAAATGTATCAAAACAGCGATCTGCCAAAGATTTTTAAGGTGATGCGAGAGATTCAAAGTAATTCATATTCAAACTGTTGCGTGAAGCAGGTGTATTTCGATGGAAAAGATTACGAACTTGTGTTGAACAATGTTGAATTGAGGGTGATTTTGGGCAGTGACCGCAACGTGGATGTTAAATTGCGCAATATGGAGTATTTCTTTGAGCGAATGCAGGGTTCGCCTGACTTGAAGGAATACAGCAAAATAAATTTTAATTTTGAAAATCAAGTTGTTTGTACGAGAAATAAAAACAAAAAGAAATGAGTAATCCTGTGTATATCGTAGGCCTTGACATCGGCACTACAAAGATCGCCTGCTTCGTCGGCGAAAAAGTTGAGAATGGAAAGATTGTCATCCGTGGCTATGGAAAGACGGAATCGACAGGTGTTAAACGCGGCATGGTTTTCAATATCGAGGAAACCGTGAACGCAATCCGCAGGGCTGTTGACCAGGCCTCGGAGCAGTCGAATGTTGACATCAAAACAGTGAATGTGGGCATCGCCGGACATCACATCCGCAGCGTGCAGCATCGTGGCGTTTTGATGCGCGACAACCCGAATGTTGAGATCACGGAGGACGAAATCGAGAAACTGCGCCAAGACGTGTTCAAACTCGGCATGACGCCAGGCGAGGAGATCATCGATGTCATCCCGCAGGAGTATATCGTTGACGACGAGATGGGCATACGTCATCCGAAAGGCATGCTCGGCAGCAAACTCGAGGCTAATTTCCATGTCATCATCGGACAGGTGGCGGCGGCACGAAACATCGTCACATGTATCAAGCAAGCCGGATTGGAGATGGAACACATGATTCTCGAGCCTATAGCATCGGCAGAGGCAGTGCTCGGCGAAGATGAGAAAGAAGCTGGCGTGGCTCTCGTTGATATCGGCGGCGGCACAACGGACATCGCCATATTCTACGATAACATCATTTATCATACCGCAGTCATCCCGTTTGGTGGCAATGTGATTACTGAAGACATCCGTCAGGGCTGCTCTATCATTAAGAAACACGCCGAAGAGATTAAGGTGAAGTTCGGCTCGGCTGTGGCATCAGAGAACCGCGACGATGAAGTGGTATCAATACCAGGCATCCGTGGCCGCGAGCCGAAAGAGATATCTTTCAAGAACCTGGCATCGATTATCCAGGCTCGTCTGAGCGAGATTTTCGACATCGTGAACAACGAGATTCAGAAAGTCAACAGCGAGCATAAGCTCATCGCAGGCATGGTGCTCACTGGTGGTGGCGCGATGATGAAACATATTCAGCAGCTGGCGGCGTTCAAGACCGGTCTCGACGTGCGCATCGGTTATCCTAACGAATACCTCGCCAACGACACAGCCGAAGAGCTTGCCAGCCCGATGTATTCGACAGGCGTCGGACTCGTCATCGAGGGTATCGCACGTTATGAGGCGGCGCTCAAACACGGTCAGGTGGCTGAAGGCAACGACACGAAGGCACCTAAGGTGGTAGTTGTCGATGAACCAGCAGTTGAAAGCGTTGAAGTGAAGCATTCCGACCCAGACGGCGGCCTCTTCGGACGCTGGGGAAAGAAAATCATCACCTCGTTCGCCGACAAATTCCTTAAGGAAGACGATATTGACAAAGAAAATTTGAACTAACATAAAAACGATAGAAGATGGATTTAGTAAGATTTGACGAACCGGAAGAAAAACCTAACATTATCAAGGTTATGGGTGTCGGAGGCGGCGGCAGCAACGCTGTCACACACATGTTTACCGCCGGCATCACTGGTGTTGACTTCATCCTTTGCAACACCGATGACCAGGCTTTGCAGAAGAGTCCGGTTGAAAACAAGCTTCATATTGGCGACCATGCTCTCGGCGCAGGTAACGTCCCAGCCGTGGGCCGTCAGGCAGCCGAACAAACGGAAGATAAGATTCGCGAGGCACTCAACGATGAGACGAAGATGCTGTTTATCA
>Ga0310690_10009219_pt1 | contig 12398 bp, 13 predicted proteins | sample AusTroGonzalo_MG_2_FD_207661 | JGI IMG/M metagenome (GOLD analysis project Ga0310690, IMG submission 207661) | Bovine rumen microbial communities from tropical cattle in Woodstock, Queensland, Australia - Gonzalo_04 (v2) (version 2) | ecosystem: Host-associated > Mammals > Digestive system >...
ACACCTCCGGCAAGCCCCAGGCCTTCAAGCTCATCAAGCTCATCGAGCCCGCTTCAAGCTCTGAGATTTAAACACTCTCTTTTTGAAATCTTCTTCTTGGGATTAGTTCCTCCGGCGGCGGTCGCCGATGCAACAGCAACAGGATTTGTATCGCCGCCGGTTCCTACAAAACCCGATGGAGAGCCTAAGTAATAAGAAAAGTATAAACCCGACGAAGCACATAGTAGCGCAATTATGTTGAAACTCGACGAACTCATCTTCAATGCCATCAAAGCAGATGCAGACCTCATGGCTGCGGTGGGCGGTCGCGTGGAATCGACTTGTTTCGAGGTAAGCCCCGACGGTGATGATAACACGCCGCTGCCATACATCGTTATCCGCGACGAGGGCAAGCGACCATCGAATCAGACGAAGGATGATGACTGGATGCCGAGCATGTGGCAGGTAGGCGCTGCGATCGAGATAGGCGCACAAGAGCCGAAGGCGGTTGACGATATAGCGATGATGGCAATGCGTGCCGTCAACAACTATATCACTGCGCTCTACGAACAAGGCGAGTACATCCCTAACCTGCTGGAAGGTTTTCCGCAAACCGAAGGTGTGCAATGGGATTGGATGAAACCATGCTACTGGGACTTAATTCACTACCAGTGCGACGTTGAAAATAAATAACACGACAATGGCAACAATTAAAGGACAAAACCTACGTGTGATGGTTGGAGGCAAATGTATTGCGATGGCGACCAGCTGCCAATTCCACGTCAACGCGGAGCTTCAAGATTCGTCGTCAAAAGACAGCGTTGGAGATTGGCAGGAGCAGGAGGTGACTGGCCTCTCATGGGACGCGCAGACCGACTCACTGGTGACTCTCGAAGACAACGGCTCTAACGGCGAGCTGCCACAGGACATCCTGTCGCTGATCATCAACAAAACCAAGGTGACGCTGACCTTCGACCAGACCGCAGGCGCTAACAACCGCGTGGGCCAGAACTCGGTCATCAAGAAGACTGGCGAAGCCTATGTGTCGGATGTTCAGATAACCGCACAGAACCGACAGAACTCTACCATGACGGTGCAGTTCCAGGGAACCGGAGCACTCTCTTAGAAATATATGTGACCAATATTGTAAAGCCCTGCCGCCGCGCAACATCAGCGGCGGGGTTTTTCATTAACCGAAAAAGCAAGAAAATCATGGCAACTATAAAAGGCGAAAACCTCCGTATATTAGTAGGCCCCGACACCGAGCACCTCCAGTGCATTGCCGCAGCCACATCGTGCGTGGTGCATCTGGCGCTTCAGCTTGAGGAAGACACCACCAAGGATGTTGTGGACGACTGGATAAACCGCGAGCCAGTGGCCATCAACTGGGATGTTCAGGCCGATGCACTCATCATCAGCGGCGACGACGACGAATACCGCCCTGGTGCCAAGGCTCTCGATCAGCTTCAGGTGGGCATGGTTTATGTCATCCGCTTCAGCCGTACGGCAGGAGCAGCTGGCCAGCAGAACCGCGACGCAGTGGCCGACACCATGCAGCTGACTGGCCCCGCCATACTGAGCGATATGAACATACAGGCACAACAGGCCGACATAGCCACGGGCTCGATAAAGTTCACCGGCTCGGGCGACCTTACACAGTACACCCCACAAACAGAATAAACATTTTAAAACCCACAGAAGAAAACTATGAAACAGAAGAAGATTGAAATCTGCGGACGCGAGGTAGAGCTTTTCTACTGCGCCGCAACCGAGAACGGATTTGAGCGACTGAGCGGCAAGCTCATCGACGTATTTCTGCCTATCCTCGGCAAGAACGAAGAGGGAAAGACGGTGATAGCAGGCATGCCACCCGCCAGCAACGAGGACTACATGATGCTGGCCCTGTCGGGCATAGCCGCTGCCGACTCGTTCAACGAGCGCGAGCCGGTAATCACATCAAAGGATATACTCTACAAGGCCACCCCCGCCGAGCGCACGCTGCTGATTGACACCATTATGGAGCTGCGCAACGAGTGGTACGAGATTCCAAAGATAGTGAACGACACCATCGAGAAGGAACACGAGGAAGAGAAGACCACCGAAACCGGCGACAACGACGAAGAGCCAAAAAACTAATCATCGCTCACGAACGATACATGAAGTTCGTGGGCGAAATCGGCATTCCGCGCCGTGAGTATCTCTATGAGCTCGACTACCTCGACATGGTGCAGATAGAGCGAGGCTACGAGCGCCGGCACCGCCACGCATGGAGCATAGGCCGATGGGAGACATTCCACCTGATGGCTGCCTTCTGCGGAGGCAAGAATCTGCAAGAAAGCGGAATACACACGCCACTCGACCTGATACGATTCCCCTGGGACTACAGACCCCACAAAGCCGGCGACGACGATAGCGACATGCCAACACCCGCAGTGGTTGAGGAACTGCGCCGCAAGATGCGAGAGGAGAATGAGCGCAACGGCTTTAAATAAAGGTAAACCCCCGACGCAATGTTGGGGGTTTATTGTATTAATACGATTTTCACAGATATGCAGATAACCGAACAGACAATCGAGCGCATCAGCCGCAAGGTGTTCAACACGATGTTCTCGCCAGCCCTCCGCCAGAGCAACGTGGTGATGGGCGGCAGCGGCTCATCAGTCAGTTGGGCCGACAATGCCGGCCACGCCAACGTTGCCGACGAAGCCAGCACCGCAGGCTCGGCATCGAGTGTGCCCTGGAGCGGAGTGACGGGCAAACCTAACTTCGCAACCGTGGCCACAAGCGGCTCGTATAGCGACCTGAGCAATAAGCCCTACATACCAAGCGTGAGCGCTGCGGTGGCTAACAGCACCCTCACCATAACCATCGACGGCACATCATACAGTCTGACCGATACCAACACATGGCGACCAGTGGTTAACAACCTATCGAGCACCGACACCGATAAGAGCTTGAGCGCCGCGATGGGTAAAGACCTGTACGACTACATCACCACACTTCAGGGATATTTCGATGCCAACGGAAACGCCAAGAGCGCCCTGAAGCTGACCACCGTCAGCAAAACCGCCTGGGGCAAGACGTTCTGGACTGCGGGAGGCATACCCGCAAGCATCGATGGTGACATGACCTCAGTGGGCGACATCTCGTTCGCAGCCAGCGGCAAGAAGATTGGCGGATTCCTATACTTCGATACCGCCAGCAACCGCATAGGCGTTAATGAGAGCACACCGCTGAGCACGCTGCATGTGGGAGGCGCAGGCCGTTTTGCGGGAAATGTGTTCCCAACAGTCGACTATACCACTACCGAATACAACCTCGGTCTGAGCGACAAGCGATGGAACCGCGTTTATGCACGCTTCTGCGAACTTTATGGCACAGCCCCAGCCTGTCATGTAGGCACCAGCTCATCTGCTCGCATCAGCCTGCACTGGGCAAGCGGCAACAACCGCGGACTCTATGACTCATCAGACGCATGGCTCATCGGCACCGATGGCACCAACACCTTCCTGATGCGTGGCAACATAGGCCTCGGCACCACCTCCCCATCATATAAGCTCCACGTATCAGGGCAGATATATTGCACGGGCGGATTCACATTCCTCTCTGACGAGCGAAAGAAGAATATCATCGACCACGATGTGAAGTTGAGCGTGGCCGACATAGCGAACGCTCCACTGATACACTACACGCTGAAGGACGACCCCCTGCGTCGCGTCCGTATCGGTTCGATTGCGCAATACTGGCAGAAGGTATTGCCCGAGAGCGTGAGCACCGACAAGGAAGGCACACTGTCGATGGGCTACGACCTCCAAGCCCACACCGCCGTTGTGGTGCTGGCCCGCCGAGTGCAGGAACTTGAAAAGATGATATACCAACTACAAACCCGCATGGCATGAGTGTTACCGATCAGATAATAAGTGCGCCTGGAACGGGTACGGATGTGCAAACGGTTCTGAACAATCAGAGCAACGTGGGCTACGACTTGATGGTGGACACCAACATCAACAAGTGGGCCAAATATAAGCCCGTGCAGCTGAACCAGAACATGGTGGACGACCAGCTGAAAAGCGACTTGACATGGCGCGACGATTCGACTTGGTGGAAGGCACAGGACGGCAAGTGCGGACTGGCCTACGTTACGAAATCGACTGCCGCAGCCGTAAAGAGCGCCGTAGATACGCAGCAGGTGATATGGAGCCATGTTCCACCCACAGGACCGATGCGATGGACCGATTTCATACAGTACGACCACGCGGCCATACCGCCCGTTTTCAACGTGGGCAGCACCAACGCACGACTTGCAGCAGGCTCTACACTCGACATACTGATAGCCACATCTACATCAACAGGCCTGAATCTGCGCCTGAGCGACTTCCGAGCACTCGAGAACTATTACTACTCGGTGCTGATATTCGACGCCAACGGCAATCTGAAGATGATACACTCGGGCGATAAGCCACTGGCCGACTATACCGAGGAAGAGGATGTAGAGATGAGTATTCCCTTCACCAGCGAGCGAGGCGGATATAGCGGAGTGTTTGCCGAAAACGCCACCTACTATATCTATGCCTGCCTGACCGACCGGCAGTATTACTGCGCTTATAGCGAGTATGGCGGAGCAAAGATTTACATCCCCCTGCCATCGGGAGCCGACGACTGCGGCATGCCCCCATGCTCATTCCTCGCAAAGGCTTACACCCAGTGGGCGAGCATCGACGCAAGATCAATTGGTACTGGCAGCATCGTAAACTGGACGGTCGACCTATATGGTGCTGGCACACCATCTCAGGCATCGCTCAGCCTGATAGATGCCAATGGCAATGTAGTAGTAAGCCCCGGTGGAGTGCTCCAATATGTTGAACTGAACTTCACCAATGGAAATCAGACCAAGAACGGAAACACATACAGCAGTACTGTAGAGCAGGTGCAAGCTGGCGACGGAACCCCAGGCTATCGCATGACCAGCAGACTACAGACTACATTTAGGTTGCCTACGTCCAACCCCGAGCTGTATCGCGTCAAGTATGTCAGCCTGAACATCGAAGCTATCGCAGGCATCGGCCACGATATCGACCCCGATGCTTAAACCTATTCAACGCATTGAATTTAAAGATTCAACGCATTGAATTTAGAAATTCATCGCATTGAGTTCAGCAACTCAACGCATTGAATATATTTATTGTTTAATTCTTAAAAAACTATTTTAAAAATGAGTAAGCTAACACTCAAAGTGAAGAAGATCGGATTCAAGAATCCGAGTACAAAGAAGCAGGGCTACGTAGCCCGAGTAATCACCAACGGCACCGAGGACTTCGGCGACATCTGCGAGATGGCAGCAATGAACACCACCTACGCCCCCGAGGAGATAGTGGCCTGTGCCGGACTGATGCTGAAGGCAGCAGCACGCGCACTGAAGAACGGCAAGATTATCGACCTGGGCGTGCTGGGCCGACTCTATCCCAGCGTGTCGGGCAAGTGGGTGGAGAATGCCGACGACCTGTCGCTCTCCGACCTCACCCCGCACACCAACTACCGCCCATCGCAGGAGGTGCGTGAGGCCATTGCCAGTGCCACACTCGGCTGGGCATCGGACAAGGACAAGGGTGAGCAGGAGCCCGAGAACACCGACACCCCCACCGACAGCGGCAACACCACCAGCGGCGGCAACACAGGCGGAGGTGGCAACATCAACGACCACGGAGAACTTGAGCCGTAGGTGAAAATCATGGGGCACTTTGCGGTGCCCCTTTTTTTTGTAAACCTAAAACCGAAAAACTCCCGAATGGTAAGTAACAATACCATTCGGGCGTTTTTATGTTTAAACTCGATATAAACGATAGCGTAGTAGTTGAACAGAGGCAAGTGCTGGAGCAGGCTCTCTCAACGAATCCCAGGACCCAAAAGGCCCTGCAAAAACTTATCCGCCAAGCCGTGAAAGAAGCCCGTGCAGAGGTGGTCGGCAGCATCCACTTCGACAATGGTGATCCACGCCACTCAGCCGAGGCCGTGCGCACTGCCGTATATAAAAAGATACTTGGTGCAAACATCAATATCTACAGCCGACGCAAGGCCAAAGGCGGCACCAACAGCTACGAAGCACCACGCACATTGCAACCACACCAGCGCGGAGGCAACCGCGTGCCCCGTGGCACTCGCACACAGACCATGTTGAGCTATGCACCCTTAGATAGAGGGATGATATTGCGCTGGCAAAATGACGGCACCAAGGAGCGCGAAGCAGGAACCCGAGGCGGACGACTACACGGCCGACGTGGAGCACTGGCACCTCGCAACTTCTTCCGTGGTGCAGGCGAGCGAGCAATGGCACAGGCTGCCGACAATCTGGCCAACCTGATAGATACCGAACTCATGGCAATGTTGAATAAAACGAAAAAATAAGATATGGCAGACAGTATTGTAAGACTACGAGTCGATTCGCAAGAATATGACAATAAACTGAAGCGAGCAGCCGAAGGGTTGAACCGCTACATCGAGGGATGTCGCAAGGCTGGCGGCACACTGGAGCATGTCGACGATGGAGTGCTGGAGTTCACCCGCTCGCTCAGCAAAATGGATACCGTAGCAGGTAACACCAAGGGCAAGCTGGGCGAGATGACTAAAGCCTTCACCGAACTCACGATGGAGTACAACCGCATGACCGATGCCGAAAAAAACAACCAGTTTGGTCGTGCCCTCAATGCCGAGCTCGAACAGGTGAAGCGCAACATCATCAGCACAAAGCAAGAGATGGCCGACATTCAGGGCAGTCTGAGTGGAGGCAGCGGATTCAAGGACGTGCTGAATGGTGTGGCCGGCAAGTTTGGAATGTCGGCTTCGATGTTCACTGGTGTGGGCGCATCTGTGGCCGGTGCCGCAGGCGTATTCAAGTTAGTGGGCGACAATATTAATCTGGCCATGAACTTCGAGAAGTCGATGAGTCAGCTGTCGTCGCTCACTGGTATGGTGGGTAAAGACCTCGACCAACTGAAGGAGTACGCCATCGAGCTCGGATCGACATCCACGCTGACCGCCAGTCAGGTGGCCGATGCATTCCGACTGATAGGTTCGCAGCAGCCACAACTACTGGAGAGCGGACAGGCACTGAAGGAGGTGACAAAATATGCCATCACTCTGAGCGAGGCCGCAGGCATCGATCTACAGACCGCAGCACAAACTCTGTCGACATCTATCAACCAGATGGGTGGCGACAGTAACAACGCCGCACGATATGTGAACGTGTTGGCCGCTGCATCGCAGAAGGGTGCGGGCGATATTGCGTGGTTGGGCGAGGCCATCACCAAGTCAGCCACAGCAGCCAAGGCCGTGGGCACCGACTACGAGGAACTGGTGGCTAATCTGGAGCAGCTGGCCAAGGCAGGTTTCGACGCCTCGACCGCTGGTACTGCCCTGCGCAGCATCATAATGAATCTGGAGAAGCAGGCCAACAACGACTTCAAGCCATCAGTTGTAGGACTGACCAAGGCATTTGAGAATCTGGGCAAAGCCAACCTCGACATCGTGGGCTATCAGCAGATTGCTGGCAAGATGTTCGCCAGCCAAGCAATGGCACTGGCCAACGCCGCGCAAGAGGCTAAGAACATGACCGATGCCATCACAGGCACCAACACAGCTTTGGATCAGGCTAAGACCAACACCGCCAACCTTGATGGAGCAATGAAGGGTCTGTCAAGCGCATGGGAAGGACTGAACCTTCATATCAATGCTTCATCGGGATTCCTGAAAGATGTTGTGGATTGGGCTGCCGAATTGATTCGTAAACTCGACGGAGTGGCAACGGCTGGCGGACGTGCGGCCAAAGCTCTGCGCGATATGAATGGCGCAGGTGGCAGCGAAGGCCCCACTAAGGTAGACCAGCAGATAAATGCACTGAGGGGCTCGAACCACAAACGCGCTGCTTTCAACTTGACGATGCAATCATATCGTCAGCAGCTGGCCGATTACGACCAGAAGATAGCTAATGGTGGCAAGTGGGAATCGAAAGACAAACCAGGATTCTTCCATTATGAAAATGTGGATGTGCTTAAGGCTCAACGTTCAGCATTGGCACAAATGGCGCAGGAATATCAGACACGAGGACTGCGCGAGATTTTTCCGACACCATCCCCAGCGGGAGGTAAAGGCGGGAAAAATACCATTACTCTTGATGTAGACGTAGATGCAGAAGAGGGCGAGAAGAGCCTTGACAGTCTGAAGGCCAAGTTGAAGGAACTGAAGAAGCTGCGCGACGACGCCATCAATAAAAAAGACTTCAAAGCCCGCGACACCTACAACGCACAGATAAAGCAGGTGAATGCCGAAATAAAAAACCTGCGCGGCGGCAGCACCATCACCACCACCAAAGAAACCACTGCCGATAAGGTGGCATTCGACCCCAACAAAGCACTTCTCACCGCCACAAAGGCCGAAGACACCATGCCATCGGTATGGGCGATGATGGGCGGCGACGAAGGTCTGCGCCAGATGATGGGAATAGGCAAGCAGCAGTTCGACCTTGGCCGCGACATCACCGAGAAGGACTATAAGAAATTGCCAGGATATAAGGAAGACAAAGAAACAAGGAAACTCACCGATGAAATATCAACACTCACCAGCGGACTGTCGTCAATAGCAGGCGGACTGAAGAGCATGGGCATTGACCTGCCAGCAGAGGTAGATCAGGTTATCGGCGTAATCCAGGGCGTGACATCTGTCATCGAAGGTGTAAATGCCATCATATCAATATTTTCTACATCAGCAATGTCTGCCAACACAGCTGCTCTTATTGCAAACACCATTGCACTCAACGCTAATACAGTCACCAGTTTTCTTCCATTCGCCAATGGTGGCGTGGTGCCAACCTTTGCGCAAGGTGGACTGATTGGCCGTGCCGCTGGCGGCATGATGATACCGGGCAACTCTATGAGTGGCGACCGTCTGCGTCTGCCAGTTGACGGTGGGCGGGGCATGATTGGCGTCAATAGCGGCGAGCTAATTCTTAACAGAGCGCAACAGGGAGTTATTGCCAGCCAGCTCGAAGGCGGCATAGGCGCTATGCAGTTGTCGGCCATCATCACCGGCGAGCAGCTGCGACTGGTACTTAACAACAACGGCCGCAGAACAGGCCGCGGTGAGTATGTAACCACTAATTTTAGATAACGCAATATGGCACGAGCAGTAAAATGGACTATACCATTCAAGAACCTGTCGAATATGGACTGTCGCATCGACATCTATGAGGAGGGATATAGCGACGATCCAATCATATTGTCGCCTGCAAACGCTGATGCCCCAGGGTGTGCAGCCAGCAGTCCGTTTACATACGAAGAGAGCAACACCGAGGACTTGATGGAAGTGGTGCGCACCAAGACGGGTTATATCAATCTGGTAGAGCTTCAGCAAGACGCGCTGCGGGAACTATTCCCACAAACCAACACCGAGCACATGGTGAAGGTTTACCGTGGTACGGCGCTGATATTCGTGGGATTCCTACAGGCTCAGTCGTTCGACAACGAGTACAAGCCATGCCCGCGAATCATCAGCATCCCCGTGGCCTGCGCGTTAAGCGTTGCCTACGGAATAAGATTCGCGCCGACGAGCAATCCATCGTACCGAACGCTGGCATCGGTGCTGAAAGAGGCAGTAGAAACAATCGACGCAGGAATAGACAAGATTATATTTCCCGATTACATTCTGAGCGAAACGGAACGCATACTGTCGCTACGCATCAACACGCTGGCATATTGCCCATTCAACGACGATTACAACATCTATGTGGGCAGCACCGAGACACTGTACAATCCCGACTTGGTAAGCGATTTTATCGAGAACCTTTGCCATTGCTTCGGACTCACAGCTCACGCTGTTGGCTCGGAAATCGTGTTCGCAAAATACGACTACAACGGGAATTACAACGAATACATAGTGAATACGATGGACAGCGATACACCATCGTTTAGAGCCATCGCCAGCGGTGCCACCACTATAGACCTCACGTCGCTCCAACCAAAAAGCGACCAAAGCAGAGAGACCACAATACTGCCTGTGAACAAGGTAGAAATAGAATACGACGACAAGATAGACCCATCGTACTCCTTACCGTACAACCGCACAAAGGCTCATACATACGGAGATAACTGGGTGATACTAACACCATCTACCGACGAGATTACATCCGAGTATTTCACATTTTCAAGTCTACCAACCACAACAAGCAACAACGTGGCATGCTGCGCTACCAATGGCTCTGACAGCACAAACGGATTCAACGAGATGATGATGTTCTCGCGAGTGACATCAGCAAGCGAACTGTTTACATGGAAACTTTACAACGTACCTAAATATGCCAACCGTGGGTGCAAGCTTATGTTCTCGCTGCTTTTTGTAACTCCGCACGAAGTAGGAGGCAGGATGTATTACGATACCACCAGCGCTCCAGCCAAATCTATGGGCGTGAGAATTAAGAATGGTGGCAAGTACTTCCAGAATAACGGCACATGGGCAGCAGCGCCAGACGTGATATACCGCAACACAGGCGGAACCGAGGGAGAAACCAACGAGTGGGAGCTGACAATATGGACCGCGATGAACGACATCACAAGCCCGCTGGAGATAACATTCTTTGCAGGTAACAACTCGATGCAAGTAGGACTGCTGGCGATGGAGGACATCACACTCGAGCCAATACAGAAAGGTATAGAGAAATATGTGGCCAATGACAACAGCAACCGTGATGTATTTACGAACAACAACGGATCGGTAAAAACCACATCGCTCAGTCAGACATTCAACGTAAGGCGTAAATCCGAGAAAGCACTGGTTAAGAGCAATGGTGGATTCTACTCGACGGTAGCGAGCAATTACGGCTACATGTTCGCCACGCAGTATCTTCTGAGCTACGACACCTTCATCATGCCTTCTATCATTCACTATCTACAGAAGTACATTATCGGGGCAAGTAGCGTAAAGCGCCGCATTGTAGGCTTCGATTTCAACCTTTGGGACGACATCGTAACCATCAAGGCACAAGGCAGCGCAACACTGGGATAAATATCATAAAAAAAATATACGACTATGGCAATTAATGGCAATAACATCCTGATATATATCGACGGTGCAGTCGTGGCAGGAACCAAGAGCAACGAGGTGCAGACCAACCGAGAACTCATCGAGATAGCAAGCCCATCGAGCGGCGAGTGGCGAGAGTATATCGCTGGCCGAAAGGATTGGGGATTCACCGTGTCGTGGCTCGTAAGCAGCCACAGCGACATCGAGCAGCTGCTGCTGAACGCGGGCACAGTGACGGTGCGCATCGTGGGCCGTGGACAGGAGACAGGGCTTACAGGTCAGGCCATCGTGACCGCATGCCGCATGACGTTCACACGCGGAAACCTGGCACAAGGCTCGTTGCAACTAAAAGGAAATGGCCCGCTCACCGCTGAGCCGACCATTATCCCTATTCGCCCTTAATGATTACCATCCTACATTGTAATCATCAGCCCAAGCATCATCTACGGTGATACCTATCGAGCGGGTGCCCGAGGCAAGGCCGCCGCTGACAACGGTTAGGCGGTTGCGCTCGAAAGCCACATCCGACAAATCAATCTCAGTAATAGCGGACTCGTCACTACGGCGAGCCGTTATTTTTATGTCAGTCTTATAGCCATCAATCGGGCACATACTATACGCCGACACATAGAGCTCGCCCGTAGTACCGGCATAGGATGCGGGAACATCCACCATTCGTTCTGCGGTCTGCGCTCCGTCGGCCTCGCCCGTCAGATAGTTGAGCGCGTAGTACCATGTGCCCTGCCAAGCCAACTGTGCAATGTCGGCAGGAATCTCATCGGTGGGAACAATGCGCAGGCGGGTGGCCACACGCTTCAGCTGGAGCGATACGTCTTTATCACCCGTAGGTTGCAGGTCGACGGTCTTGGCAAGGTAAAAAGTATCGCCAGGCTTCACCCATGTGATGGTGGTGCCATCGGTGGAAGGCTCACTACCGCCCGAGGCCACCACATAGAAGGTGTGCTCGCCGTAGCTGATACCCACAGACGCAGCACCGAAGCCCGCATCGGTGCTCGACTGGTGAACCGTCTGCACAAGACTTCCGCCCACGTAATCATACAGCCAGAGGTCCTTCATCTTCACATCTTCGAGCGAGGCGCGGGTGCGGTTATCATCGCCGAATGAGATGCGGATGGTGATGGTGTCTTCCCATTGCGGCGTCTGCATCGAATCGGCCGGGGCGTCGGTTGGTGTTTCGGTTTGAGGTTTGTCGCAGCCTGCTGCGACTAAGCATGCCAGCGCTATCGCCACCGGCATAGAAAAAGATTTGCGTGTCATAATTTTGAGTTTTTGATTAAGTAAATATTAAGTTCGTACAAAGTACAGATAGCCAGTGTAAAAGCGGTGGCCAT
>Ga0310690_10009220_pt1 | contig 12397 bp, 8 predicted proteins | sample AusTroGonzalo_MG_2_FD_207661 | JGI IMG/M metagenome (GOLD analysis project Ga0310690, IMG submission 207661) | Bovine rumen microbial communities from tropical cattle in Woodstock, Queensland, Australia - Gonzalo_04 (v2) (version 2) | ecosystem: Host-associated > Mammals > Digestive system >...
CATGCAGATGAAGGAGGATGATGCCCTTTTGCCCGTCCTTGAGAAGCACGATTGCGGAAGTTCCACTCGCGAAATGGCCGACCTTGCAGGCTTGAAAGATGCGGAAGTTTGCACAATCTCAACTGCCTGTTCATCTGCAGTAAATGCCATTATTCTAGGGGCAGAAATGCTTCAAACGGACGAAGCAGACATCATTATTGCTGGCGGCACAGAGGCTTTGAGCCTGTTCCACCTCAACGGATTCAACTCCTTGATGATTCTCGACAAAGAGCAATGCAAGCCTTTCGACAAGAATCGAGCTGGCCTGAATCTGGGCGAAGGAGCCGCTTTTGTTGTGCTTCAGAAGACTGGAAACCTTACAAACGAGCAGACTCCACTCGCCTACATTTGTGGTTATGCGAATCGTTGTGATGCTTTCCACCAGACAGCTTCGTCCGAAGATGGTGAAGGAGCCTTCCTCGCGATGAGTGAAGCCCTGAAAATGAGCGGGTTAGAGCCTCAAAACGTCCAATACATTAATGCTCACGGAACAGGGACTCCCAACAATGATGCCAGCGAGAGTGCGGCTATTCGACGAGTTTTTGGAGAGAACATTCCACCCGTTTCGAGCACGAAAGGCTTTACAGGCCATACAACTTCTGCTTCTGGTTCGATTGAGACGGTTATTTGCATCCTCTCTCTTCTCAACGACTTCTTGCCCGCAAACCTCGGTTGGAAGGAGCAAGACGAAGCCTGCATTATCCCGACAACGGACTGCAGACAAGAGACAACGGAGAATATTCTTTGCAATTCCTTTGGTTTTGGAGGAAACGATTCGGCAGTTGTGATAAGCAGAAACGCTAGCCTCTCTAACTCTTCACAAAAGGAGCAAGACCTCGAAGTCTGCACTTTGGGAGAAGCTATTGTTGAGGATGTTGAGCAACTTCAAGAGCTTCGCGAGTTCATTTCTCCAGGCGAGGCTCGAAGGATGGGCAAACTCATGAAGGCCGCCACCATTACTTCGCTCAAAGCCTTGAAGGCTGCAGGCATCGAAAGTCCTGATGCCATCATTACTGCAACCGCTTTTGGAATGCTCGAAACGAGCGAGAAGTTTATGGTCGATATGTTGGAAAATGGCGAAGAAACCTTGAGTCCTACCCTCTTCATGCAAAGCACGCACAATACTTTGAGTTCCGCCATCGCCATTCGCACAAAATGTCATGGGTACAATATGACTTACTCGCAAGGCTCCGACTCGCTCGAATGGGCACTTCGCGACGCTCGAAGGCTGATAGAAACGGGTAAGGCGAAGACTGTTCTTGTAGGTTATCACGACGAAGCAACACCAACGTTCCAGGAGTTCTTCCGTCGTATGGGAAAGCCCATTCCATCGATGCTTTACTCTCGAAGCTTAGTGCTTGGGAAAAGACCTGCAGAGTAGTTTACAAACGTAACACTTTAAAAAGTCAAACGTAACACTATACGATTGCAATCATAACACTATATGATTGCCAACGTCGCACTATACGTTTTGAAACATAGCTGGCCGCGTTTACAACCTTTATATGACAAACAGATAATGATGTGCTTGAAAACGGGCTTTTTTGTTATGTAGATTTTGTAATTTGAATTAGTTGTCGTATCTTTGTAGCCATAAATATTATGATATGCAACTACTACCTTTAGCCATTCTTCAAAGCTTGTTGCTTGCAGGCGGACAGGTCTTCCTGAAGCTCGCTTTAGGCAAGATGGAGCCTTTCGGCTGGAATTGGGAGTTCTGGAGTTCAGTCTTCTCGAACTGGCAGTTTGCCCTTTGTGGCCTCCTTTACGGCGCAGGCACAGTCCTTTGGTTCTACATCATTAAGCATTTCCCCTTCAGCATGGCCTATCCGATGGTGTCGCTCAGCTATGTATTCGGCATGATAGCGGCAATTCTGGTGTTCCACGAAGAGGTGAGCCTAACGAGATGGGCAGGCGTTTTGCTCATTATGGCTGGTTGTTACCTTATAGCGAAATAAGAAGATGAAACGATATCTATTGTCTGTTGTCTGTTGTCTGATGTCCGTAGTCTTGAATGCTCAGGGCCTTAGCGAACAGAAAATCATCCAGAAGATGACTGTTGCCGCAGAACAGATAAAGACTGTTCAAGCCAACTTCACACAGACAAAACGCACGAAAATGCTGAGCAAGGAACAGGTTTCGCAAGGCAAAATGTTCTGTCAGCAACCCGACAAACTCCGTTGGGAATACACAAGTCCACGTCCCACCACACTTATCTTGGATGGAACAGAAGTTCGTCTCCTGAAAGGCGACTCAGAGAATGGAGGCCGAAACAAGTTCATGGGCGAAATGGCAAGACTGATAATGAATAGTGTTGCAGGCAAATGTCTGACCGATAGCAAAGCCTTCCAAGTCTCTGCAAAAGAGCTGCCGACAGAATATATCGCCACTCTTCTCCCCCTAAAAAAAGAGATGAAACGGCTCTACACCAAGCTCGTTTTGCACTTCGACACAAAACAATCGACTGTAACAAAGGTTGAGTTGCACGAAAAGAACGGCGACCAAACAATCATCGACCTGCATGACATCCAAATCAACAAATAAACAGACTTTGCGCGACAGAGGCATCTGCGTCGTGATTCCTACATATAATAATGAAGGAACCATCGCTGATGTTGTTCGCAGAACTCTTGTTGAATGTTATGATGTTATTGTTGTTTCGGATGGTTGCACAGATAAAACGTTCGATATTCTGCAGGGAATCGAGGGCATTACCATTGTTTCCTACCCAAAGAATGCAGGCAAAGGAACTGCCCTGAAACGCGGCTTCCGCAAAGCACTCGAGATGGGTTTTGCCTATGCAATAACGTTGGATGCCGACGGACAACACTTTCCTGAAGACATTCCCGTTATGCTTCAAGCCAATCAAAAGCATCCAGGAGCACTTATTGTAGGTCAGCGAAAGGAACTTGAAAAGGCAGAACGAAGCAAGGGAAGCAAGTTTGCGAATGCTTTCGGCAACTTCTGGTTCGCAGTTCAAACGGGCCGTTGCCTCAAAGACACGCAGTCGGGCTTCCGTCTCTATCCCTTGAAGAAACTTCATGGGCTTTCGTTGCTCACCTCTCGATATGAGGCTGAACTCGAGTTGCTTGTCTTCGCTTCCTGGCACGGAACCGAGATTGTCTCCACACCAGTCAATGTCTATTATCCTCCAACTGAAGAAAGAGTCTCGCATTTCCGCCCAATTAGGGACTTTTCCCGCATATTCATCCTCAATACGATTCTTTGCGTCCTCGTTCTCATCTACGCTCTTCCGCTTGCAATCTGGCGAGGACTGATGACTTTGCTGCGTTCCGTCTACTCGCTTCTCTTCTTTATCTTGTCTGCCATCTTTGTCGTAAGACCGCATGCAAGGCTGTATCTGATGAAGGAGAAAGACGTTGAGAAGAGGCGTTTGGGCTGTCATCGAATCCTTTGGAACTATGCTCGTTTCGTTACACTCAAGCATGGAATTCCTGGCGTGAAGTTTTCTGTAGGCAATCCCAACAAGGAAGATTTCGAGAAGCCTGCAATCATCATTTGCAACCATCAGTCGCATCTCGACTTGATGACAATGCTGATTCATACGCCCAAACTCGTTGTCCTTACCAAGGATTGGGTGTGGAATAACCCGATTTACGGCTATATCATACAACAAGCAGAGTTCTATCCTGTTTCCGAAGGCTTGGAAGCTCTGCTCCCCAAACTGCAGTCGCTCATCGAAAGAGGCTATAGTATTGTGGTTTATCCTGAAGGAACTCGTTCGCAAGACTGTTCTGTCGGACGCTTCCATCAAGGCGCTTTCTACTTGGCAAGGCAACTGAATGTAGACATTCTTCCTATCATATCTTATGGCGCAGGAAGGGCTTTGCCCAAGAAAGGCAAGTTTCTCCGCAAATGGCCTATAAGGTTAGAGCTAGACAAACGCTTCAGTCCTGAAGAAATGCAAGCTTTTGGTCAGACTTCGAGGGCTCAAGCATCAGGCATGAGAAAGTATTACGAGAAGCGATATACTGAGATAGCGAACCGAATGGAACAAGATGTGTGATGAGATGATGCGTGTTTTGCTTTCCATAATAATGCTTTTGAACGGAGTATCTTTGCTTGCTAAGGAGAAAAGACTTACTCCATATCTGGCAAATACAGAAAGTCCCTCCACAGCTATCATAGTGTGTCCAGGCGGTTCATACTGTTGGCATGATATGAAGACAGAAGGCCGAGAGGTGGCTGAATGGCTGCAAGCGAACGGAATCTCAGCTTTTGTATTGAAGTACAGAGTACAAGGCATTGTGCCTTATATCACACATTCTCGACTCTTGTTCCGAGGCAATCAGCATCCTGATATGATTAATAACCTGCAACAAACCATCCAGTATGTGCGAGAACATGCAGAAGAATATGGCATCAACCCGCATCAAATCGGCGTGATGGGCTTTTCTGCAGGAGGACATTTGGCTATGCATTCAGCAGAGCAAACTTTTTATCGTCCAGACTTTGTTGCAGCTATCTACCCCGTAGTAAGCATGTCGCATCCCGACACACACAAGCGTTCGAGGCGAGCATTACTGGGAGAATACAGGAAACACAATCGGAAGATGCGCGACTCACTTTCCCTCGAGAAGCATGTCCCAATAGATTGTCCTCCTGTCTTCCTCGTTAATTGCAAAGACGACCCAGTAGTGAAGTACCATAATTCGGAACTTCTGGATTCTGCTTTAACTGCCCAAGGCATCAGTCATCGCTATATTCAGTATCGTACAGGAGGACATGGTTTCGGAGCTTCTGACACGAAAGGTTCGGAAGAATGCCGTGCTTGGAAAGGGGAGTTTATCAAATGGCTTAAAGAACTTGACTTGCAATGATTCTAAAGATATTTGACTTCTTCCACAGAAACGCCTTTGCTCGTTGGGCTTCGCTTCTAGCCATTACGCTAGTTTTAATGGCATCCGTCCTGCGCCTTTCCTATAAAGAAGACATACGAGACTTCTTGCCTCTTAGCGAGACAGACAGGGAGCGAATGGCTGTATATCAGGATATCTCGGGCATGAACCGACTCTTTGTTGTCTTCGAGAGCAAAGGTGATGCGGAAAGAACGACAGAAGCAATCGACGTCTTCGCTAGTGTCGTGGAGGAAAGCGATACGGCAGGTTGGTGCCAAGACTTGCAAGCAACATTCGACCTCGAGAGTCTTTCCGAAACGATGGACTTCGTTTATGCGAATGCTCCTCTCTTTCTTACAGAGGATGAATACAAGAGGATGGATAGTCTTCTTGCTTCGCCCAACTTCATGGATAACAGACTTGAGGACGACTTGAATGCCTTGATGTTCCCATCTAGCAGCCTCATCAGTCAAAGCATCAGTAACGACCCACTCGGACTCTTTGCTCCTTTGGCAGAAGAACTGCAGCAATCTCAGCAAGGATTTCACTTTGAGATGTACGACGGCTACATATTCACACCCGATATGACTAAGGCTATTGCGACGCTCTCCTCGCCTTTCGGTAGTAGCGAGACTGACAAGAATGCCCAACTTATCACCCTGATCGACAACGCAATCAACAGCATACAAGCGGACTTCCCAGAGATAAAGGCACACGTTATCGGCGGACCTCAAGTCGCTGTCGGCAATGCTAAGCAGATTATGCACGATAGCATCTTGGCTGTGACCTTGGCTGCGATTCTCATTTTAACATTACTACTTTATGCATTCCGCAGGTTAAAAGACATTGTGCTCATCGCTCTTTCCATCTTTTGGGGATGGCTCTTCGCTCTTGGAGGCATGGCTTTGGTGCACGATAGCGTTTCGATGATTGTCGTTGGCATATCGAGTATCATCATTGGCATTGCAGTAAACTATCCATTACATCTCATCAGCCATACCAAACATCAACCAAATATCCGTCAGGCTCTTAGCGAGATAACTACGCCGCTCCTTGTTGGCAACATTACTACTGTTGGAGCCTTCCTTGCTCTTGTGCCGCTAAAATCCATCGCTTTGCGAGACCTAGGTCTGTTTGCATCCTTCCTTCTCATCGGTACTATTCTGTTTGTGCTTGTTTTCCTTCCACACTTCATACAGTCAAAGGGGCAGGCAATCTCCTCGAAAGAACCTCATGACTTCCTAAGCAGTTTAACATCTTTGCAGATAGAGAGAAAGAAATGGTTGGTTGCTTTGGTGGCTATTCTTACGCTGATCTTTGGCTATTTCAGTCTTTCTACCGAGTTTGACTCGGATATGTCGAACATCAACTACATGACCGAAGAACAGAAAGTGGACATGAAATACTTTGAGAGCATCTTCTCGCAAAATGGGACGGAAGACACTATTTCTCTGTATATGCTCTCATCTGCGGAAGATCTCGATAAAGCTCTTACTTGCTCAGAATCTCGTCTGAACGCAATTGATTCTTTGAAAGAAACTGGTTTGATTGTCAATCATAAAGGTGTGAGTCGCTTCCTACCTTCGATGAATGAGCAGACTAAACGGATTAATCGTTGGAATGAATGGATTGAAGAACACCCTCAACTGCAGAGCGACTTAAATGCTAAAGCAGCAAAACATAGCTTTGCGGGAGATGCTTTTACAGATTTCTTCAATACGATAGAATCGAAACATTCTGCACAATCTTTTGATTACTTTGCTCCCCTGACCTCCCAAGTTCTTGCAAATCGCATCTCCTACGACTCTAAAACGGGACGTTCCACCATAGTTGATGTCCTTTCTGTCAAGAAGCAGGATACAGAAAAGGTCAAGGAAGTTTTGCCAGAAGCCTTTGATATAGCCTCCCTTAACTCGTCTGTTGCTAATTCCCTATCAGATGACTTTAACTATGTTGGCTGGGCATGTTCGCTGATTGTTTTCCTTTTCCTGTGGCTTTCATTCCGTCGCATTGAGTTGGCTATAATTTCCTTCATACCGATGGCGGTCAGTTGGATTTGGATTTTGGGCATCATGTCTATCCTAGGCATCAAGTTTAACATAGTAAACATCATCCTGGCAACCTTTATCTTCGGTCAGGGCGACGACTATACCATCTTCATGACCGAGGGATGTATCTCTGAGTATGTGCACGGAAAACCAGTCCTAACTTCATACAAACGCAGTATCATTCTCTCTGCATTAATAATGTTCATTGGCATCGGAACACTTATTTTCGCTAAACATCCTGCTTTGCATTCGCTTGCAGAAGTCACCATTGTTGGCATGTTCTCTGTGGTGCTAATGGCTTACTTGATACCGCCACTCCTCTTCAAATGGATGATGAAGCATTTCCCCAAAAGATTTAACACATAACATAATATGAAAGAACGCATTATTGAACTTTTGAGTGCTGCTCTGCCTATGGTCGACCTTGAATCGGACTTCCTGTTCAGCGAGCTGGACTCTCTTGGTGTGACAACCATTTTGATGCTGCTCTCCGAAGAGTACGGCATCGAACTGGAGGCAAGAGATGCAACACCAAAGAACCTCAAGACCATTGATTCCATTGTAAAAATGGTGGAAGAGAAACTCGCAAAGCAATGATTTTAGAAGAAAAAATAGAGTACTTCGCCAAACTTACACCTGATAAAGCGGCTGTCATCTGTGGCGAACAGACCTTGTCCTATTCATGTTTGTGGGAGCGCATTCAAGAGAAAGCGCAACAAATGAAAGAAGATGGAGTCTGTAAAGGCAAACCATACGTCTTTGTAGCTACTCAGGATGCAGACTTTATCGTGACTTATTGCGCCGTTCATGTCTGTGGAGCAGTTGCGATTCCTTTAGAGCGTTCTACTCCAACAGAACGTCAGCAACAAATCATAGACGAGACAAAAGACTTTTCCTTTGCTTCGGATACTAGCGATGTTCTTTATACAACTGGAACTACCGGTCTTGCAAAAGGTGTCATTATCTCTGAGATAGCATGGAAAGCTAATGCAGAGAATCTGATAGACAGGCTTGGTTATACTTCAGATTTGCTCTTTATCGTTTGCGGACCACTAAACCATCTCGGTAGCCTTTCCAAAATATATCCCACTCTCATAATGGGAGGCACATTATATATTATGGAGAGTCTCAAGGACCTGAACGCTTTCTTCTCTGTCTTCGAGCTGCCTTTCAGCAAGTTTGCGACCTTCCTCGTTCCTTCGAGTATTAGGATGCTTCTGCAATTCGCTTCAAAAGAGCTGGCTGCTGTGAGCACAAAGATTGACTTCATTGAGACAGGAGCCGCGGCCATCTCTCAACACGACATGGAGCTACTTTGCCAGATACTTCCACAATCTCGGCTTTACAACACTTATGCTTCGACAGAAACGGGAATCGTTTGTAGCTATGAATTCAGTAAGTATGGCTGCGTGCCAGGACTTCTAGGAACACCGATGAAGCATTCCTCCATTCGAATTGATGAGGATGGAAAAGTAATATGTTCAGGCAAAACCATTATGTCCGGATATGTTAACAGCTCTGAATTGACTACTCAAATCCTCAAAGGAGGTGAGATTTATACTTCCGACATCGGCTCTATTGATGAAAACGGAATGCTCCATTTGCTGGGACGAAGGGATGATGTCATTAATGTCGGAGGTTATAAGGTAAATCCTTCTGAAGTGGAAGATGCGGTTAGTGCGTTCGATCTCATCAAGGACTGCATCTGCATTCCAGCTCCACACATTGTTCTTGGCACAGTGCCAAAGCTACTTTACGTTCCCAAACGAGGACAAACAGTAAAACCAAAGGATATTGCTGACTTTCTAAAAGGACGCATCGAGAACTACAAAATACCCCTACTCTACGAAACTGTCGATGCCATCAAGCGCACCTATAACGGCAAACTCGATCGAAAAGCATATCAATAAAAATCTAGCAATATGTTCAATCGTAAATCATTAAATGGTAAATGGGCTTTGTTAACCCTTTGCCTCTTTCTGTCTCTTTGCATGAAGGCAGAAGATTTTAGAATTCTCTCGCCTGATGGCCTAACCTATCTTAATGTGAAACTCGACGATGGTAGCCTCACCTACTCTGCGGGCTACCGTCAAATCGTGAAAGCTAAGAAGAAAGGCGCAGTGCCCGACACTCTCGATGTGCCCATGCTTCTGGACTCGCCGCTTGGTCTCAAGACCAACGTGGGAGACTTTAGCAAAGACCTAAGCTTCATACAGGAGATAGATCCAGAGGGAGGAACCTACAAGCACAGCTACCACCTGCGTCAAGGCAAGCAGAACGAGATTAACAGCGAAGAGAATGGCATCGCTCTCATGCTCTCCACACCCGATACAAAGAAGCACAAACTGGTCATGTTGGTGGGCTTTCGTGTCTTCAACAATAACATTGCCTACAGCTACCGCCTCATACAAGGGGAAGGTGCTGAGACTGCGGCAATCGTCGTTACAGAGGAAATTTCTGGCTTCCGTTTGCCAACCAATGCTACGGCCTTCATCTGTCCGCAGAGCAACCCGATGGTTGGATGGAAACGCACAAAACCCAGCTACGAGGAAGGCTACATCTGGGACGAACCTATCACAACCCGCAGTCAGTATGGTCAAGGTTGGACATTCCCTTGTTTGTTCCACGAAGGAGACAAAGGCTGGCTCCTGATTAGCGAGACAGGCGTTAGCAGCAACTATTGCGGCAGTCACCTCAGTGATGCCACTCCCGACGGCCTCTTCACTATCGCTTTCCCAATGGAAGGCGAAAACAACGGCTTCGGAAACACAGGCGCTCAGATGGGCCTCGCTAGCTGCATGAACTCTCCTTACGATTATCTAACTCAATGGACGCCCTACCGCACTATTACATTTGGCCCAACATTAAAGCCCATCGTCGAGACCACCATCACTTGGGATGTGGTGGAACAACTTTACGAACCCAGCATTGACTATCAGGGCTCACGCAACACCTGGTCGTGGATTCTTTGGCAAGACCCCAGCATTAACTACGACGACCAAGTGAAGTTCATCGACCTCGCTGCCTCTCTCGGTTGGGAAGGTTGCCTGATTGATGGCGGCTGGTACGAACACATAGGACGCACAGGAATGGAGAAACTCTTTGCCTACTGCAAGGAGAAAGGCGTCCGTCCTTGGGTATGGTACAACAGTAATGGCGGATGGAACGATGCACCGCAAGATGCACGCCAGAGTATGCACAATCCCATTGTCCGTAAGAAGGAGATGAAATGGTTGCGCGATGGTGGAGTGGCTGGCATCAAGGTCGATTTCTTTGCTGGCGACAAGCAGGAGACGATGCGCCTCTATGAAGGCATCCTTTCCGACGCTAACGATTACGGCATCCAAGTCATCTTCCACGGCTGCACCTTGCCTCGTGGTTGGGAAAAGATGTATCCCAATTATTGCAGTTCCGAAGCCGTACTTGCCAGCGAGAACTTGTATTTTAGCCAGGGCTTCTGTGAAATGGAAGCACGCCACGCTTGCCTGCATCCTTTTGTCCGCAATGCTGTAGGCTCAATGGAATATGGCGGCACAGTCCTCCAGAAACGTCTCCACAAGGAACCTAACAAGGGCAATACTCGCCGCACATCTGATGCTTTCGAGCTTGCAACAGCCATCGTCTTCCAGTCCAGCGGTCAAAACTTCGCTCTCACTCCTCGTAACCTCACCGAACAGCCTCAGTTCGAGATTGACTTCATGAAGCAAGTGCCTACGACTTGGGACGAGACGCAATTTATTGATGGTTATCCTGGACGTTATGTGGTGATGGCTCGCCGACATGCTAATAAATGGTACATTGCTGCCCTTAATGCGCAGAAAGAGCCACTCACTTTGTCGCTCGACATCAATGGATATAATGTAACGACCCTCATTACTGATGAATCTGACATTATGAATACAGTTTCTCTTCCGGTAAAAGCCGATAAGAAAGGACTCGTGAAGTTAACTATCCAACCCAATGGCGGAGCAGTATTGTTCTAATCCCACATAAAGGATTTCTTTGAAAGAATTGTATTATCTATGCACCAATAACAAACCCAATAATACATGAAAAGATGAAAAGATTGTTTTTTTCGCTCTTGTTGCTTTGCATGACAGCTGGAGCATGGGCATTGCCCAGGGCTGAGTACCCTCGTCCACAATTCGAACGTCAAGACTGGCTTAATCTTAATGGTGACTGGACCTACACTTTCGACTTTGTAGGCTCCGGCATGGAGAAGCGGCTTTTCGAGAGCAAGGGCTTCGACGGCAAGATTACAGTGCCGTTCTGCCCCGAGAGCAAGCTCAGCGGCGTTGGCTACACAGACTTTATCAATAACATTTGGTACCAGCGTAACATCCAGATGCCGCAGGACTGGACTGGCCGCAATGTGATGCTCAACTTCGGCGCCGTCTATTACAACAGCGAGGTCTTCATTGATGGACGTCTTGCTGGGCGTCACTTCGGCGGCAGCACCTCCTTTGCTATCGACGTGACGAAGTTCCTTTCCGATGGGAAGGAGCACTCGCTCGTGGTTCATGCTTACAGCGACACGCGCACCACTAAGCAACCTGCCGGCAAGCAGAATGTCCGACTGAATCAATTCGAATGTATGTACACCCGCACCACAGGCATTTGGCAGACGGTATGGATGGAGCCTGTGGATGAGAACGCCTTGCTTCGTACACAAGTCATTACGGACATTGACCAGAGCCAGGTCATCCTGCACCCTACATTCTACCGCGAGTCAGCCGCAACATTAACTATTACCCTGAAGGATGGCAAGAAGGTGGTCGCCACAAAGACCGTCAAGGCGCAGAACAACTCGACAATCGTGCTGCCAGTCAAAGGTCAGAAGTTGTGGAGCCCTGAGAATCCTTTCCTCTACGACCTCACATACGAGGTGAAGGACGCCACGGGCAAGGTCATCGACCGCGTCAACAGTTATGTCGGTATGCGCAAGATACACATCGAAGGCAACAAAACATACCTCAACAACGAACTTTTCTACCAGCGTCTCGTCCTCGACCAAGGCTTCTATCCTGACGGCATCTGGACTGCTCCTTCCGATGAAGCTTTAAAACATGACATCGAGCTATCCCTTGCTGCTGGCTTCAATGGCGCACGTCTTCACCAAAAGGTCTTCGAGGAACGCTTCCATTACTGGGCAGACAAACTCGGCTACATCACTTGGGGCGAGGCACCCTCTTGGGGTATGAATGCTAACGATCCAGAGGTGGCACGCAACTTCCTTACCGAATGGACAGAAGAGATTGTACGCGACCGCAACCATCCAAGCATCGTCACATGGACACCGATGAACGAGGAATGGTGGCCCGACCGTGTGCAGTTCCCGCGCTTCGTAAGCGATGTCTATGACCTAAGCAAAGCACTTGACCCCACCCGTCCCGTCTGCGACGTCAGCGGCGGCGTACACATCAAAACGGATATCTGGACAACACACAATTA
>Ga0310690_10009221_pt1 | contig 12396 bp, 7 predicted proteins | sample AusTroGonzalo_MG_2_FD_207661 | JGI IMG/M metagenome (GOLD analysis project Ga0310690, IMG submission 207661) | Bovine rumen microbial communities from tropical cattle in Woodstock, Queensland, Australia - Gonzalo_04 (v2) (version 2) | ecosystem: Host-associated > Mammals > Digestive system >...
CGACCTGGCCATACGCCACAATCTTTCGATCTGGCCGGAGGCGTACGTATATTTCGCGTATGCGCTGAGGGAGATGGGGGTTAAGGCATGGATCAACGCCCATCCCGACGAATGCGTTGCATTTGCAGACGAGAAGCCCGGGCGGACGGGCTGGGGCGACTACTCTGGGAATCCCAGGGTTCCGTCCTTTGCGTCGAAGGCCTACCGCGACGAAGTGCGCAGGTTTGTCCTTGCGCTTGGCGAATTCTGCCGCAGGCAGCCATGGGGGCGGCGAGTGATCGGCATGCATGACGGTTACGGCGGCTCCGGCGACGGAATGCCCTACGGCTGTCATTCCATGCCCGATACCGGCAAGCGCATGACCGAGGCGTTTCGCGCCTACCTTGCCGAGAAATACGGAACCGACGCGGCATTGCGGAAGGCGTGGGGCGACGAGACCGTTACGCTTGCCACGGCGACCGTGCCAGACAAGGTGAAGCGCTGCGGCTCCGGCGCGTTCCTGCGCGACCTCGGCGATCCGCGCGACGTGCGCAGGGCGGATTTCCTCGATGCGTACCAAAGGGAGTTCAACGCCTACGAGCTTGGGTTCTGCAAGGCCGTGAAGGAGGCGTTTCCGGGACGGCTCGCAGGGGCTTACTACGGCTACGTAATCCTTTCATACGAGCCAGAGGGCAGCACGGCCCGCTTCGAGGAACTGCTCGCGAGCCCGTACGTAGATTACATGAAGGCCACGACGCGCGGCTACAACCTTACCGACGGTCTCCATCGCCAGATTCCCAGCGTCTTCCACCGGTATGGAAAGCTTGCCTCTATCGAAGGAGACGTGCGCACTCATCTTGGGCTTGCGCCAGGACAGGGCGAACCCAAGTGGTGCTGCCGCACGCCTGAGGAAACGCGCTCGACAGTTTCGAAGTTCGTGATGAACGCGAGGATGCTCGGCACGGGATGGCACTCCGTCGATTTCGGGAAACGGAACGTGAAGTGGTTCAACTGCGAAGAGGCGATGGAGCCGATTGCCGCGTCAGAGCGCGTTTGGGAGAAGAACTTCGCGTCGCCTCCGCAGCGTGCGGCGGACGTCGCCGTGATATTCGACGTGAACGAGGTGTGGCGCGAAGGCCCCCCGCAATATCGTGCGGTTGCCTCCTATCAGGACAATCTCGTGACCTTCCCGTTGCAGACGCTCAACTTCAGCGGCTATGCGTACGACTTTCTCGCTCCCGAGGACTACCTGGCTTCGCCGAAGCCATACCGCGCAGTCGTCTTTCTCAACACGTGCTACGATACGCCCGCCCTGCGCACCGCTGCGGCAAAGGCACGCAAGGACGGCTCCGCTTCGATATGGTGCGCGACTCCTGCGCTCTCCACCGCCAATGGATGGTCCGAGAAGTCGATGCGCGACTTGACCGGCATCAATCTGCGATTCTGCCGCGAGAAGCGTCCGTTCACGGCGAAGCGGATTGGCGGCGGCGAAGGCTATGCGCCTTTCAAGGTAAGCCCTGAATGGAAGGAGTCTCCGCGCGTGTTTGCGGACGATTCCTCCGCCGAGACGATTGCCACGTGGTCGGATGACGGAACGGCGGCGTTTGCATGGAAGCGTCTTGACGACGGAACTGTCTCCGTGTTCCTTGGAATGCCGTGTAACAAGGTCGATCAGTGGGTTGAGCTTCTGGAGTTCGTCGGCTGCCATGCGTTCGCACCAAAAGGGTTTATGGTGCGCCGCGATTCGCGCTATCTTATGGTGTTCTCCGGAAAAGACGGCACGATTCCGCCGGAGAGCATCGTGATGACGGGCCAGATGGCGCAGACCGGCAAGCTGGAAATCGTTCTTGAGCGCCGCTATTCGAAGATCTGCGACTTGATGACGGGCGAGACCGTTGCCGAGAACACCGACAGATTTGAACTTTCATCCAACAAACCGAGGGTGTGGTATCTTGAAACCGAATAGAACTTTAGCCTCTTCAATCGTGGCACTGGCTGCGTTCGCGGTCTTCGGCGGAAGCCGCGAGCAGGCGGAAGGCTTTTCCGCCGAGGCGTATAGAGCCCCGCTACCTGAGTTTTCCCCGTCTTTCTTCTGGATGTGGAATTCTCGGCTTGATGCGGACAAGCTTTGCCGACAGCTTGACGTGATGGCGTCCAACGGGGTCATGAACGTATGCATACATCCGGTTCCGAAGGCGTTCCGTCCAGGCATCTATATGTCGGAGATGGAGCCAGACTACCTGACGCCCGGATACCTCGATGTCTATGCGAAGGTGGTTGAGCACGCGAAGTCCCTTGGGATGCACTCCTGGCTCTACGACGAAGGCGGATGGCCGTCCGGGGGAGCTTGCGGACTCGTGGCGGCAAGCGACAGCGATGGAAAGTTCCGCGCGCGCGGAATCGGCTTGGGGATTGAGGGCGACAAGCCATTCGGCGTGCATGCAATCGACTACACGCCAGGGAGGGGCTCGTATCCTTCGATAATCGAGAAGGGGGCCACGGAGCGGTTCATCGACATCACCTACGAACGGTACAGGGAAAAGATCGGCGGCGACTTCGGCGGGACGGTCAGGTTTGCGTTCACCGACGAGCCTGACGTCCGTAACTGGTATTGGTATCCGATGCTGCCGTGGTGCGCCGATTTCGCGGAGGAGTTCAAGCGCAGGAAGGGATACGACGTCGTGCCGTTCATGCCCGGGGTTCTTGCGTCACAGTACCTGTCGGAAGGCGACGACGTGGAGCGGCGGCTTGACTGCATGGAGGTAATTGGCGATCTTCTCGTGGAGAGATATCTCCTTCCGCTGCGCGACTGGTGCAGGCGCAACGGGCTTAAGTTCGGCGGCCATTTCAGCGGGGAGGACGCTCCGGAAAACGGGGCGAAGTGTGGTTTTGGAAGTCTTCTCAAGTCTATGCGTGCCATGGATGCCCCGGGAGTCGACATGATATGGCGTCAGGTCTGGCCCGAAACGCGGGCGGGGGCGGGGCGGCAGCCGCCGTTCCCGCGCTATGCCGCGTCCGCGTCGCGTCAGAACAGCGGCCGGAACGTGCTTGGCGAGTTGTTTGCGATCTACGGCGATTCGCTTTCCCCGCTTGAGATGCAATGGCTCGCAAACTACAATCTCGTGCGCGGCGTGAACATGCTCGTCTTCGCATATTTCCCATTTTCGACCGCAGGACAGTGGATGACTCTCATGGAGCCGCATTTCGGCCCGGTCTCTCCCCTGTGGGAATTTAGCGGACCGTTCTGGCGGCGTCTGCACCGGACGTGCGGGATGCTTGCGCGGGGACGCAGCGCGGCGGAGATCGCCGTGTTCTACGACCAGCGTTCGTTCTGGCGTGGAGGCGGTGCGGCGGAGACCGCCGCGAATCTCCACTACGCGGCGGCTTCGGCGCTTGACGCCATGAACTGCGACTATGATTTCGCCGATGATTCCATTCTTGAGACCGCTACTGTCGAAGGCGGACGCCTCAAGGCCGGGGCTGCCTCGTATTCCACGGTAGTCGTGCCGGCTTGGGGGTCGATGAAGGCGTCTGTGAGGTCGAAGCTGGAGGAGTTCAGGTCGGCGGGCGGGAAGGTGCTCTTGCTTCATGAGATCGAGGCTGTTCCTCGCACGTGCCGTGTATATGGATGCAGGTCTGAGGAGATACGCGCATCAAAGAGGGTTTCCGGCGGAAGCGTCATGTATTTCGTCGTGAACGAATCGATGTCGCCGTCGGAGGACCTGGAGATTTCCTTCGCCGAGACGGGGACTGTCGTGCGGGTGAACCATGAGACCGGGCTATATGAGCGCGTCGATGCTAAGGACGGCCGCTTCCCGTGGAAGTTCGACGCGGCTGGCGCGGAAATTTTCATCGTGGGCGAAAGACCTGAGGCCGAGGCAGCGCCTACGGTGACATCTGGGCTGAAAGTCGAGTCTGAAGTCATAAAGGAAGGCTGGACTCTCACGCCGTTGCGCCGTCATTACGCTGGCAAAAGCGACTTTGTGGTCGAGAACGTGAAGGCGGAGCCGATGCCCGTGTCGCTTGGCGATTGGCGGGAGAAGCTCGGATACGATTTCTGCGGAGTTGCGCTATACAGGAACGAGTTCGAGTCAACAGGCGGCGAAGCGGTGCTCGATCTTGGCGCGGTGTGCCATGCCTCGTCCGTGCGCCTGAACGGAGAGCAGCTCCCTGACCGGTTTGCAGGTCCCTTCCGCTGGAGGGTCTGCCTGCGCAAGGGAAAGAACACCATCGAGGTTAAGGTCGCCAATACACTTGCGAGCGCGATATCCGATCCGCGCGTGCGCGACCGCATTGCACGCGACTTCCCGCCGCGCAGCGTGTTCGATGTTAGGCAGGCCGAGTATGACCGGAGCAATCTGCGGAGCGGGCTCGTGGGGCCTGTGACAATATGGTATCGAAAGGATGATTGACATGCAAACAAAAACGATAGCTCAGAGTGTCGCCGCCGTATCGCTGATGCTTGCGGTCTTTTCGGCGCATGCGGAGGTGAAGCTTGCTTCTCCGTTTGCCGACGGCATGGTGTTGCAGCGCGAACGGAACGTTCCCGTGTGGGGCTGGGCCGATGCCGGAGAAAAGATAACAGTCGAGTTCGCCGGAAGGAAACTTGAGACGACCGCTGGAGCTGACGGGAGATGGCGTGTCGATCTCGCTCCCATGGATGCGTCCAAGGAGGGGCGTACGCTCAAGGTCGTCTCGGCAGGCGGCGCGGCGGAAGTGAAGGACGTTCTTGTCGGCGAAGTATGGTATTGCTGCGGGCAGTCCAACATGGAACTTCCTCTTGTGGGCAACGATCCCCGCTTCCGCGACCGTCAGGGGGCAATGGTCGCGCAGATGACATATCGCCCGTACGTGCGCTTTGCGCATTGCCCGCGAAAGTGGGCCATATCCGCCGAACCGAAGCGGGTTGCGAATTATCCGGTAAAGTGGAAGGCCTTGACACCGGACAGCCTCGCGGAGGGGTCGAGCTTTTCGGCGCTGGGCATCTACTATGCTCTTGAGCTCTATGCCGCATTGGACATCCCCGTCGGCGTGATCGGCGCCTACTGGAGCGGAACGCGCGTGGAGCCATGGACGCCGCGGGAGGGCTTTGCGGCAACCGAAGGCTGCAAGCCGGAGGCGGCGTACAAGGCGGTGGACAGGAACTTCGTTCCGGAGATGACGGAATCCCTGCCATGCAGGGTGGAGCGTTCGATCGACCAGCCGTCGGTGATCTGGAACGAGTTGGTCGCGCCGTGGACTCCGTTCGCCTTTCGCGGCATGATCTGGTACCAGGGGTGCAGCAACATCAAGCAGTACAGCCGCTACGCGACAATGATGCATGCGCTTTACAAGGGGTGGTCTCTCCGCTTCGAGAACTCCGACATGAAGCTTTATTTTGTGCAGCTCGCGCCTTGGGGGAACCGGAACATACCCTACATTCAGGAGGCACAGGCGAAGTTCGCTGCTGAGGAGAAGAATTCCGCAATGGCCGTCATAAATGACCTCGGCAATCTCCGCGACATCCATCCGAACGAGAAGGAACTTGTCGCAAAGCGCCTTGCGCTCCATGCGCTCAAGCGCGACTACGGATTCTCCGGCATCGAAGACGAGTCGCCGAAGCTCAAGGACTGGAAAGTGGAGGGTGACCGGTTTGTGTTGACCTTTGACCATGCCAAGGAGCTGTATGTTTACAATCCGGACCGTTCCTTCTCAAACGGGTTCGAGATCGCAGGCGAAGACGGCGTATTCAAGCCTGCGACAATCGTCAACAGGTATGAAAGGCCGCAGCCCAAGAACAAGAAGGCCCCGCCGCGCTACGACGGTCAGCTCATTGATGCTCAGGTCGTTCTTTCGGCTGAAGGCGTGGCGGAGCCGAAGAAGTTGCGCTATCTTTATTCTTCGCCGTGGTTCGGGGCTATCTACAACGAGGTGAATCTTCCGCTTGGTGCGTTCCACATTGGCGATTGAGTCTGAATTCTGTCAGGGACTACAAGGTCAATGGCGTTCCCTTCACACCGGTTAGGGGGAGACTTGTCTCAATTCGCCACCTCTGCGCTCTCTGCGCCTCTGCGTGAGACAATCCACCCTCGCGGCGGACGCGACGGGGCGCGTCCCTCCCCAAATTTGGAATCTTTGCAATATGGCGCGCCCGCTTGTCTTCCATGAAGGATTATGATACTATATCTTCCAAAGAGCAGTAAAAACAGAAAGGAGCATGGAATGGACAGGAGAGATTTCCTAAAGACAGGCGCGGCAGGCGCATTCACGATGGCGAGCGGCGCGGCGTTTGCAGGGGCAGCCCCGGGGACGGACCTGATGACGCAGTATTCTGACGTCGTCATCAATGCGATGCGCGACATTGTGAAGGACGAGCGCGCCAACATCCTGAAGGCGGCGGATCTCCTTTCGGACAACGCGAACGATGGCAAGCTCCTCCATGTCTATGGCGCAGGCGGGCATTCGGCTATCGCCGCGATGGAGATATTCTGGCGCGCGGGCGGCCTCGCCTGCGTGAACGGCATGTTCCCCGTGGGCACGAACGTGATGACGGCCGGACCCACGACGGCGAAGGTCGAGGGATTTGCGCCGTATATCTTCAGCTTCTACGACGTGAATCCTGGCGACACGCTCATACTCGTCAACTTCTACGGTCTCAACATCACAGCCGTCGACATGGCGCTTGAGGCCAAGAAGCGCGGCGTGAAGCTCGTCACAATCAACGCGCAGAAGTTCGCGAAGAAGGTTCCCAAGAACTTCAAGTGGCGTCATTCGTCCAAGATGGACATCAACGACCTTGCAGACATCGCCATCGACAACCACGTGCCGTATCCTGATGCGATCCTCAAGGTCCCTGGGCTGGAAGAGGAAATCACTCCCACGGCTACAATCCTCACGTGCTTCACGATCAACTGCCTGATGTCCGAGACGATACGCATGATGGTGGAGAAGGGCGGCAAGCCCGAGATATGGGTTTCCAACAACATCCCCAACTGCGACGAGCACAACAAGCCTATCCACGACAAGTACCGCCATCGCGTTCACCATCTCTATCCCGTCTGGTAGGGGCGAAGGCTGCGCGCGAGATCAAGACGCTGCGCAAGCACGGAATACGCGATTTGGCGTTCTTCCGTCTGCAGGAGTATGCGCCGCAATGTCTCGAAGCCGTTTTCGGATCTGCACCGTGAGCACGTAAAATCGTCAGCGTACGAGGATGGCGGAGGTGTGTATCTTGCGGCGGAGGAGGAGCAGCAGGAAGACATCTTCGTCGTCTTCGTAAGTGACGACATGCTTTGCGCACGACGCCCCGCATCTCTTTGCCTCCGCTTCGATCATCTTCACCTGGTTCTCCAGGTTCACAGAATCGCGAAAGGGGAGGCACGATACGCAGTCAGGCGAATCTACGTCGCCGGAGGCAAGCGGCAGCAGGCAGAGGAGCGACCACGAGCTGTTCATGACCTGAACTGTCTCGACTATCTCCTCTCCCTCTTGCGTCTTCGCCCCGGGTTCGGACGGTAGACGCGTCACAAGTGCGCATCCTGATGCGCAGAGAATGGCTAAAATCGGGAAAACGCGGCAGAAGTTCATCGGTCGCCCTCCTTCTTCACGAGATTCGCGGACAGATTTACCTCCTTGTAAACTATGACCCATGGAAGGGGCGTATAGTAGAAGTCGAACAGCACGTCGTTCGTGCCGTAGTACCAGACGTCCGTCGCGATTGCATTGCGCTCCGCCGCTACGGCGTCGAGCCTTGCCTTGGCAAACTCCGGCTTCAGGTCGTTCCAGAAGAACGTGAACGGGCACCAGCTCTCTGCGTTGGCGTTGCCGCAGACGACGGGCACATAGCCGAAGAGAGTCCAGCCGTAGTTTGACACGACGACATGTCCCGCAGACGAGCGTCCTAACACGGGGCTCTCCACGACCTCCACGGAGAAGCAACCGGCGCACAACGCCAGCGACAGGGCGAATATCCTTTTTTTCATTATTTTTTCATTTCCTCTTGTACAAACTTTTCCCAGTAGAGGCCGACCAGCCGCTCGGTGGTGGGCGTGGTGACGCGGAACTCGGGGGGCAGACCCCTAACCTCGTAGATGTGCGAGTTGTGGTCGGTCTTGCGGATTTCGCTGAGACCGAAGAGCTTTGCGAACTTCTCGCCGTCTTGCGAAACGACGTCTGCCGCGAGGCTTGCTCCGAAGATCCCGCGCTCGGCGAGCGACACGAAGTCCGCGACCATCGCGTCGAACATCGTAAGCAGGAGGGAGGCTCCGCGATGCGCGGGGTGAATCACGATCGAGGCGAAGTACATGCGGTATATCCCCGGGCGGTCCAGACTCAGCACCATGTCCGGCGTAAGAGCAGTGTCGATGAACTTGCCGGTGAGTATGTGGTCGTATATTTCCTCGCGGACAGGAAGGAGCATCGAGTAGGCGACTACTTCTCCGGTCTTGGAGTCCTTTATCACCAGCCCGTTCTCGCGGTTCGCCTTGAATAGCTCTACATCCTGCTCGGGTGCAACCTGATATGCTTCGGCGAACGACTCCCTGTCGAGCGCGATGATGGCCTCGACATCCTCTATCGCTACGTCCTTGCCGCGCATGACGACGTAGCGGCCGCCTTTCTTGTGCGTCGAAAGCGAACGGCTCGCGGCGCCGATCGGCACAGTGAACACATTTCGGTTGAAGTGCCCCGCGGGCACGTGGACTACGGGAAGGCCAAGGTCGTCCAGCGCTTCGAGCACGCCGTCGTCGCGCAAGATCAGCTCGATGTTTTCCTTCCCGAACAGCAATGACACTTCGACGCGGCAGCTGTCGCCGTTTCGTTCGTGCAGCCGCTTCAACGCCAGCATAAGCACGTCTGTTGTCCGCTTGGCCGAGCCTCCGGGACATGTCCCCTGCAACGCGTCGCGCACGTTGCCGATGACGAGCTCCGCCTTGTCGCCGCGATCAAGCGTGAGCGACCACATGCGCGCCGTCGGTTCTGAGGTGCGGCGGTGAAAGACGAGCAGGAACGCCGCCAGCGAGGCAAGCGGACCCACCGCGACGGCCAGGAACACGCCCACCATGCCGTATATCGCGCCGAATGCGAAGAGCAATGCGGTTGGAACGCCGAAGAAGGCCAGCACCGACAGCGCAACCGAGCGCACTGGCGAACCCGTGCACATGTAGTGGACGCAGAGCGGATAGGAGATTGCATAGCCCACGAGGCCGATGACGACAAGGCGGATTGCGCGCACGGTTGAGGCGGCAAGCTCGGGGTCCGTGATGTCGAAAAGTGAGGTGATAAGCTCAGGGGCAATAAGGACGATGCCCATGAGCAGCGCACACTCGGAAAGCGAAACGACCGAGGCGAACCGCAAGAGCCGCTTTGCCGCCAGCCGGTTCCCCTCGCTGTGGTAGATCGGCTCGAGCATTCTGAGCGCCATGCCTGCGCCTCGGAAGAAGACGGTCAGGCGTATGACGCAGAAGACGACCGTGGCAATCGGCAGCGAATCGACGCCGTGGCGCACGACCATGTATTTGGCGATGGCCAGGAAGAGGAACGTGTGGAAGAACCCCGAGCTCACCTCGCCGACATTGGCCCGGACGGCCTCGAGGATTGTCTGCGGGTTCCAGCGGAATACGGGCCTAAGCCCGCCTTTCCTACGCAGGACGAACGGGAGAAGCTGCAGTATGCCGACAACGCATGCAACAGATGTGCCGACGGAAATGCCGGAAATGCCGAGACTTGGAAGCCCCCACAGCCCCGCGCAGAGGCCGTATGAGGCCACTATGTTGACTAATATCTGCGTTGCGCAGGAGATCACGCATTCCCTCTCGCCTCCGAAGACGTAGACTATGTCGATGAGCAGAATGTCGAGCGCCCCGACGACCATGGTAATCGGCATCCAGCGCGCGAACGCGCTTGCGAGCGCTGTCACTTCGGCTCCGTCAGGCGCCATGAACGAGAGATACGGACCTGTCAACAGAGGTATGGACAGCGCAAGCACTGCGCCGACGGCGAGCATGACGAACAGTCCCTGCCCCGCCAGGATGTTTGCTCGGTCGCGTTCGAGCTTTCCCAGCGCGTCGGAGCAGAGCATTGCCGTGCTGACGGCGACCAGCCCAATGCAGAACGAGCAAGCCATGAAAACTGGCAGGAGCAGGGCGATGGCGCCAAGCGCGGTCTCGTCCAGGACGCGTCCCGCAAGGATGGCGTCTGAGGTTATTATCGCATACTCGGCGACGAACACGCTTGTCGCCGCGCTTAGGAAGCCAGTAAACTTGATGTTGCCAAATGTCATGTCTTTGCTATGTCCTGAAGATGTATTCTGATCGGTTGCAGCTTAGAGTGTTTAGATATCGATGCTCGTCGGCTAACGATGAGATTCGCGGGGAGGCCGCCGTAACGTCGAATGCCTTTCCGTTGTCTCGCGTCACGACGCGCACGAAGCCGGGATGATTGATGAATACGGTGTATTCCGCGATTGCGCCCGTCTGCCGCTCCGCAGATATGAGGCCAGTTTCCTCTACGGCCGACATCACGCGCTCGACGACGCTTTTCGTGATGCCGCGGCCTGACAGGTATCTCGCGATGCGGTCGCGCGCGGCGACTACGGCGTTAGGCGCGAGGCGCAACGCGAAGTCGAATATCTTTCCGCCGTCATCGTCTATGAGCCACGGGAAACCACTCTTGCCGTGGCGGACCAGGATGAAGAGGAACGGATATGCGGCGGCCAGTGCATAGCCAATTACAAAGCCGATCCACATCCCGCTGAAACCCCAGGCGTAAATGCAGGGGAATATCATAAGGCCTGGCAGCACCAGGTCTTTCATGTACGTGACAGACACTGCAAGCGGCACGTGGCGGACAATCAGGAAGTGGGTATTGACCATCATCAAAAAGCCCATGAAGGGCATGGCGCAGGCCAGGATTCGGATCATCGACACCGCCTCGGGAAGAAGGTGCGCGGCCGATCCGCGTATGCCGTAGAGAGGCGCGATGACGGGCGCTGCAGCCGCAAAGACGAGCCCGCAGACAACGCCCTCCATCGTAGCCACCAGCGCCGAGTGGTTCGCAAGGCGCCTGAGCGCAGCCGAGTTCCCCTCGCCCATGTACATGCCGCCCAATGGGATAAGCGCCTCGCCGACGCCGTCGAAGATGATCGAGAACTCTACTACGCTCGCCGCAAGCGCGACAATCGGCAAAAGCCCCTCGCCGAACTTGACCACCGTAACCTTGTTCACGAGCATTATCAATAGCCCCCAGCAAAGGTATATCGAGGCGTCGGGGAGCGAGCCTGCGCACGTTGCGCCAAAGTCCCTTGCCGACCAATGGCGAATGAACTTGAGGTGGTTGTTCTTTCGCAGGAAATGGAGCGAGGCGACGGCGGATACAAGGATCATCGTGAGCGCGGTGCCGGCCGAAGCGCCGCCTGCAGAGCCCGTCAACTTTGTGAAGAGGACGGAGAACGCAATGGAACCTGCCACGTGGCATATGCCGGCCGCTGCCGCTACCGTGCCGTCGCCATCCGCATAGACAAGCGCCTCCAGCAGTAGGACCATCGGCGTCAGGGCCATCGCCACCATTTGCCATGTCCAGTATGAGTCGGCCTGTGCGCGGACGGCTCCCGTGACCTGGGTGAAGTCGAGGAATGCTTCGCGCCCTATCGCCATTGCGAAGGCAATCGTCGCGCCAAAGACAATCGCCAGAATGAACGACTGCGTGAATATCCCGCCCGCACGGCGGTCGTCGAACGCGCCCATGGCGTGGGAAAACACAAGGCCCGTGCCGACGGAGAGGAGGGAGGCGATGAAACTTGCTATGCCGAATATCGGCGTGCAGGCGCTGACGGCCGAGAGCCCGTCCGCACCAACGAGGTTTCCGACGATGACGGAGCCCGAAAGCATCACGATGTAGTTGACCGACATCGTGACTGTCGCCACGCTAAGCATGGCGTTGAACTTTCGGCGGATGAACGAAACCTCCATGCTGTGTATTATACCATAATCGTGTTACTGGTTGTATTGACTTGGGTTTTGATTGTATGGTAAAATGCCCTTTAAATGAAGGATATCACATTGTGAACACAAGAAGACAGTTCGTCGCCGGGGCGGCATGTGCCGCGCTGGCTCTTCAAAGCAGAATCCTCAAAGGAGAATCCGCCATGAAAGAAATAACTCTCGCGCCTCTTCCCTATGCCGACGACGCACTTGCGCCGACGATTTCCGCAAAGACGATCTCTTTCCACTACGGCAAGCACCACGCCGGCTATGTGAAGACGCTGAACGGCCTTATTGCTGGGAAGGAAACCTATGAGGGTCGTTCGCTGGAGTCGATCATAAGCTCTTCTTACGACTTGAAGGACGCCGCCATCTTCAACAACGCGGCGCAGATCTGGAACCACGACTTCTACTGGCGGTCGCTTGCGCCGGCGGGGAAGGGCGGCGAGCCGTCGGCGGA
>Ga0310690_10009222_pt1 | contig 12394 bp, 20 predicted proteins | sample AusTroGonzalo_MG_2_FD_207661 | JGI IMG/M metagenome (GOLD analysis project Ga0310690, IMG submission 207661) | Bovine rumen microbial communities from tropical cattle in Woodstock, Queensland, Australia - Gonzalo_04 (v2) (version 2) | ecosystem: Host-associated > Mammals > Digestive system >...
ATGTTCTACGAAGAAAAGAGTAATCGTTGGTTTGTCTAACGACGAAAAGAGAATTCGTAAAGAACTATTCATTGCTGATGACGAACCGTTTGTAGAATTTCTTTTAGATAAAGAAAAGATTCTCCCGTATCCGTTTGAAACGCATTTTCATTTATTGTTCTTGCCTTATTACGATAAGATAAAGAATATCCTAGAAAAAATGGGATACGAAGAATTTGTTCATTTTGCTAACGGCATGGAGCTTATGCCAAGATACATAGATAATCTAAAAGTAGATGATGTATCCGTGATTTATAACGTGTAATTGGTACCGAGAGTGGCGGTTTCGGATAATAACGCGGCCCTAACGCGGAGCCATTAGCTATCTATCAACGGGAGAATGGGAGTACCCGTGCAAACGTACCATACAAGTATCTATTCTCAGTTCATCTGCTTCTCTGAGGATAGGAGTTTGGGTTGACTAGCGCCCGTCTAAAGGCTAGCTACAGAATGCATATAGATAGTTTTCAACGGATTCTTAGCTCAGTCGGTTAGAGCGGAGCTGTGGCACAATAGGTTAGCGCGTTCCCCTCATAAGGGATTGGTTCTCGGTTCGAGTCCGAGCGGCTCCACCAATTCGGGGGTGAATTGGTTTCGATTGTGGTATGATGCTGTAAACTTCGCACGAGGGCGTTCTCGTAAAACAGCAAGCACATAATTGCAACTAGTGATTATGAATTAGAGTATCAGATGGCGGCTTAATCCGTCACTGGTTCTCCCCTACGGTAGATGCGTACGCTCACAACGCTGTAGGTTTTAAATAATTAGCGGGACGAGATTTATGCTACGTGTTTGGTGAACGAAACTGTAGAAGGTGTCTCCGATGTGACCGTGATAACTCGTCATCGGTAGAGTTGTGTACCCGTTCATTCTGTATACTGAAAATACGGGGTAGGTTCTGACTTCACCCTGAGTAAGTCTATTGCGATAACGGTTTACGAGAGGAATACTATAAGACAGGAGTTCGATTCTCCTCACCTCCACCAAAAAATTGCTATTAGTTAACGATTGCGTAGGGTCTCAAAACATTAGAATTAACTTATAGTCTGCGAGCTATAAATTCTTCTAACTTTGTGTTTTGAGGTTCTACGCAGTCGTTAACGATAGATTATCCAGACCGCCGTAAAACCCCGCCCTTTGGGGCTGGGGATATAAGGCGGGTCTGCCGAATTTGCGTAAGCAATTGAAGGCAGACAATATCTTTGCCTCTTGTTTGTGGTACAATATCAATAGCAGTTAGACTTCTGCTCGAACAAAAAGGTGTTTAAGCTCAACGGTCTTTGAGCCGTTTCTGGAGGAGCACTCCCCCTTGTCGCAGCGTAGCGCTTAGGAACCACGGTTCCTTGACTGGGTGAACTATGACGGGTAGAAAAGAAGTGCAAGAGAGTCAACAAAGTAAGCGGAAGTTCTAAAAGAATGACCGTGTAGGGGCAATTGGCACCGCCTTCGGAAATAAGGTTGCAAGCCAGCGAATAAGGACTGGCCTCTACAGAAACAAACTTTCCGTAAAGAATCCCCTAGCTTTAGCTATGGGGAGTGTCAAATAATACTTATAGAAGGGATATGATTCTGTTGAAGTTTGAATTAAAGAGACCTCAGATTTTTGCTGAGCCTAAGAAGTACGGAGAATATCTCATGGAGACTCCGAATGCTACTCCTCAAGACGGAGTTCCTCTTGATACAGAAGGTTTCACTATTACTGGCCTTAGTTACGGCGACGCAGAGATTACTCGTCTTCCGTTCAAAGTCGGAGATTGGATAGACGCCGAGTATATCAATAGCAATTTTACCGAGATTAACTCCTGAGTTACGAGTATAAACTGGCATCCTCGGCTAGGTGTGTGGATGGGGCATCTGGACCGTGCTTTGTACCCTGTAGCTGGCGACCTACAGGGTAGACAGCTCGGCCTAATCAACCGAGTCCATGATTGCTGCTACGGCAAGGCAGCATAATCAGTCCTTTCGGAGCGGGTTAAGGCCCGCTTCTGTGCTATTTTAATGTTTAAGATAGTAGAGAAGCATGCCTTAACAGTAGTTTACATAACGGTGATACAGGAGGAGTGTTACATGGAATTAATTAAGTTTGAGTTAAATAATTGGTTCGCAGGTGATGACTATCCTAATGAGGAGCCGTTTAACACATGGCTTGATGAAGACCTTAACCAATATTTCTTAAATGAAAAGTGGGTTAAGGAGAATAAGCTCGTAGTAACTGCGGCTATCATAGACATGTCTTTCAATTACTGTATCGTAGCACCAAAAGAATGGGTCATAGATAATTGCCCAGCCCTGTTAGACAGATATAAAGAATTTGTTAGGGATAAGAGCAGTTTTGACATTCCGTTTAGAGAGTATGTACCTGATAACTTTGGTATACGTTTTTGGAACTGGGACATGAACAGGTGGGAAACACATGAGGATATTGAGTAGCAGGGAAATAAGAAGGTGAATGTTAAAGATGATAGCTCTGAGGATTATAATCGTTTGCGCTATAGTGTTTGTAACAGTTAAACTTTGTCTACACTATGCTCCAACAGTAGGTGCTCAGTTAAGAAGGCTTTGGCGTCGATTAACCGGCGAACCAAAATCTCGTAAGTGGGAGGAATCGTAAGGTGAATGAACAAACTCGAAATCAAATTAGGAACAGGCTGATAGGCTCAGCAGGAATCATTGCAGCAATTGTAGTTACGTTCTTAGTATTCGTATTCTGTGTTTACAAGGTATCTCCAGGATATTCTGCCGTTGTATACAACATGGACGGCGGTCTTGAAGACGAGGTACTTGGACAAGGGTACCACGTATTAATGCCATGGAAGAAGGCTACACCGTATCCTGTTTCTACAGAATCAGTCTTCTATAAGAAAGCTAATAGTGATGACAAGGATGGCAAAGATACGAGTATCAACGTAGCTACCAAGGACGGCAAACAAGTTAACGTAAGTGTAACGTATACGTATCACATGGATGCCGACAAGCTTCCTCAGGTGTTTGCTAAATTCCGTGGCCAGCCAATCGATAAGATTGAAGATGGATACATGAAGAGTGAGCTCTTACGAGTTATCAACGAAGTAACAAGTCAATATAACCTCATGGATTTAGTCGGCGATAAGCGTCAAGAAATCAACGAAAAAGTCTTTAAAGGATTTAACGAGGCGCTTTTTGATTTCGGCGTAGTAGTTGAAACAATGAATATCTCTGATGCAGTTCCTGATGCTGCTACCGCTGAGGCTATTCAGAACGTAATCAATGCTCAGAACAAATTACAACAGGCTACTATTGAGAAACAAACTGCAGAACAAGAGGCAGAAAAGCGTATAGTCGAAGCCAAGGGTAAAGCTGAAAGCGTTCGTATCGAAGCAGAAGCTCAAGCTAAGGCAAATGAGTTACTCGAACGTTCTCTTACGGATAATATTGTAAAGCAGCACGCCATTGACAAGTGGAACGGAGAGGTTCCAAAGGTTAGTGGCGGCGGAAACATGATGTTTAACATTCCAGTTGGATTCTGATTAGTAGACCGTTACGAGATTTTTTAAAAATCTTGTAACGGTCTATGTTTTTGTAATGCTTATGGCCGAAAGAAGGAGAATATTCTTTAATCGGTCACCCTTTCAGTGAACGGTTATCAAGGTTCCTTTCTCCAAGGGGGAATCTTGGTAACCAGTATCACGATTATTTTTCATAAAAGGAGAAATCATTAAGTAACTGAAAGAATACTCAAGTATGAATAAATGTGTAGCAATGTGCTAAAGATTCAAGAAACCCATTGAGTTAGTTTGTGCTGACTTTATAGCAGTCGGAACGGCAGGAAATAAACCAGAGGCGGTTGAAACAGTCCGTCTAACTACGGGATAGCACCCTGATGGTAGCCGTTGGACAGTGGTAAATGCGAGAACCAAGCAAGACTGGCGAGTCTAAACGCAACACAAAAATATTATGAAAGGAGAAAGCTATAAGATGTAATCGGCAGAATATCACAAACAGGATACTGTCGATATGTACCGATGGCTAGTCGGGAATTTACGCCTTCGGAGTATCACACAAACGTTAGTAGCCTGTCTCGGGACGGTGAGGACGGATACGATGAACAAGGAACTACAAATCGTGAGATTGTAGCGAAACATCTTAACATAGGCACTTTTGTCTATGTTTTCACCCAATAGAATAATAGAAGACGGCGATGAACGAACTGATTTCGATGCGCTTAACAGATATACAGAACTTTGGGCATGTTTCTTTGGAGCAATATTTGCGATGATATTCGTAGACATACCCGTCGAATACTGTATTGCTGCCCAATGTGTAGCTAATACCTTTATGGGAATAACCGATTTATATGCTTTTTCTTACTTAAATAAGGCACATAATTTAAATTCATGAGAATAAAATACTTCTATAAGGTAATGGGATTCTTAGAACAGCGAGAAAACTCGATTGTTTACGGGCCGGTTCATAAATATCTTATAGAAAGGTGTGTTTTTAATGGGTGTTGACGCAAGACAAATTACTGGCTTTGGCGGAGCCCTGACTCAGGTTAAGGACCTTGATACGTATGCTCAAGCTGTTGAAAGCCGTTTGACAAGTCTTGAAAATGGCGGTGGAGGCACTGGCACTGGCGGCGGTGGCGGCACAACTATGCCTACATTCAAAACTGAATGCACTACACTTGCTTCAAATCAGCAGGCATATGTCAATGTCGTAACGAACGGCAATGTCGTTACCCTGAAATTTGGTATTCCTAAAGGCGGCGACGGAAACGTTGGTACTGGCACCGGTACTGGCACTGGTACTAGCGGCGGTGGTACTTCTCATACAGATAGCTGGTGGCAGAATGAAATGGAAAAAGACAGACAGGACGGTCTGTGGCCAAAAGACGGATATGAGGATACTATTGAAGGTTACATGAGTTATAAGATGACCGTATTGGGGGCAGGAAGTGATGGTGTTATACCAACGCTCGGCACTAACTGGGAAACTGCAGTTAAGTACGGTTATACCGGTACAGAGGCAGAGTGGAATGAAGCAATCCAGAATCTCGGCCTCGGCGACGAATCGAATGACGTTACGTCTTCCTGGGCTTACGGCTTAAAAGCTATTAATATTTCCACTAATGTGCCTCCTCAGAATCCTGAGCCTAACTTCGCTACCATGTGGGCAGTCTGTGGTGAATCCACACAGGAAGTTAACGCGCTTGGTAACGCAGTCGGCGATGGTACAGCAGTTGGCATGACAGTTAACTCCAATAAGGATAACGTCGGCTTCATGCTCGCAGCTGGTTACTATGGACTTTACTACCGTCACAAAATTGGTAGCGGATTCGGAACGTATCTAAGCCGTTGGGGCCTGTTGAAAGACCGTTACGGATTTACCGTTGATTCTCGTAATATCACTTGTGCTCGCATTCAGTCATTCGTCGGCCTGGATGCTGCTACAGCTTGGAGACAGTTGTGGCGTGGCTGCGAAGACGGTCTGTCCTGCGGTATAGTCGAGACCGGTTCTTCTAACGACGACCTGCGCCACTGGTTCTACATGGCATTGAAGTTCCGTCAGACTGAACAGTACAATGCTATGTATCGCCTGCAGTACGGTGACGATGCTAACAAGGCTGTTCGGGTTGGCACTTACGATGGATACGGTATGTTGCTTGCGTGGCAGTGGCAGGATGCAATCTGGTGGTTGGCTTCCTATAACAACGATGGTTCTATTCATTGGGATGGCGGACTCAATCTCGGAAAACTGCATCAGGCTGGATACAACGGTTAATAAGCTTTGTGAAATCAGAAGTTATAGAGAGCACAATTTGTGCTCTCTATTTTGTTGCTTCTTTTACTTTTACTTGAAATTTGATATAATCGGAATCGAGGTGAATATAGTGAACCTTGCTAGTGCAAATAAGATTATACAGAAAAAGAAAAATCGTATATTTATAGATGCTATATCTGATAAAGATATTTGTACCTATGTGATGTCTATATCTGAAATAGAGAAGAGTAAATATACTTCTCGTTCATCTCACGGCATTCATACTTACTTCGTTAGCGGAACAAAACCGATTCAAGCAGTTTCTGAGAGAGCTTTGGAAGAAGAATTTTTTGAAATCGTTAACGGATTTATCAAAGACGGATATACTCGTTTATTAATTGCGCTTAACGTTATAATAAACGGGAAAGATTATCCTGATTTACGGATGACTGTGTATAAACAGAATAATCGTAAGGATTTGCCTAGCTTAATAGCAATCTGTCATTCTTCTAAGAAAACAGCTAAAGAAATAGGTTTTGGTATAAGACCTAGTATAAAGATTTAATCAAAGGAGTGTTGATTTTCAGTGATTATTACTGTAACAGGGCCTAGCGGATGTGGAAAGACAACAGCAGTTAAAGGATTACTGAGAAGACTTGGTAACGACGCGTGTGAGTTCGTATCTCATACTACTCGTAAACCAAGAAGTGGAGAGAATGACGGAAAGGATTATTACTTCGTTTCCCGAGACAAGTTCTGGCTTACTGACTACGTCGAGACTGTAGAGTTCAATGGAAATTTTTACGGACTAAGTCAGACGGAGATTCGTTCAAAGGTTGACCAATATCGTTGGTGTTTTGTTATTCTGAATCCAGAAGGCAAAGACAACTTACGAGAATTTGTTAATACAGAAATTCCTGGTTGCAGTATAAGGTCTATATATATTAAAATAGACCCAGAGATGGCATTCGGTAATCTGAAACATCGTGACGGAGTTCGAAAAGCAAAGACTCGTCAAGCTTACGATATAGCTGCAGGTATGTACGTCAGCGCAGGATATGATTGTATAATCAGTAATGACAGCACAAAAAGAGATTTGATAGATAACTTGCATAATTATATTGTTGCCATGCAGTTTGAATCGTCTCTTAACAGGAGGGGTTCTTAATGAAGATAGGTCTCAGTGGACCAGGAGGAACTGGTAAAGGAACTATTTCTAGGTCTATTGCTCTTAAGGTACCTAATGTATGCAGAATAGATAGTCCTACAGAATTTTTCGGAAAGATTTCCATGCCTAATTCAAAGAGTTTTAAGGATATAACCGATGAATCAAGAAAGATTTTCCAGTATTCAGCAGTATCTGCTCAGATACAAAACGAAAGGTTCCTGAATCATAGAGGGGTAGGATATGTGTCCGAGCGTTCTGTATTTGACTTTTTAGCGTACTTCTCTGTAGACGGAACAGAAAACGAGGAATATAAAAAATACGAAGACTACGTATTACGTGCGTATAATCTTAACCCGTATGATATTATCTTCTATTGTGAACCTGATTTCGTTCCGAATGGTTCGTCTAGTCCAGAAGGTGATTCATGGAAAGAGAGAGACAGCGATTCTAGAAACATTCGACATGAGTTTCTGAAGAGAAAACTGTTTGATGAAAAGATTGCAGATAATTTCTGCAAGGCTACTATTATAGAGAAGCTTTCGGGGTCTCCGAGTGACAGGCTTTCTCAAGCGTGCTCTGTAATTAAAAGTTTACATGAAGAAAAAGTACCTATTGTTTCCATTCCTGTTTTATAAAGCTCACAGGGCTCCTTCGTCGCCCTCATAGCAACCAATCGGAGATTAATTCTGTACTAAGGAGACAACATTGTTTATTGTATTAGTTCACAAGCCACATGAAAGTGTTGTCTGTCCGTTTTCTACAAAGGAAAAGGCAAGAGAATACTTTAAGAAAATATTAAAAGAGTGTACTGACCGTTACGGAGTGAAAGATGTACACAATGCTAGTTCAGAACACTGTTATGCATTTGGCAGATATGAAATTTTTAACGGATATTTTATACAGTTATACGAAGCCGAACTAGATAAAGGGGAGGATATTAAATGGCTGTAATTTGTAGCTTCATGGTCGCTCTTATCTTAAGTTATCTTGTAATTAACTGTGAAAGAAAGGTACATTGTTGTTACTGTCGAAAAAGAATATCTCGAGAAGAAGCTATATGTATAAACGGTGAATGCTACTGCTGTTTTAATTGTTTTAAGATATTTAAGCTCAATCATAAATTTTTTATATAGTGATAGGAGTGATTACTATGGCTATATCTACACCTGTTGAGAAGTGGCACAAGGGATTCACCGAAGATGGCTACGTTGCCTATCTGGAAACATTTAGGAAAGGGTCTCGCCTTATCATAGATTATCCTAGTAAAAGCTATATCACTACTGCCTATAAAATACTCGGTCGTCCTCCCGATTGGGAAGAAGACCCTGCAACCGAACTTGTAATAAAAGATTACAGAAGAAATGGATACGAACACGCTATATTCAAGACTCCTCACTGTTATTATACAGTGTTTTATTATCATAGCGGTCCGACTGTATAGAGAACGGGAGAAATCCCGTTCTTTTCTGTATTTAGAAAGGAGGCTTACATGGCAAAGAAAAGAAAAGAGCTGATGGGTTTTAGTATCTGGAACGAATATCAAGCCGTGGCTATAATAGGTGACGTTCATTATCGGTTATCCCATAGGAAGACGGAAATAAATACGAATTTCAATACGATGACCATTACTTTTAGTAGTTCTCCTAAGCCGATTCGCGACGCGAAAAGTTTCTCACTACTCAGGCAGAACGATAATTTCATGAACTGGTATTTGAATATTGTTCAGTCTGAGTTAGAGTTGTATTACGAGGCTCATACTGCTACTCCTCTTCCAGGATATCACCATAGAATTTGGGTTACAGGTGTTAAGACTGATATTGAACTTGGTTTTTTAGAGTATGTCTACGGCAACTCTTCTACGAAGATAACTGATTTTATTAGTGAGCTTCGTAGGGAATTAACTAATAATCACAGATTGTTAAATGTACACTTCAGTTGTACTCCTAACGGAAAAATAGAAAGGATGAATGAATAATGGCACTTATTCCAATGGTAATCGAGCGTGAGGGTAACCGTGAACGTTCCATGGATTTGTACTCCAAACTCATGGAGGAAAGAATCATCATGGTTCAGGGCCCTGTTGAGCCAGGTATGGCAAATATTATCAAGGGGCAGTTACTTTTCTTGGAGAAGGAAGACCCTGACCGCGATATAATCATGTATATTGATTCTCCTGGAGGAGAAGTTATTACTGGTATGGGCATCGTCGATACGATGAACTATATTTCTTGCGACGTACAAACAGTTTGCTTTGGCATGGCGGCTAGCATGGGAAGCTTTATCCTCATGCAGGGTGCAGAAGGCAAGAGATTCTGCCTGCCACATGCTGAGGTAATGGTTCATCAGATTTCAGGTGGTACTCAAGGTAAGTTCTCAGACATGGAGAGAAGTTTCAAGCATTCAGAGCGTCTGAATAAAATGCTTCGTGGCGAATACGTAAAGCGTTGCGGCGGTACTGATAAGCTTTGGGAAGAGCGCATGGACCGTGATACATGGCTTACGCCTCAGGAGGCTATTGAATTTGGCCTAATCGATGGTATAATTACAAAGCGTGGTGAATAACGGTGACTACTGTTCGTTATAAGGGCGGTGAAATAGTGTTCGGAGGAATAACACCTGAAGAATTAAAATCCTTGGGGTTAACTTCATCAGAAGAAACTCCTCCGCCTCCCCAGTGGAAACCAAAAAATATTAATTGCGTCCGAATTCTCTTAAAGGATATATCTCAAAGTAATTACGAGCTTGTGCTTAAGCATCTTAATGATTTGGGCGTAGACTATGAAGAACTCTAGGGAGTGGTTCTATTGGCAAAGTATAAACAGAAAGATTTAGTAGAGATAAACAGTAAAATAGAAGAAGAAGCAGTACTCTCTAAAGCTACTGTTATCTTTGCTAATGAAGAATATTCTTTAAAAGAATGCGGTTCTGTAATGTCTACAATTTCTCGAAAGGGAGAGACTATGCAGGTTTATACGAGTCAGCTAAAGATTCTAAAGAAAACTGCACGACGATTAGAATCTCAAGCAAAGGCACGTGCTAGAGCTCAAAAGAAGCAAAAGTATATCGATATAAAAAACGAAAAAGAAGAGGCGAAGTGGATTCGTGAGAATTTACCGTCTCTTTCTAATTATGATTTATTGTGAAAGGATTGATTAACCATGGGGACAACTTATATTTCAGTTAGTGCAACAAATTACGTAGTTCATACATTGGCGGCGCTCATTGCCGGAGCGACAATTGGTTTTGGTACTGCTATCGTTATGTCACAAGCAAAGGGCACTAATGTACCCTCTGAATTGCTTCTTCAGCAAGTGAAAAATAACAAGCAATAGTATATACTAAAACACCTAGTAACATCCAAATGGGTGGGGGTTCTAAAATTCGGAGGTGAATTCTTTGGCCGATAAAGACAAAGACTTACAAGACTATATGGTCTGTGACCAGTGTGGAGATAAGATTCAGAAAGACGATGAGAGAGTAGTATTTGCTCTCGCTCGTGGTTTTCATCTCTGTTCTGATTGTGCACAGGAACTAGTCTTAAATCATCGTGAAGCTATTGAGCGTCACAAAAGAGAAAAACAAATCGGAGCTGGCGGTAAGTTAACTCCGGGCAAGATAAAGGCGTTTCTTGATGAGTATGTGGTTGGTCAGGATAAAGCTAAGGTTGTTCTGAGTAACGCTGTATACAATCATTATAAACGTATTCGGTATCAACAACAGCATAAGGGCGACAAAGACGCTGTTGAGCTGGATAAGAGCAATATCTGTATCGTTGGACCTACAGGTACAGGTGGATTATATTTGCATGTATTTACAGAACGTGGTACAATTTGTCTGAGGTGATAAACCATGAGGGCAAACAAGTTCTGTAGGGTAGATGAGGAGACAGACCTCATTGCCATAAAAATGTATCAACAAGGAAAAAGTTTAACTGTTATAGCTAAGGAACTTGGTCTTGATAGACCTACTTTGTCTGTTAGATTGCAGAAAAAAGGGTTAAAGCTTAGACCTAATCGCAAATATTCTGTTGATGAAGATTACTTTGATGTTATAGACACTGAGCACAAAGCTTACTGGCTTGGTTTTGCTATGGCTGACGGTACTGTATCTTCTCGCGGGGTATTTGAATTTACTCTTAAGTCTGAAGATAGCTATATGCTAGAAATATTCAAAGACGATATTGGAAGCAATGCTCCGATTATCGAAAAAGAAGTTTCTTTGAATGGCTATTGTTATCCTGCTTCAAGATTAGCTATAAGCTCTAGGAAGTTTACAGATAATCTTATAAAGCATGGTTGTATTCAGAATAAGACTAAGGTCGTATCAATGGAGAATATAGATGTTCCACAAGAACTTATACGACATTTTATCAGAGGTTACTTTGACGGAAATGGATGTATAGGAATTCCAACTGGAATCAATAGAAAACCATCTAGTGTGGTTATATCTATAGGTTCTGGTAGCAAAAAGATGATGGAAAATCTTTGGGATACAATCCTCAACGAGTGTGACGTAATTTTTACTAGCGTCAGTAAATCTAATACATACTTTGAAATGAGGGTATTCTCTATCGATGATAAGCTAAAGTTTTTAGGATATATTTATGACAGTGCTACTATATTCCTTGGAAGAAAAAGAATTAAATACATGCAATTTGCCGCTATGAGAAGAAGACCGAGTAAATTCTCATAGTTATTAGAGCGGAATTAAGCGGGGAAACGGGTAATGTCCGTAATCCGAACCGAAGGCTCTGTATAAAACAGATAGATTATGGTGACATAATCGATAACGGATATGTCCGTTAGTCAGGGGCAACGAGTAGGAAGTGAAATAATCTTCCCACGAGGCCGCTCTACACTCTCGGTTAGTAATCAGTGTAAAAAGCTACTCTAAGCTGGGACAGAATTGACTGTCCGATGAAAATGAGTATAATGCTCCAGAGCCGAAGATAAAAAGCTTCGGGTTAATAACAATCTGAAAACGTACCTCCTTAAGCAAATCGCTAAGTTCTTGAACGTACCGTTTACGATAGAGACAGCAACTAGTCTTTCCCAGACTGGCTATGTTGGGAGAGATACTGACCAGATTATCCAATCTCTTGTGCAGGTAGCTAATGGTAAGGACATTACCGAGAAGGTTCAGCGTGCAGAGTGTGGCATAATCTATATCGATGAGTTTGATAAACTCTCTCGTAAGGGAGAAGGCCCAAGCATATCCCGTGACGTTAGCGGTGAAGGTGTTCAACAGGCGCTTCTGAAAATTATTGAAGGAGCAGAAGTTGAGGTTCCCATTACCATGGGACAGAGAGTTACCCCTGCTACTCCTACTGTTAAGGTAAATACAGAGAATATCTTGTTTATCTGCGGTGGTTCCTTTGAGGGTATCGAAAGAATTATCCTTAAGAGAATGCATAAGAGCAAGAGTGGTATGGGGTTCGGAGCCGAACTC
>Ga0310690_10009223_pt1 | contig 12394 bp, 11 predicted proteins | sample AusTroGonzalo_MG_2_FD_207661 | JGI IMG/M metagenome (GOLD analysis project Ga0310690, IMG submission 207661) | Bovine rumen microbial communities from tropical cattle in Woodstock, Queensland, Australia - Gonzalo_04 (v2) (version 2) | ecosystem: Host-associated > Mammals > Digestive system >...
CGTTATCGGCAAAGCATTGCCGATGACTGCTCCCTTTACCAAAGGGAGCCTAAAGCGAAGCGATGATCACGTCCACCGCTCTGTCGATCTCTTCCATCGAGATATTCAGCGGGGGGAGTAATCTCAACTTATCTTTTGCAGAAAGGCACAGCACGCCGTTCTCCATGCATTTCGCGATGACTTCGGCGACGGGCTTCTCGGTCGTAACGCCGATCATCAACCCCAGTCCGCTGGCGGCATATCCGGCGTCGGTGAGGCGGGTGCAGATATAGTCGCCCTTCGCCTTTACCTCGGACAGGAAAGCATCGTCCATGCGGCGCATGACCGAGATCGCGGCGGCGGCGCATACGGGATTGCCGCCGAAGGTGGAGCCGTGGTCGCCGTAACCCAGCACCTCGGCCGTCCTCCCGTTCATCAGGCAGGCGCCCATCGGCAGGCCGCCCGCCAGACCCTTCGCGGTGGTCACCACGTCGGGAGATATATCATAGTTCATATAGGCATACAGCTCGCCCGTGCGGCCGTTGCCCGTCTGGACCTCATCGATCATCAGCAGGACGTCATGCGCGCGGCAGAGGCTCTCGACCGCTTTGAGATAGCTCTGTGAGAGGACGTTCACCCCGCCCTCGCCCTGTACGACCTCGAGCAGGACGGCGGCGACCTTGTGCTCGGTCATCAGCCGCTCCATCCCCTGTACATCCTCCGCGTCGGCATAGAGGAAGCCCTCTGTCAGCGGCGTAAACAGATGATGAAAGCCGTCCTGACCGGTCGCGGCGAGGGTCGTCAGCGTACGGCCGTGAAAGCTCTTATTCAGCGTGATGATGTGATAGTATTCTGCGCCCTTGTGCTCGGCGGCATACTTGCGCGCCACCTTGACGGCGCACTCGTTTGCCTCGGCGCCGGAGTTGCCGAAGAACACCTTCGCCATCCCGGTGCGGGAGCACAGCAGCTCTGCCAGCTGTGCGCAGGGAGCGGTATAATACAGGTTGGAGGTGTGCTGCAGCAGGCGCGCCTGCTCGCTGACCGCGTCCGCCCACTCGCTGTCGCAGTAGCCGAAGGCATTCACGCCGATGCCGGAGGTCATGTCGATGTATTCACGCCCGCTGTCATCATAACAGCGCGCGCCCTCACCCTTGACGATGGCGAGGTCAAAGCGCTTATATGTATGCGCGATATACTGCTGATCGGTTGACTTAATACTCATTTCTTTTCACCTGAATTCTCGACAAGCCTGTCAGAATCATAAACAAGCATGCAGAACAGAGATTGTTCCTACTTAGTTTTTGTCAGCCACAACCATGGTTCCCGCGCCCTCGTCGGTGAGCAGCTCCATGAGGATGGAGTGCGGGATGCGGCCGTCCATGATGATGACCTGCTGAACGCCGTTGTAGATCGCCTCGATGCAGCAGCCGACCTTCGGGATCATGCCGCCGTCGATGACGCCCTCGCGCCTGAGCTGATGCGCCTCACTCACGGTGATGTGAGGGATGAGGGTATCGGGATCGTTCTTGTCGCGCAGGATGCCGGCGATGTCGGTCATCATGATCAGGTTCTGAGCGCCGATCGCACCGGCGATATGCGCGGCGGCGGTATCGCCGTTGATGTTATAGGCGTTGCCGTCACGGTCACAGGCAATGGTGGACACCACGGGGATATATCCCTTCTCCAGCAGATCCATGATGGGAGCGGTATTGATGCGGGTCACCGTACCGACGTAGCCGAGACGCTCGTCCTTCTGCTTTGCTTCGATAAGTCTGCCGTCCATGCCGGAGATGCCCATCGCGCGGCCTCCCTTGCTCTCAAGGAGGTTGACGAGGGTCTTGTTAACCTTGCCGGACAGGACCATCTGGACGATGTCCACGGTCTCTTTATCCGTCACGCGCAGACCGTCGACGAAGCGCGGCTCCTTACCCAGCCGCGTCATGATGTCGTCGATGTCGGGACCGCCGCCGTGCACCAGCACGACCTTGACGCCGATGAGCCACAAAAGGACGATGTCCTGCATGACCTGCTCCTTGAGCTCCTCGTTGACCATCGCGTTGCCGCCGTATTTGACGACGACGATCTTGCCGTTATACTTCTTGATATTCGGGAGCGCAGCGGTCAGTACCTCCGCGCGCTCTAAGTTGGAAAGTTCTTTTTTCATATACATTCCCCTATATTCGGGTGCGGGGCAACGCGTTGCTCCCGCCCTTCACCGTTAACCGTTTAGGTCCTATAATCTCCGTTGATCTTCACATAGTCATACGTCAGGTCACAGCCCCACGCGGTGGCGGTGCTTCCGCCGTCGTTCAGGGCGACGAGGATGTCGATCTCATCTTCGAGCAGGATCTCCTTCGCCTTTTCCTCACTGAATTCTACGCCCGCACCGTTCTCGCACACGAGGATCTCACCCTTTGCGCTTTTGAAGCGCACGTCGATCTTCGTCACATCCACATCGGCGCCCGAATAGCCGATCGCACACAGCACACGACCCCAGTTAGCGTCCGCGCCGAACATCGCCGCCTTGAGCAGCGAGGAACAGATCACGGACTTCGCCACGGTCTTGGCGGTATCCTCGTCCCGCGCGGTGCTGACGGTGCATTCGAGCAGCTTGGTCGCGCCCTCACCGTCGCCGGCGATCATCCGGCACAGAGCGACAGTCACGCTATTCAGTGCCTTCATAAAAGTATCGAAGTCCTCGCCCTCGCCGGTGATGGGCGCGTTGTGCGCCATGCCGTTGGCGAGGATGATGACCATATCGTTCGTCGAGGTATCTCCGTCGATCGAGATCATGTTGAAGGTACTGCGAACGTCGCCGGACAGCGCCTTCTGCAGCATCTTCGGGCTGATGAACACGTCGGTGGTGATGAACACCAGCATCGTGGCCATATTCGGATGGATCATGCCGCTGCCCTTGGCGATGCCGCCGATCCGGCAGGTCTTATCGCCGATCATGAACTCCACGGCGACCTCTTTGGTGATCGTGTCGGTGGTCATGATGCCCAGCGCCGCCTCGTGACTGCCGTCGTCGTTCAGGCGGGCGGTCAGCTCACCGATCGCCGCTTCGATCGGCTCCAGCGACAGCGGCTGACCGATAACGCCGGTAGAGGCGACCGCTACGTCAGAGGGCTCGATGCCCAGCTCACGCGCCGCGAGAGCCGCCATGCCCTCAGCGATCTCGATGCCGCCGGCGTTGCAGGTGTTGGCGTTGCCGGAGTTGCAGATGACCGCCTGCGCACAGCCGTCGGCAATATGCGCCTTGGTGACCGTCAAGGGAGCGCCCTTGACGAGGTTGGTGGTATAGACCGCCGCCGCCGAACACAGCTGCGGGCTGTAGATCAGGGAGAGGTCGTTCTTCTGTGTATTCTTACGGATGCCGCAGTGCATGCCCGCCGCGAGGAACCCCTCAGCCGCGCATACACCGCCGTTAATAAATCTCATAATACGCTCCAAATCTATTTCATCGGGTGCGGGTGTCCCGCCCTTCGTTTTTCATTTTTCATTATTCATTATCTAAGTATCCTGCACGCCGCGTAGCCGTCCGGCACTACCAGTCCGGTCGCCTCGTTCAGACCGAGCACAATATTCATGTTCTGCACAGCGGCGCCGGAAGCCCCCTTGCCGAGGTTATCAAAGCGGCTGACCAGCGTGATGCGCTCATCGCTGCCGTAAGCGGACACGATCATATCGTCGCGGCCGCTGAATCGTACCGCCGAGAGGAAACCGTCCTCATCGTCCTCCTCATAGCTGATGAGTCCGCAGTGATACTTCTCTTTATACGCGGCGCGGATGTCGTCGATCGAGCCGTTTATGTCCTCCTTGGTGACGCAGACGGTCACCTGCATACCGCTGTAATAGTCCGCTACAACGGGACAGAACACCGGCGCATAGCTCAGGCCGCAGATCTTCACCATCTCGGGGATGTGCTTATGCTTCTGGCTCAGACCGTACATACGCGGCGCGGACAGCAGGCTGTCGCGGTCGGCGTTCTCATACTGCGCGATCATGCCGTTGCCGCCGCCGGAATAACCCGTCAGCGAAAAGCAGCTCAGGCGCGCATCGGCACGTATCAGGCCGTCCTGCACCAGCGGCTTCACCAGCGCGATAAAGCCGGAGGCATGGCATCCGGGATTCGCGATGCGCTTGCTGTCACGGATCAAGAAGCTCTGGCCGTCCAGCTCGGGCATACCGTAGACCCAGCCGTCGGCAGTGCGGTGCGCAGTGGAGGCGTCGATGATGACGGTATGGGTATTGCCGGACTGATCCACCGCTTTCACGGTCTCACGTGCGGCGTCATCCGGCAGACAGAGAAAGACGATGTCCGCGCTGTTGATCCTGTCATAGCGGGCAGCCTTGTCCTTTCGCAGTGAATCGGGCAGCGTGAGCAGCTCGATGTCCCCGCGATCCAGCAGCCTCTCGCGAATACGCAGACCGGTGGTGCCGTAGCTGCCGTCGATAAATACCTTAGCCATTGCACAGCCTCCTTACATAGTCGATCTGACTCTCGATAGAGGGCACCGAGGTGCCGCCCGCGGAGTTGCGCCTGTTGACACAGGTCAGCAGATCTATATCCTCATACAGATCCTCCTCAAATACGTCGGAGAACTCCTTGTATACCTCGATGGGCAGGGTCTCCAGCACCTGATCGTGCGCGATGCAGTAGGCAACGATGGATCCGGAGATCTTGTATGCCGAGCGGAAGGGCATCCCCTTCTTCGTCAGATAATCGGCGAGGTCAGTCGCGTTGATAAAGCCCTTCTGCGCCGCTTTCTTCATATTCTCTTTCTTGACCTTCATGGTCTGTATCATGCCGATAAAAACCTCGAGGGACATCATCGCGGTATCCACCGCGTCAAAGACGCCCTCCTTATCCTCCTGCATATCCTTGTTATAGGCGAGGGGAAGTCCCTTGAGCATGGTCAGCGCCGCCATCAGATCGCCGTAGACGCGGCCGGTCTTGCCGCGTACCAGCTCCGCCATGTCGGAGTTCTTCTTCTGCGGCATAATGGATGAGCCGGTGGTGTAGGCGTCACTCAGCTCGATGAAGGCGAACTCCCAGCTCGACCACAGGATGATCTCTTCGCTCAGGCGCGAGAGGTGCATCATCAGGATCGACAGCCCGGAGAGCAGCTCGAGGACAAAGTCGCGGTCGGATACGCCGTCGAGCGAGTTCATCGCGATGCCGTCAAATCCGAGCTGCTGAGCTTCAAAGTAACGATCGGTGTCATAGGTGGTGCCGGCGAGGGCACAGCAGCCGATCGGCGAGATGTTCATGCGGCGCCTGCAGTCCTTCAGACGGTCTGCGTCACGCAGGAGCATCATGGCATAAGCCATCAGGTGATGCCCGAACATGATCGGCTGAGCGCGCTGGAGATGGGTGTAGCCGGGCATGATCGCCGTCTTATGCTGTTCAGCCTGATCCGTCAGGGCGGTGATCAGGCTGCAGATGCGCTCGCTCAGCTCGTCGATGCGCGCCATCAGGTACATTCTGAGATCGAGGGCGACCTGATCGTTGCGGGAGCGGGCGGTGTGGAGCTTCTTCCCCACCTCGCCGACGCGGGCGGTGAGGACTTCCTCCACGAACATATGAATATCCTCGGCGGCGGGGTCGATCGCGAGAGCACCCGAGGTGATGTCGTCCATGATCCCCGCGAGCGCCTCACAGAGAACGTCTGCCTCGGCGGCGGTGATGATCCCCTGTTTACTGAGCATCCTCGCATGAGCGATCGAGCCGGTGATGTCCTCTTTGTACATCCGGCTGTCGAAGCCGATGGACGCGTTGAACTCGTCCGCTATTCTGCTGGTATCTCCGGCGGTGCGTCCCGCCCACATTTTAGCCATAATTTTCTTCCTTTATATACGCCGTGAGGGTCGGTATGGACAAAAGTCCCCCGACCCATGATGATTTGAAAGCTTTTTGTAGGGGCGGTCTTGACCCGCCCGTTTGCTGAAGGCAATTCTAAATCGGCGATAATTATATTGAAACGCAACATATCAAGACAAGCTCTGTCATAGCGAACGATCCTATCGTTCGCTCGGGCGGGTATACCATGTTACTCTTGACACAAGACCCGCCCCTACACCAAGGCTACTCAGTGATTCTTTGCATCCACGACCGCCTGCACCTTGATCGGCAGACCGTAAAGGTTGATGAAGCCGGCGGAATCCCTCTGGTCGTAGTCTGACTCGCCGAAGGTCGCGATCTCTTCGCTGTAGAGGCTGTAGGGGCTGTCGACAGCCGCCTTGATGATGTTGCCCTTATACAGCTTGAGCTTGACGTAGCCGGTGACCTTCTCCTGCGTCTTGTCGACGAAGGCGGACAGCGCCTCTCTCAGCGGGGTGAACCACTGACCGTTGTATACCAGCTCGGCAAAGGTGATCGCGAGCCTCTGCTTCTCATGCATGGTCATCTTATCAAGGCAGATGCTCTCGAGCGTCTCATGCGCCTTATACAGGATGGTGCCGCCGGGAGTCTCGTATACGCCGCGGCACTTCATTCCGACGAGGCGGTTCTCGACGATGTCGAGCAGACCGATACCGTTCTTGCCGCCCAGCTCGTTGAGCTTCAGGATGATGCTCTTCGCGGACATCTTCTCGCCGTCGAGCGCGACGGGGACGCCCTTCTCAAACGCGATGGTGATATAAGTCGGTTCGTCTGGCGCATCGAGGGGCGATACGCTCATCTCGAGGAACCCGGGCTTCTCATAGGTCGGCTCGTTGGCGGTATCCTCGAGGTCGAGACCCTCGTGGCTCAGGTGCCAGAGATTCTTATCCTTTGAGTAGTTGGTCTCGCGGTTGATCTTAAGGGGGACGTTATGCGCCTCGGCATACTCGATCTCTTCCTCTCTCGACTTGATGCTCCACTCTCTCCACGGGGCGATGATGGGCATATTCGGGGCGAAGTGCTTGATCGCAAGCTCAAAGCGCACCTGATCGTTGCCCTTGCCGGTACAGCCGTGACAGATCGCGTCGGCGCCCTCTTTGATCGCGACGTCTACCAGACCCTTGGCGATGCAGGGGCGGGCGGTGGAGGTGCCCAGCAGATAGTCCTCATAGATCGCGCCGGCCTTCATGGTCGGGATGATATAGTCGTCCACATACTCCTCGGTCAGATCGAGGACATAGAGCTTGGATGCGCCGGTCTTGATCGCCTTCTCCTCTAAGCCGTCGAGCTCGTCATTCTGACCGACGTTGCCGGATACGGCGATGACCTCGCAGTTGTTGTAGTTCTCCTTCAGCCACGGGATGATAATGGATGTATCCAAACCGCCCGAATAGGCTAATACGACTTTCTTGATGTCCTCTTTTTTCATGTTATACCTCCGAATGAATATGCGCTTAATGCGTATGTTATGGCTTAATTATAGGATAAATATGCAGATTTGTCAAGGAAATGCCGTGAATTTATGCATTAATCTGCATTTTACGGCGATTTTTCACAAAATACAGCTATCATTATACACTGCTTTTGTTCATTTATCAAGGTATTTTAAAGTGAAAAAGTGTCAAATAATCCGGCGCTCAAATGCGATAAAACTATTTAAGGCAACACCGCATAATTCAGGTGTGCGGATTGCGAAGTAAGATTTTTCGTCAGAATGGACAAATAATTCGTGTGCATACTGTCGTATGGATGCGGATTTTTGGACAGTCTGACGGAATAAGATTCAAGCAAGGCGTACGCCGCGAATTGTGCGGTGGTGCCTTAATTTTCAGCCTTTTCTGCTGTTGTTTCCGATATACTCACCGTATGAACATCCTGCCGTCCCGCGCAGGGCGACGCCTGCCGAAGCAAAAAGCCATCCGGACCGGTCTGTCGGTCAGGATGGCGTTGTATGCATATGTTATTCAGATCATCCCGCGCGCGCCGAGATAGGCGGCGAAGTCCGTATCCCCTCCGTCGAGATAGGCGTCAACGTCCTCGGCCGTGAAGCCCTGCTGCAGCGGCTTTGTGCCGTCCTCGCGCTTCTTGAAGCAGGCTGCGATGCCGGTCGGCGCACCGGCGAAGGCGATCGGCTCCGGAGAAAAGTTGCGATAGGTCACGAAGGAATAGGCAACCCCCTCGTATTCTCTGAGCTCTCCCTCTTCGGCAGCCGTCCAGTTCGCAGCCTGATCGAGGTCGGGGATGAAGGTATCCGCACCGCCGTCGAGGTGCATCTTGGTGATATAGGCGGTATCGCAGTAGGGCAGGAGCTGGCGATAGATGGAACCGCCGCCAATGACATAAACCTCGTTGCTGCCGAAGCTGTTCAGGAATCTGAAAAGCTGGTCAAGACTGCGGCAGATGACAGCCCCGCTCACGCAGCAGCCCTCGGCGTCATTGAGCACGATATTCAGGCGGCCGGGCAGCGGCTTGCTGCCGGGGAAGGAGATCAAGGTATTGTAGCCCATCACCAGCACGGCGTCGCGGGTCATCTCGCGGAAGAAGCGCATATCGTCGGGGATGGACAGGAGCAGGTCGCCGTTCTTGCCGATGCCCCAGCGCTCGTCTACGGCTACGATCAGTTTCATGGTATCATCCTTTCAGCGCTCAGATCGCCACCGGGATCTTCTCGGTGAAGTCGTGGAACTTGTAGTCGATCAGCTTGAAGTCGTCGAGGGTAAAGGCATAGAAATCCTTGATCTCGGGGTTGATCCACAGCTTCGGCGCTTCATACGGCTCTCGCTCGATGATGCGCTTGACGGCATCCACATGACGATCATAGATGTGCGCATCGGCGATGACGTGCACCAGCTCGCCTGCCTTGAAGCCCGTCGACTGCGCAAACATATGCAGCAGGATAGCATACTGACAGACGTTCCAGTTGTTCGCGACCAGCATATCCTGCGACCGCTGGTTGAGGATCATGTTCAGCTTATCGCCGGTGACGTTCAGCGTGACGCTGTAGGCGCAGGGATAGAGTCCCATCTCGCTGAGATCGTGGTGGTTATAGATATTGGTCATGATGCGGCGTGAGCCGGGGTTATGCTTCAGATCATACAGCACACGGTCGACCTGATCGAACATCCCCTCGGAATATTGATGCTTTACCCCGAGCTGATAGCCGTAGGCCTTGCCGATGGTGCCGTTCTCATCCGCCCATGCATCCCAGATATGCGAGCGCAGCTCGTGAACGTCGTTGGACTTCTTCTGCCAGATCCATAAGAGTTCGTCGATACAGCTCTTGAAATAGACCTTGCGGAGAGTCATGATGGGGAATTCCTTACTCAGGTCATAGCGGTTCACGACGCCGAACTTCTTGATCGTATGGGCGGGCACGCCGTCCTCCCAGCGGGGGCGTACATCCAGCGCCTCGTCTGAATACCCGTTCTCAATAATTTCACGGCAGTTCTGCTGAAAAATAATATCCGCGTAGCTCATTGACATCATCCTCTGTATTTGATATAGGTTCATTATACGGTCAGGCGAGACGAATGTCAACAGCTATCCCGCCCCTCCATCGAAATTCGCCGCCCTTGTCACCGCACTTGAAATTCATCCTTTCGGTGATATAATAGATACATCACCGATAAGGAGACCGCTATGCACGACGAACTGACACGGATCATCGATCCGCTGATCGGCTGGTATGATGAGAATAAGCGCCTCCTGCCGTGGCGTGAGGACCGCGAACCGTATCATGTATGGATCTCGGAGATCATGCTGCAGCAGACGCGCATCGAGGCCGTCATCCGCTACTATGCCCGCTTCATGGAGGCTCTGCCGGACGCCGCCGCCCTGAGCGCTGTTGACGACGACAGGCTGATGAAACTCTGGGAAGGGCTGGGCTACTACAGCCGCGCCCGCAACCTCAAGAAGGCCGCCCGGATTATAACGGAGCAGTACGGCGGCGTCTTTCCCCGCACCTATGCCGAGCTGAGAAAGCTGCCGGGGATCGGCGAGTATACCGCCGGAGCGATCGCCTCGATCTGTTACGATGAACCTGTCCCGGCTGTGGACGGCAACGTTCTGAGGGTGATCGCCCGTCTGACTGCCGACCGTGCCAACATCCTGCTGCCGGGCACCAAAAAGCGCGTCGCCGAACGCCTGAGAGCGCTCATGCCCGCGCGCGCAGGCGCCTTTAACGAAGCGTTGATGGAGCTGGGCGAGATCCTCTGCCTGCCGAACGGCGCGCCGATCTGCGATCACTGTCCGCTGAACACATTATGCAAAGCATACCATAACGGTATGACGCAGGATTTACCCATCCGCGTCAAGGAAATAAAGCGCAAGAGAACCGAACTCACCGTCCTGCTGCTCTATGACGCAGAGGGACGCCTCGCCATCGACAAGCGCCCCGCAAAAGGCCTGCTCTCGGGGATGTATCAACTGCCGAATCTGGACGGAAACCTGAACGCGGATGAGATCACCTACGCCCTGCGAGCATGGGGCATGGCGTCCGATGCGCCGCAGCATATCAAGGATGCAAAGCATGTCTTCACCCATATCGACTGGGACATGAAGGGCTGGCGTGTGAACGTGCACAGAGGGACAGATCGCTTCCTCTGGGTGACGGAGGAAGAGCTCCGTGAGAGCTATCCCCTCCCCACCGCGTTCCGAAAACTATTATCATAAAGATACAAGAGCTGCCGCACGGAGTCATGCGACAGCTCCTTTTTCATTCGATCACAGCCGGGCGAAAAAGCCTCTCGCCCGTCGGGTATCCGTCCTGCATCCCGGTGCGGTCGATCAGCATGCCGCTTCGGTCAAAGTCCGGATGCACCATCACCTCGGTGTCGTCAGGGATGCCGTCCCTGACGTCCGCCAGCCTGCCGAAGCGCTCCGTCGTATCGAAGCGCCCGCGCCAAAAGCCGTTGTCCATACGCCCCTCGGTGATGCAGGGTCGCTCGGGCATATCAAAGGTGCGGTTCAGGCGAATCCTGCGGATGCCGCGCTGCGCGCACAGCGCCGCAACGATCGGCGCGATCTCGGAGTAGGTATGGATATAATGGTGAGAGTCGGCATGAACTGCACGGACGCCGGCATTCTCCAGACGCTCCGCCTGCACAGTAAGCTCATTCAGAACCGCCTCGCGCTCCACAGGGTTCAGCGGCCGCGGATGGCTGAGGTATCGCTTATTGAAGCGGCCGTCTGTGACAAAGTCGGCTATCCTGCGAATATCCTCCGTCAGCGGCTCGCCCTCGGTCAGGTTGAAATGAACGCCGATCCGATCGAGGAAGCCTTCTTCCCGCGCGAGGAGGATCGCCGCGTCAAAATACGCGCCGGTCGCCAGCATCGTGGTATGGGTGATCAGCCCCTCGCGAAACGCCCGCGCGATCGCCCGCGACACACTTTCGTTCATCCCGTAGTCATCGCCGTTGATGATGATCCGATCCATGCTTCCGCCTCCGTTCCCTTATATTGTAGACACAGCGTCCGCCCGTGTCAAGAAGGTTTCATTTGGAGGATCGTTTATTTTATGTTTTAGACGCTTGTTTATTTGACAGATTATTCCTGAGCCTTTGCCGTATTTTCCGCTTGCGTCGGCAAACACTATCCTTGCAAGATTTTGTAATCCAAAAACAAGGAGTTCAGATATGAAAGCTACAGGAATCGTCAGACGAATCGACGACCTCGGCCGCGTGGTCATCCCCAAGGAGATCCGAAGAACCCTGCGCATCCGCGAGGGTGACCCGCTGGAGATCTTCACCGCTACGGACGGAGAGGTCATCTTCAAGAAATATTCGCCGGTGGGCGAGCTAAGTGTCTTTGCGTCGCAGTACGCAGACGTGCTGGCGCGCGTCAGCGCGATGCCGACGCTGGTATGCGACCGCGACCATGTGATCGCCGCTGCGGGCGTCAGCAAGCGCGAATACCTCGAGCGCCGCGTCAACGGCGTGCTGGAGAGTCATATGGAGGGCCGCCGCACCTACAGCGCGCATCCCGGCGAGGCGGAGGAACTGCAGCCGGTTGAAGGGCTGAATCATCCCGCCGCCGTCATCTGTCCCATCATCGCAGCGGGCGACGTCACCGGCGCGGTGGTTATGCTGCAGGGTGAGCGCGTCAAATATCCCACCGATACCGAGCTCAAGCTCGCTCAGTCCGCCGCCGCCTTCCTCGGCAAGCAGATGGAAGAGTAATCCTAACGAAAAAGGCTGTCGCACATCCTGCGGCAGCCTTTTAGCATATCTTACTTCATACGGTTCTATTCCATCAAATCATTCAGAACGCTCTTTCCGCAATAGCTCTTGATGCACTCGCTGATATACGCGGCGGTACCTGCGCCGTGCTGATCGATGTTCTTCATGAAGCGGTCGTCGGCAATGTACATCTGTCCGAGCCCCGAGAGGATCTGATCGGTGCAGGTGTACATCCGCTCGGTAATGAATTCTTTTAATCTCTTCACCTGTAAGTGAGCAGATTCATCATGCGGAGCAACGCCCTCATTCTTCAATGCTGCGAAGCTCTCCAAGATCGCATCCATCCCTGCGGAAA
>Ga0310690_10009224_pt1 | contig 12393 bp, 21 predicted proteins | sample AusTroGonzalo_MG_2_FD_207661 | JGI IMG/M metagenome (GOLD analysis project Ga0310690, IMG submission 207661) | Bovine rumen microbial communities from tropical cattle in Woodstock, Queensland, Australia - Gonzalo_04 (v2) (version 2) | ecosystem: Host-associated > Mammals > Digestive system >...
TTAGACTGGACGACGTGGAGATGCAACTTCCAGACGAATACAACAACCACGAGCATTACATCCTCAGAACGAAGACCAACACACTATACCGTGCTGTGAAGCTCGAACACGAAACAACGAATTGGCAGGAAGAATGGCAGGAGCACAGCGGGAATCCGGACAAACTGGAAGTAGGGACAGGAGATGAAGAAAGCCATGAACCGGGTGTCAAGATCCCGCATCAACGCCTATGGGAAAAAGGTTCCATACAGCACAACAACATTGACATAGCAACCGGAGAGACCCCGCAGCTGATGGTTGCGGACTTCACAATATGCAGCGACCTCTACAACCAGAACGAGAAGCCTTCGGACATAATACTGACGCAGTACAGAGGGTTCCGAGAAAGAGAATTCACAACAATGAACGTGGTTGGCCCTCGCGAGGAAGTGGTGATATACAATCCGTTCAAGCACGAACTCATGCTTCCAGTGTGGAACGGGGAATTCTCGCTGACAGCCAAAGGAGCAAACAGTCTCGGCGAACGATATATGAAGCCGGTGCTGCAGCTTGCGAACCACAGAGTGATAAACTACACGCTGCGCCTACCGGAATACATGATGCAGCCAGTGGAAGACCTGTTGCGCCCGTCGTCAAAAGAACCGGGAATGCAAACCAGATACATCATTGTGGACAATGTCAAGAGTGTGCCAAAGAGAATCACATTCCAAATAGACAACACCATCGACAAAACCGTGCTTTGCAAAATTGAAGCGGTGAAGGTGTACTGAACGTTTAGAAACGGAGGACATCATACTGCAGTATTCTCTTCGCATTGCTCCTGTGCATATACTTCTCGGTCATCTCAAGAGAGCTGTGGTCTGCAAGTTCCTTGACGAGCTTTGACGGAACCCCCGCCTCAAGCATCTCGGTAATGCCACTGTCCTTCAAAGAATAAAACTGGTAGTTGCCCGGCAGCTTCAGCTCATCTCTCATCTCCTTCCATTTCTCGGAGATCCTCGTCGGAGACATCTGCCGCGGTCCAGGCTTGTAGGTATTGCGGTCTGCGAACACGAAATAGTGAGGAGGATAGCAGGACAATTTCTTGAAATAGACCATCATATCCTCAGGGACGGCAAGCAGGCGTTCGCCGTGGTTTTTGGCAACCTCCGAGCGGACACGGATGATACTGTCGTCGAAGTCGATGTCCGAAACACGTAGCTGGACAATCTCGTTCGGCCGCATGAGGAGGCGATAGCAAAGCTGCATTACATAATAATATGTAGGCAGGCGTTCGGAGAACCAGGCCTTTATGAGCTTTCGGTCAGCAGCCGGGATGACGGTGCGGAACTTGATGTCAGTGCGACGCTTCTTCAGCTCCACTGCGGGATTCGAGCCAATGTACTTCTTTGACACCAGCCAGTCGAAGAATGTGTACAAGAAGGAACAATAGTTGTTCCACGTGCGGTTGGAGAAATTCCGGAGCCTGTCCGTGTCCTCAAGGAAGGATTCGAGGACGGATGTCTCCAACATGGCGCAGAAGCGGTCCTGCAGCCGCTTCTTGACGAGCCAGTTCCGGAAGGTCACGCAGTATGACCGGTAGGAACGGATAGTTGACTTTCTGGAGAACTTGGACTTGGCATCCATGAAGAGGTCGATAGCGTCGACCATGGTGACGGACGAAGCGTTGAGGGCCTCGATGAACGGGTTCCAACCATCGTAGAGCTTGTTGTTGATGGCATTGCATAGTGCGCGGGCGTACCTCTCGCGCTCGGATGGTTTCTTCACGTGGTTGACTTTGACCTTCACACGGCGCAACATGTCGGTGGAAGGATCCACGCAATAGTAAGACACATAGCATTCCTTTCCTTTATGGTAGGATGCAGGCCTGAAATTCAGAAGATTGGAAGACATATTTTTTTTTCCTTTCATGTTTTTCGCGCAACCTGAAAGGAGGGTGAGTACTGTCCCGGTGCTGTCCCGGATTGATTACAAAACAAAGGGTTAAAAAGCTGAAAAGCAGCGATTTAACCCGTTCATAGTAGCGGGGGCAGGACTCTATAACTCCTCCAGTCAGATAGCGACCATATTAAAAATCAGATAATTATAAATTCAAAGAACTGGTTGGATGAACCATTTTGGATACAATCTGTCCCGATTCTGTCCCGGCACAAAGGACAAAAACAGTTCAACGACAACACATTACAAAAAGTCAATCATAATTACATATTGGATGCAACAGGAAGAAATGAGACATGGACCCCATCTACCTTATAATCCGAGGTAGAAAGATACAGTGTATTTTAATCACTTATTTCTTACTCAACATATACAGCAGCTTGGCGATCTGCGCGTCCTTCTCCTTGATTTGCGCGTTAACAAACCTATGGTATGACAGAACCATCGGCAGAGAAATTAAGATTTTTATACTTACACTTCCAACATCTCTCCTTTATTACCCCGATCTTGCTGAGATGCTTATAGATATAGTTGAATTTACTCAACACTTCTGGCAAAGAACTTGCACTGACAGAAAAAAGAAAATTCACAGTGCTAAAATTTACTATTCTGTGTTGATTGATACATTCCCGCGCAAACATCGCTGTATATGCATCTGGATTGCCATCGCCCTCAATCTTGAATAGAGTGAAAACATAGTCATCGTATGTGTCATTTTTGTGTAAGGAAATGAATCTGGGAAGATTTTTGATATGCTGAAAAATTTCCTCATGCGATTCATTGAATGCCGAAACTGACTGCATGGCTATTTCGTCAAAAGTTTTTCTTAATTGCAAATCCTTTCTATACATTTCTAAATCTTTCATAATATAATAATTTGGTGATTAAAAGTTTATTACAAATTGCACAGTTTGTCTGTGAGTTTGTCAATCGCGTGAGTGAGAGACTGAATCGAAGTGATCAACCCGCGTATGATTTCATCATCAAGTTTTGCTCCGGGAGATGTGCTATTCGCAAATTCCGCATTTTTTTCAGCAGAATAATGACCGATAAGAAGTTTTGCTTTTGTCAAAATTCTGCCTTCGAGTTCGTCCATACGGCACCAGTTGTTAACCGTTTGTCGCTTAACACCAAGGAATTGTGCTGCATCGTCCTGAGAAATCTTATTCAGGTACAAAAAATTTCGTAATTCTAAACCTTTCATAATCAATGAATTAAAATAAAAAACAAAAATATTTTTCCAAAAGCATTGCTTTTGTCAAAATATTTGCTATTTTTGCCGCGATGTTTAAGCAATATTTCAGCAGCAAATATATAAAAAAACAAATGGGATGAAACCGATAACGAAAAAACAAAAAAGAAATGAAAAGATTCTCGCAGAATACGAGAAACTTATTGCAGAGGGATGGCCGAAGATAGAGGCCTATGAAAAGATAGGGGAAAAGTACAACCTGAAGTCAGGAGGTGTGAGATACGCCATCCAGACAGCTTACGTCTTGCGCGGAAAGCAATCACCAAACATCTAAGGTCATGAGCAAAAACAGAATCACAGACGACATGGCAGAGGCCATCAAGGCATGCATGTGCGCAAAGGTGGACAAAGGCACCATCAAGCAGGTGGTGCGCGGATACTACAACGCATCCACCGCTGAGATCAAGGAACGGAACAACATAATCCTCAGCCACTACCAGAAGCTCAGCGAAATCGAGCGGAGACACAAAGAGGACATGAAAGAAGAGGTGCAAGAGTACATCAAGAAAGCGAAGGAATGCAACAGGAAGACACAAATCTGACTCTTGACGAAGAGGGTCTGGATGAAGTTAAAGGATTCCTGAAGCGAATTGTGAAGGGAGAGAACGAAATGCCTCAGGAGAAACCGCAACCCGACATCTGGGAGCCACCGATCGACAACGAGGTGAAATAAGGTGTGTTCAAAAAACAAGCTACGCACATGTTGAAATTAAAGGGCCTGCGCATGTGTCGCGTTCGAAAAAAAGCGCCGGAGAACACACCTTAATCTACATGCCGCCAAGGGCGCAAACTTGGCATAGTTCTTTTATATTAATGAGCCGCGTGAAGAAAATAAACCCTTTAATCTGTTCAGACACGCGGCAACCATACAGGACACGTTAAGTCCCGCCGAAAAATAAATTCTTGCGAGATTGATGCCATAAAGTCCATATTGTAATGGCGGGACTTTACGAATCCTGAACCGAGAGAGAAAAATAAATCACACAATAAACACCCATTGATATGGAGACAATTATATCATTTCTAAAAACTCATGAACTGCTGACGTTCTATCTGGCAGGCTATGTTGTGGCCGCAATATGGACAGCCGTATGGCTGCTCCGCGAGAAAGTGGAAGAGAGTTATGGATTTAGAATCCTATTCTCATTCCTAATGGCTTTCCTTTCATGGGCTCTGGTCTGCTTGTATCTTATTGTCAAATTCGGCGATAAGAATGCCGAAGACAAAGACTGAACTGTCATGGCAATCAAACTATTATATATAGACCTGTTCTGCGGTGCGGGAGGGACCACCACCGGTGTAGAGGCCGCACGCATCAACGGCAGAAAGTGCGCCAAAGTGGTAGCCTGCGTCAACCACGATGCGAACGCCATCGCTTCGCACGCGGCCAACCATCCGTCAGCCATGCACTTCACCGAGGACATCCGCACCCTCGACATCCGTCCGCTGAAGGAGCTGGCCGACCGGCAGCGCAAACGCTATCCCGGCGCAAAGCTGGTGCTGTGGGCCAGTCTGGAATGCACCAACTTCAGCCGCGCCAAGGGCGGCAAACCACGCGACCCCGACAGCCGCACCCTCGCCGAGCACCTCGTTCGCTACGTGGCCATCCTGGACCCCGACTTCATTCAGATCGAGAACGTCGAGGAGTTCATGGCATGGGGCAAGCTTGATGAACACGGCCGCCCGGTGAGCAGGTTGCGCGGGTGCGACTACCTACGCTGGGTGGACAACGTGTGCTCCTACGGCTACTCCTACTCCTATCGCATCATCAACGCCGCCGACCACGGCGCATACACCAGCCGCAAACGCTACTTCGGACTCTTCGCGAAGCATGGCCTCACGCACAACTACCCGGACCCGACATACAGCAAGGTCGGCGACAATTCCGACAACCTATTCCACACCACGCTGCGGCCGTGGAAAGCCGTGCGCGAGGTGCTCGACATGCAGGATGAAGGTGAGAACATCTTCATGCGCAAGAAACCGCTGGTCGAGAACACGCTGAAGCGCATCTACGCAGGACTGGTCAAGTTCGCCGGAAGCGGCAAGGAGGGTTTCACGGTGCGCTACAACCAGGTGAAGCCGGAAGAGACGGTGAAATCCATTGAAAGCCCGTGCGGCGTTGTCACCACCGAGAACCGATACGGCTTGGTGAAATGCATCTTCCTTTGCAAAAACTACTCCGGTCACGACAGCAGCAAGAACATCAGCGCGGACGGTCCGGCCGCCACGGTGACAGCCCGCGACCACCACGCGCTTATCACATACTATAAGCACGGCGGCGCAACCGACTGCGGCAAACCGGCTCCGACTGTGACTCCAAAAGACAAGATAGCAAAACTAACATTTTTGGCCAACGAGTACAGCGGCGGCGGCCAAATCTGCGACGTGAACGCGCCGTGTCCGGCAGTGCTCAGAATCCCGAAGCAGAAGCTCGTGGAATGCTTTCTCATGAATCCGCAGTACAGAAGCGCGGGCGGTTCCGTTGACTCACCATGCTTCACCCTCGTTGCCCGGATGGACAAAGTTCCGCCCTACCTGGTGACCACAACCAAAGGCGATACCGGAATTGCCGTGTTCGAGGACGACAGCCCGATGACGGTACAAATCAAGGAGTTCATGGCTTCACACGGCATTACCGAAATCAAGATGCGGATGCTGAAGGTAAGCGAGCTGAAGGCCATCATGGGGTTCCCTGCAGGCTATGTGCTGAAGGGCACCATCAGCGAGCAAAAGAAATATATCGGCAACGCCGTGGAAGTGAACATGAGCCGCCGGCTGTGCGAGGCGCTGGCGGAAACACTGTAATAAAGAGAAAATACATCAAATTAAAAATAAAGCGTATGAAAATCATCAAACCACATTTCGTCATTGAATCAAATTTAGATGCTGATTACATTTTGAAACAAATAGAATCGGCAGGTCGCACAGCTTATAAAAGCGAAGACAAAATCACTCAAGACTCGGCAAAAGATTTTGTCGAAATGATTAAAACACGAGGCCACATGTCCGTTTTCGAACATCAATCTGTTACAGTAAGAGTGATTTGTGACAGAGGTGTATCGCATGAGATTGTAAGACACCGCCTCGCGAGCTACACACAAGAGTCAACACGGTATTGTAACTACACAAAAGGAAAATTCGGCAGTGAGATTACCGTGATAGAACCTGTCTTTTGGACAAAAGATGATGAAAAGTATAAAATTTGGAAACAAACCATTGAGCAAATCGAATCAGGTTACAATAAGTTGATTGAACTTGGCGCAACACCACAGGAAGCAAGAAGCGTTTTACCAAATTCGTTGAAAACAGAAATTGTAATCACCATGAATTTGCGTGAATGGCGGCATTTCTTTAATCTAAGGACATCGTATGCCGCACACCCTCAAATGCGCGAAATTTCCATTCCTCTCCTGAAAGAGTTTCAGAAGATGATCCCAGTTGTGTTTGATGATATATATGTTGACTGATGGAAGACGAAATCAAACCTGGCAAAACCTACCTCTATGTCACCACTATGGAAGGCAAAACATTCAAACTGGATGCGAAATCCAAGCCGGTTGAATGGCCAAGCGCAAGCGAGCAGAATGGTGATGCAAAAGTCGAAACCAAGACATACTCAGCTACATTGACATTCAAGCTGGGGAAAAAAATGAGAGCGAGGATGAATTGGGCATTAAACGGATGCAAAACCAGAAAGGAATATCGGCGATTCAAAAAACTAAGGAAAAGAGTCATAAAAGACATAAAGATAATAAACAAGATAAAAGATATTGACAACCCAAAGAAAGTGAGAAGTCTCGAACGGCTAAGGAAAGTTTTTAAGAACACAAAAATATTAACTATAAATGTATGAATATCAAGCAATTACCCCCCCCCATTTCGGATATGGAAAAACGAAGCATGGTGGATGCGCTCCGCTACCGTCTCTCACTCCTGGAGAGAAAGCTGAAGCGATGCACATCGCCCACGTCGGAAGCCCGCGTATGTGCCGCCATCGCTGCGCTCTGCACGCAGATAAATAACCTGTTGTGATGAAAGGAGAAACAGTATGAACCCGTTTTGGTTTGAGCCCGGCGGATGGGTCAATTCCGGAAAAAGATTTTACAGCAGTAATTTAAGGAGGAAATACAAGTTCCCGATAGAGGTGGAAGCCGGAGTGATCGTCGAAGTCAACGGAGAGCGTCACATGGCACTGGCGAAGACAAAGGCCACCCCGATAGAGATTTCACACTGCAGGGCATGCTCCCTGTTCCGGAAGCCGATATGTAGTCTGTTAAAATGTGAAAACATCAGATTTGAAAAAGTACCGATAAGGATAAAATAAAATTGGAAATATGTATTACAAAATCACAAACAACAAGTGCAAATTATACAAGCAGCTGTATGCGTTACGGACAGAGGAACACGAGATAGAGGAGAGCAACAAAAAAAAGGTGAAAGAAACGATTGGCGATGATTGGGATGAGTTCTTAGGACGGGATGGTCAGCAGAACTATTGGAGGGTCACACAGTACACTGGTTTCAAATTCAACCATCCGGAATCTCTGCCACCAAAAACGTGGAAGGAACATAAAGAATATGCTGGATTCTATATTCCTGACAACAGGACAAAAAACGGCAAGAAAATAACAGAGATGTTAGACAATCTTCCACACAGTTCCATTAAAAAAGTGTTCGGAATACTTGAATGTGAACTATACGGCAAGTTCGCTTTTCCATTTGTCGAAATATGTGACAACGGAAACATAGTGGTGTTCATGAGCGACAGATACGACCTGGAAAAGAAATTCAAAGACATCATTGAAATAACAACGAAAGAGTTCTATCAGATACTGGAAGGAGACAAGCAATGAAAAAGAGAATGTTCAACGACAAATTCAGGCTCACTGACCTGGTGATCCAAGGACGGAAGACCATGACCAGCGATATCCTACCGGAACTCGGTGCGGAAACAAAACTCGTCGGAACCAACGAGAACGGCGACTTCGAGTTCCGGATTGGGCGCAACTACAACACGGTGGCCATAAAACCAAAATTTAAACTTGAGGAAGTGGTCGCGGTGGCGCAGAACTACGATACCCTATACCAAGAAGGCATTTGGAATTATGATGCTGAGGCAAACTTGATTGACAAATATAGCCATACGGCCGGATGGCATAACAAAATGTTCGTCCGCCCAGACTTGATGCCTCACCTAATCGTTATCGAAGGAATAATATGTGGTCGGATTCAGGAAATAACCGATGAAGATTGCATCAAGGAGGGAATAGTACAATGGCGCGATTTCGAAGACTGTCCGAAAAACGCTTCGGAGATTACGAAAAACGGTTTCGGTTTTTACGGATATTGGGACGTATACGCCACACCGAAGAAAGCATTTGCAGAGTTTATCAACAAGATATTCGGCAAGGGCACTTGGGAGAGAAACCCATACAGAATAGCATACGAATTTACACTGATAAAATAAAAAGAAAGGAGACGATTATGATTTACTGCAGAAAATGTGGTGCAAAAATGAAGATAACCGACGTGATCATGGCCTCGAATCAACCGAAAATGATATACGATTGTCCGTGTTGCGGGAATGTGCAATTTTCAACAAAATACGATGAGAATGAAATAGTGGCTCACCCAGACCCTGTGATCAAACCCGGCAAGGTGGTCTCTATCAACCTGGACAAATACGACTGGACGAGCTTCCGCCGGAGAATGGCGGTGATAGCTTTCAAACGACTGATGTCGATGGAGATGCTTGACAGTCCGAAAGATCTCGCATCAAGAGCCGTTGCATACGCAGACGAGTTCACCAGTAAATTGAAAGAAGGAGGATCGTTGGTTCCAGGCAAAGTAGTGCAGACAAAAGAGGAAGGAATAACGGTGGCTTGTGGCCCGAATGGAACAGACGTAGCACATTTCGTAGACTGAGAATCATGGAATTGGAAATGATGTTACTGTACAGAGTTGACAACCTCGAAGAGCAACGAGGTATATGGCGCACATGGGACGGCCAGTGGAAACCCGTGTTCGACGACATCCTGCCGAACGGAGTGAGCAAAGACCTCCCCATGGGGGATTCCGAAACATACAAAGGCGGCTGGTTCGCCTCATGCGAAAACTTGGCGACCCTGTTCAAGTGGGTAAGCCCTGAGGATATGATCACCCTGCAGAAGCACGGTTTCAGAGTGACAACGTGGTTGGTTGAGACCGAGTATATGAAAAAGCTGAATGACATGGAAACAATATTCCTACAAAAGGAAGCGACGTTTGCAGGATGCGAAGAATTTGATGAACACTTTCTGAAAGAATTACAAAGAATAATGCAAAGATGATAGAAGGCAAAGACATCTCCAAAATGGAAGAAAAAGAACTGAGAGAAGAATATGACAGCCTGGTGGCAAGGATTGATAGTGTCAGAATATACGACGGGCGAGGCAAAGGAATTGACGTATATATCTGCGACAGATGTCAAAACACGAAATTCACCCAATACAAAGACAAAGGAGTAACACCGTACATTATCCATTGCGATCGTTGCAGCGGGAATATGGCACACAGAAAGACAATCAGGTTGTTCAAATTTCTAAATAAATCAATAATAAAGAATTGGGTCAGGCCAACATTCGAACAGATGATGAAAATGGATGTCGGAACTATCGAACATGTGTTGAAGGGAGGACTTGTGCTTGAAGAAGAAATCAAGTAACAGAAAAATAACAAACAATAAAGCATTATGGAATTAAATTACAAAGAGAGATTCAGAGACGCAGTAGACGTCGTTATCCCCGGCACGAAAGAGAGACGGAGCCGGACGGAAGAGGAACAACAGATAATGGAATGGGTAAAGAAGACGGGACGAATCCCCCTTCAGTACCAGCGTGAAAGAGACGGCATGCACGTGGAGGTCAGCCGTATCTTCGACAAACGCATCAAATTCGCATTGAAACAAGGGAAGGCTGTGGATGAATACGGACGTGAATACACGTTCGAAAATCCGGACAATATCTTCCCCATGTGCGGATCGTACTGCGTGCGTGCCATAGCTGATGGGGACAAATCGTCAGACAGCTACAGCCTCGATTATTTCGTATAACCAAAACCTCAAGTAAACAATCAAAAAACCGGTCATGGATTACGAAAAATTGAAACAAGCGGCAATGGTGTTCGACCGCATCGAAACTGTCCGCATTTACGTAAGCAAAGAACGCTTCGACAAAGTGGCAACAGCAAAATTCGGAATCGACGATGAACGCAAACTGGATATCATGTACGGCATGCTGAACATGACCCAGAAAATGGTACACTTCCTCGCCAATGAAAATAAATGGTACCCTGACCCTGAGTCCAGGCGGTACCCTGATTATATAAACCTGTTCCCAACAGCGATTGAAATCGCCGAATGCGCCTTCGAAATGATGTCGGACAGATATATAAAAACAATACCGATAGTTGAATGCGACAATTATAAACAGGAAGACAGGCGAAGATACTTCTATCGTGACAACGGTAAATCGAAAGTGATCGACATCGACCTTAGCTCATCCACCGATATCATTATCCTAAGCGATGTTTTGCAGAAAGAAAAAACGAAGTTGATCGGAGTTGCCGAGCACCTCGGATATCTTGAATATGAAGGAAAAAAACATAATACCACAGAGAAGGTCCAATACTACGAAGGGGACATCTATTTCCTCTACGGCAACCCCACCGACCATGTGTTTTACGACTGGTTGACGAACGGAGATAGCACGGGCGTGTACCTTGCCACAAAAAAAGGGTGGAGAAAGCTGCTGTATATACCTGGTCGTGGCTACATCAACCGAAAAGGCGAGATAGAATATGTTGACGATAAACATTACTATAGCGACCACAAACTCGAAGGCTCCGGCAAAAAGTTCCATTACGTAGGCAACATCCACCACGACATATCGGTGCTGGTTGACGGCAAAAAAAAGGTAAAGAAATCTTAATGAAATCAAATCATTCACCAGTAAAAAATCAAAATTATGAAAAAGAGGACACGATTTAATTTTTCATGGATATTCATCCTGCTCGGAGGAGTGTGGGGATTTGTATGCACACTTCTGTTCAGTGAAAGTGCTATCAGGGTCTTAGCAATGATTGCAGGAACAATATTGTTAGGCTACACAGGTGCGAAAATTGATATAAGAAACGAGAGAAGAAATCGAATCGAAAAGTATTTACAGGAAAAACAAATTCAGACTGATGGAAAGAGGAATCACGGCGAGGTGCCAATAAAGAAAGGAGGCGACAAATGACCTGCAAGGAATGCCCGTCAAACAACTTTCCGGCATGGGACGTCGGCATACCATGCTGCCTGTGCAACGAAGAAAACTGCAGCAGCAGACAACCCTGCATGAAAGAGGAAGACGAAGAAAAAGACAAATAAATCACAAATTAAAAACCAAACAGTATGATAATCAAAGTGATCAAAAGAAACCCTCTTGGAATGAAACAGGAGGTGAACATGCTGAGTGCACTCTTCGGCAAAGAAAGAGTGGAACTCATGCCGGAAGAAATGGAGATATGGATAGACACCGAAAGAATAGAAATGATGGTGCCGCCCGTCGGAAAGGAACCCGACGGCGGATGCTTCTCCATCAAGTATGCCGGTGACATCATCTTCATCAAAGACAACTGTTACGAGGAACTACTCGGCGCATGGGAGAAATCCAAAAAATCGAATGAAGAAACCGACGAAAAATACAACGAATTGCTCCGGCAATACCAAGAAATCATTGAATTGGAAAAAGAAAACAAGAAGTCCTGCCAATGCGAAAGCGACAATAAAGGCACTGCAGATCCGGAATTACCGACCGCAAAGCGCATGGGCGACAACCGTCCCGTCACCGAACGCATTCGCACCATGATGGACGTGCTGGATGAACTTGGAACCGACCATCCTCTGGTCGTGCAATATGTAAACATCACCGAGCGCGGACAGCAAGACGAATACCTGGCCACCTTCATGCAGCTGCGCATGCTATGCGAGGCATTGAACGAGGGATGGCACCCGACTTTCGAGCCGGGCGAATACAGATACTGGCCATGGTTCTGGCTGTACAGAAGCAAGGAAGACGCGGAAAGACTCAAGAGCGACGAAGAAGAAATATTCGAAGTACCTTCGGCTGTTCGCGCCTGCCTGTGGGGCGGCGGCGCGGGCAGCGGCGCGAATGACGGGT
>Ga0310690_10009225_pt1 | contig 12393 bp, 8 predicted proteins | sample AusTroGonzalo_MG_2_FD_207661 | JGI IMG/M metagenome (GOLD analysis project Ga0310690, IMG submission 207661) | Bovine rumen microbial communities from tropical cattle in Woodstock, Queensland, Australia - Gonzalo_04 (v2) (version 2) | ecosystem: Host-associated > Mammals > Digestive system >...
CCACCGCGACCAGGAGAAACTCACGCTCCTCGAGGGCTACCGGGAACTCACCCGGGCCGAGGAATACGGCATGACACTTTCCGAGTGCTTTTTCTCGCCCCGGCACTTCCTCGGCACCAACGAGTTCCCCCTTCTTGAGCGGCTGGCCGCCAAGGGGGTGCGCGTGCGGGAACTCGCCCCCCATCTGCTGGAAAAGGTCTCCTACCGCGACCGGCCCGAGGGACTTCTGGCCATCGCCGGCATGAAGACCCACACCCTCGACGACATCCCCGTCGATCCCCGGGGCCTCTACCTCGTGGCCGAAACGGTGGAGAAGCCGGGCAACCTCGGTTCCATGCTGCGCAGCGCCGACGCCGTCAACGCCACGGGGGTGATCCTGTGCGAAAAGGGGACCGACATCTACAACCCCAACGTCATCCGGGCCAGCACCGGCGCGCTTTTCTCCGTGCCGCTGGCGGAGACGGACAACGCCTCGGCCATGGCGTGGCTCCGGAAAAACAACATCAAAATCCTCGCCGCGACGCCCCATACGGATCTTTGCTACACCGACGCGGATCTCACCTGCGGCGTGGCTCTGGCGGTGGGGGCCGAACAGACCGGGCTCACCGATTTCTGGATGGACGGCGCGGACATGAAAGTCGTCATCCCCATGCTGGGGAAGATCGACTCCCTCAACGTGGCCACGGCGACGACGCTTCTGCTTTACGAGGCCGTGCGCCAGCGGGGATTTCCCCGGGCCGGGGAGAGAGCGTGATGGCGACCGTCTTTTTCGTGCGGCACGGCGAGACGACCGCCAACGCGGAGGGCATCCTTCAGGGCCAGCAGGATTTCCCCCTCAGTCCGGCGGGGCGCCGTCAGGCGGCGTGTCTCGCTTCCCGGCTGGCCGGGAAGCCGTTCGACGCAATTTTCACCAGCGACCTCTCCCGGGCGTCGGACACGGCAGAAATGATCGCGGCGGGCCGTCCCGTCATCTCCGCGCCGCTGCTCCGGGAGTGGTGTTTCGGCGACTGGCAGGGGCGGAAAATCGAGGATCTGCGCCGGGATTTCCCGCAGGAGTTCGGGCTCTTTGCCGCCGACTCGCCGCTTTTCGTCCCCCCCGGCGGCGAGAGCGCCGGGGCCTTCCGCGCCCGGGCGGCGGAAATTTTGAGCCGTCTGGCGGAAAAACACGCCGGCGAAACCGTCCTCTGCGTCACCCACGGGGGGCTTCTCAAACAGATGCTGAAACTGATTTTGAACACGGAGAAGCCCCCGCTTCTGCCGGTCTGCGGCAACGCCTCTCTCTCGTGTTTCCGTCTGGTCCGCGGCCTCTGGCAGCTGGTCTTCTGGAACGACTGTTCCCACGTGACTTCGGAAGCGGAGGAACGCTTCGCGCGTCCCGTTTCCGCCAACCGGGAGCTTGCCTTATGAATCCTCGGGAAAAAAGGGAAGGCGCGGGCATGGGACACCTTTACATCGTCAGCACCCCCATCGGGAACATGGAGGACCTGACCCTGCGGGCCCTGCGGGTCCTCCGCGAGGCGGATGTCATTGCCGCCGAGGATACCCGGCACACCCGCCTGCTGCTGGATCATTACGAGATCCGCGCAAAACAGCTGGTGAGCTGTCACGCCTTCAACGAGCACGAAAAGGTCTCGGGCCTCGTGGAACAGGTGAGAAGCGGATCTGCCGTGGCGCTGGTCTCCGACGCGGGGACGCCCTCCGTGGCGGATCCCGGGTTCCTGCTGGTGCGCACGGCCGTGGAGCAGGGGATCGAGCCCGAGGTCGTTCCCGGAGTCTCGGCCCTGACCTTCTCGGTGACCGCCTCCGCCCTGCCTGTGGATAAGTTCTGCTTCCGCGGGTTCGCCCCCGTCAAGTCCGTTCAGAAGGAGAAGTTTTTGCGGGAGATGCTCTCGTCGGGCATGACCTGTTTCTTTTTCGAGTCACCCTACCGGGTCGCGGCGACTCTCGCGCTGCTGGCGGAACTGGCCCCCGGCTGCCGGACGGCGCTGATCCGCGAGGCCACCAAGGTCCACGAGGAGATCCTCCGGGGGACCGCCGCGGAGCTGGCCGCTCTCCGGCGGAACTGGAAGGGCGAATTCGTGATCGGCATCCATCCGGAGGAGAGGAAAAAGACCGGGGAGGATCCCGGAGCGTGAAAGATCTCGAACACCTTCAGGGGCAGATCGTTGCCGGATTCAAACTGCTGGACCTGATCGGCAGCGGCGGCAACGGCGTCGTCTACCTGGCCCGCCAGCTGACCATGGACCGTATCGCCGCCTGCAAGATACTCCACGCCGACCTGGCCGGAAATCCCGTGTATATCCGGAATTTCGTGCGCGAGGCGCGCATGGCGGCCCGGCTCGACCACCCCAACATCATCCAGGCGCTGGACGTGGGCAGCAGCGACGGGCTTTACTACTTCGCCATGGAATACGTGGACGGGACCTCCCTCGAAAAGATCCGCACCGGCGATCCCGGCCGGATCACGCTGCCCTTTCTGCTGGACATCGGCATTTCTCTCGCCGACGCCCTGGACTACGCCTGGCAGAACTTCCACGTCATCCACGGCGACATCAAACCGGACAATCTGATGATCCGCAAGAGCGACAACGCGCTGAAACTGGCCGATCTGGGGCTCGCGAAGGTCGCCGGCAGCGACGAGCCGGGCGGAGAGATCATGGCCACCCCCCTGTACGCCGCGCCAGAGGTCATCATGGGCAGCACCGGAAGCGTCGGCGTCAAAAGCGACATCTACAGTTTCGGCATCATGCTCTACGAGCTCATCTCCGGCGCGGCCCCCTTCCGGGGGAGCATGGAGAGCGTTCTGCGTCAGCATCTCGAAGTTGCTCCGCCGCCGCTTCTGGATGCCAAACCCGGTCTGGATCCCGAACTGGCCCGGGCCGTGGACGCCATGATCGCCAAGGCCCCCGCGGACCGGCCTGTGGACTGGCTGGAGGTGAAGACGACGCTTCTGCGCATCCGCGGGCGCATGCGCACCCTTCCCGGGACCGGCATCTCCGCGGGGAAGGGAGGGCGATTCGATTTTTTCAAGTACATCCCTCTGGCCCTCGGGATCCTTTTCCTCTTCCTCTGCGGCGTGGCGCTTTTTCTGCTGGTCCGGCTGCTTTGGGATTGACAAAGCCGTGTTTCCGATATAGATTATGCCGTGCCGCCGATCGGGCGGAAAAACAGAGAAAGGCAGGCATCATGAAACGCTGGGGGATATGGCTCTGGCTCCTCTGCATCTGCGCGGGAGCCGCCGCATTCGAGATCGATTTGAAAACGGCGCAGCTGCGCAACGCCAAGGGGAAGATTTCCCTGCCCGAAGTGAGGACGTCGAAAACGTCCCGTTCCGCCGAGGTGTGTTTCGATCTCGACGCTCCCGGGGACCTCGCCCGGATCAACTGCGCGAAGCTCGAGATCACGCCGCTGGAAGGGCGCTTCTCCCGGCGGGATCTCGCCTTCAAATTCTATTCCGGCAAGAAGGAGGCCGCCCGTTTCCATCCCAAATACGCCCCCGCGAAGAAGATCCTGAAAAACGGAGAGAGGACCGTCCTGGAATACGAGTTCGACCGCAAACTCGAAAACATCACCGGCGTGAGTTTTCTCTTCAACCGGGAAATACAGGAAAAGGCGGGCAAGGCTTTTCTGCTCCACAGCCTCACGTTTTCCAAACGCTTCGTGCCGCGGCGTTCCGGGTCGTCCAGCTTTCATTACAAGGTCAATACGCCCGTTTGCGCTCTGCTGGCGCCGGACGACCGGGGCCTCACGCCGGAGGAGGCCCGGTATGCCGATTTCGGCAAGCGGACCTTCCCCCGTCCCGCGCCCATCGCGAAACTGCCGTGGGACGACACGGTCTCGGGACGCGGCAGCGTGGAAAAGGAGTCCGTCTCCCTTGAGCTTCTCAACGAATCCGGCGAGGCCCGGGACGTGCTGCTGCGTTTCGGCGTGCCTTTTTCCCGGGGCAAAGTCTTCGGTCTCGACCGTCTGAGACTGCTCTCCGCCAAAGGGGAGCCGGTCCCGGCGCAGTTTTCGGCCCTGTCCCGCTACGACGACAAGTCGCTGCGCCACCTTTTCGTCACCGCCCGGACCCGGTTGGCCGGAAACGAAAAAACGCACTTCACGCTCGAATTCGGCAACGCGGTGAAAGCGCCCCCCGTCAGGGAGGGCCTTTCCTGGACCTTCAAGGACGGCGTCCTTGCCGTCGATGCCGGACGCCTCAAGGGGACGGTCCGGCAAAAGGGCTTCAACTTTGTCGACGACATCACGCTCGACGGCAGAAAGTTCGGCTGTTTCCTCCCGGCGGAGATCGTTCTGGCCGACGGCTCCCGCTTCACGCCCGCCGATCCCGACAGTTTCGAACTCATCGAGGCCGGTCCTCTCCGTCTGACATTGCGCGCCGCGGGCAAGTACACGGGCAACGCCGGATCCTACGTCGCCCGCATCGCTTTCGCTTACGGCAGGCCCGGGTTCGACGTGGACTTCACCCACATCGACAGCGTGCTGGACATGGAGTTCACCGATTTCAAGTCCCTGTCGCTGGTCTTTGCGCCCGCGGATCCCCTGAAAAAACAGTTCCGCGCCTTTCAGGAGACGGAGAGGGACTTCTCCATGGACGGCGGCCCCCGCCAGCCGGGGAAACTCTCCGGCGCTTTCCGCTTCACCCCCTCCTTCGGCATCGCGCTGGCCGACTGGCACAGGCGCTACCCCAAGGCGGTGACGGCGAAGGAGGGAAAGGTTTTCATAGAGCTGCTCCCGCTTCAGCCCGGAAAGGATTTCAACGCCGATCTGCCCCTGAAGCTGAGCTACGTCTACAGCGACGGCAACTACCGGATGAAGTGGGGCATGAGCTTCACCGAGCGGATCACCTTCGACTTCGGCGGCACCTCCGAGAAGGTCCTCGCCGCCGACAGGGATCTGCCCGTCATCGCCGTCCTGCCCTTCGACTACTACCGCAAGGAGGGTTTTGCTCCCGACGACGGCGGTCTCGCCCCGGTGGACGCTTCCTTCACCGAGGCCTTCGGCCGCTACCTCGCCCGGCAGGAAAAGGAGCGGGAGTTCGGCTTCTTCAACTACGGGGACTCCTTCGGCGAGCGGGGCCACAGCTGGACCAACAACGAGTACGATCCGGCGCAGGCCGTGGCCGAGGCTTTTCTGCGCACCGGCAACCGGGAGATGCTCCGTTACGCCGTTTCCGCCGCGCGGCATCAGGCGGATGTGGACACCTGTCACGCCTATCCCAACGCCTTTTTCGTCGGCGCCAATCTCCAGCATGCCGTGGGCCACTCGGGCGTCGGCAGGGAGTGGTCCCACGCCTACACCCATTTCACCACGGCGGGCAACGGCCACAGCTGGACCCGGGGCAGACTTCTTGTCTGGCTCATGACCGCCGATCCCGTGGTCATGGATTCCACGCTGATGTTCGGGGAACACTGCGTCTTCGGTGCGATCCCCAACTACAAGGGCATCGTCGCCCGCGCCCGGGCCCGGGAGGCGGGCTGGATGCTCCGCGCCCTGACGGCTCTGTATGAGGTGACCGGCGACCCGGCGTACTTCAAGGGCGCGAAGACCCTGGCCGACATGGCCGTGCGCGAGTGCGCCTACGACAAGGGCGCGTGGCCCGCGATCAACAGCCGTCTCCGCGACGGGTACGGGATCAAAACGCTGGGCAACAACTGCTTCCAGGTCAGCATCCTCATCCAGGGCCTGTGCGATTATTACCGCATGACCGGAGATCAGGATGTCAAACGCGCCCTCGTCTCGGCGGCCCGGTGGCTGGCCAAGGGCTTCAATCCCGGCAACGGCGCGGGGTTCAACTACGACATCGCGGCGGACGGGACGGGGCTCAACTGGCCGGTGAGCATGACCAATCCGCTGCTGGCGCCTCCGCTGGCCGGGGCGGCGGTGATCGCCGACGATCCGGCGCTTTTCGCCGCGGCTCAGCGGGCGATGGCCCGGGTGCTCCTCGCGCCCCACGCGGTGGACCACAAGCACTTCGGACTGGAATTCACCTTCCTCGCCGAATATCTGCGGGCCGAGGCCGAGTGGAACAAGAAGCACGGTCTCAAGTCCGACTACGGCGAAGAGGCCCTGCGCAGGAAACTCTATGACGGCGCCGTCCCCGAGTGGCGGGTGCGGGGCAGCAGCCGGTGGCATCTCGTTTCCACGGCGGACGACGCGAAGATCCTTCTCCGCCGGTGGATCCGCAGCGGCATGCCGAAGAAGGAGGCGAAGTTCGTTCTCCGTGACGAAGCGGGGAAGATCCTTCTCGCGAAAACGGTCCGGCCGGACATCCTGCGGCAGGACATCCCCCTCGTCCTCCCGGGGAAACGGGGAAGCCGGTATTTTATGGAGTTCACCGACGAGTTCGGCGGCGACTGGAGTCTGGACGGCTCCTCGCAGGCGGTCTACGCCGTCTTCATGACGTCCGAGGGGCTTCCCGTTTCCCACATCGGGCTCCGGCGCTTCTATTTCCGGGTCCCCGCCGGGAAAAAGGTCGTCGTCTCCTACGCCGGGAACCACGTGGGGCTCTGGCGTCTCCGCCTGAACGACGGCGGCACGATCCATGTCGAAAACGGCAAGGCCGAAGACATCCAGCTGAAGAAATTCCGCGACAGCGCCGCCGTCGTCGCGCTCCCGGTCCAAGACAAGGACCGCCTCGTCGAAATGGAGTGCTTCGCCGCCATCGACGGCCGGATCCTCCTCCGGGGGGCCGACCGCCTCTCGGCGGACAGGAGATACTTCGAAAGCGGGTCCGGGCGATGAAGGAGACGGAGCTCCCTCCTCAATTCAAAAAGATCCGGCGTCTCGCGGGGGAAGCGGTCGTCCGCTACGGCATGATCGGCGAGGGCGACCGGATCCTCGTGGGCCTCTCCGGCGGCAAGGACAGCTTCGTTCTGCTGGAGGTGCTCCACAAACTCCGGGCGGCGGCCCCCATTTCTTTCGACGTCGTCGCCGTCACCTTCGATCCGGGGTTCCCCGAGTTCAACGCTTCCGGGATCCGCGCTTTCTGCGCCGCGCGGGGCTGGGAGCATCACGTGATCGAAATGGACATCGCGGGCATCGTCGCCGAAAAGGATTTTTCCCGCGCCCCCTGCGTGCTGTGCTCCCGTCTCCGCCGGGGGCGGCTGTACCGTCTGGCCCGGGAGCTGGACTGCGGCAAACTCGCCCTCGGCCATCACTTGGACGACATCATCGTCTCCTTCCTGATGAACCTGTGCCGGGGCCGGGGGATCTCCACCATGGCCCCCGCCGTGCCGCCGAAAAGTGCCGGCAAGCCCTGGGTCATCCGCCCGCTGGCCCTCGTTCCCGAGAGCCTCATCGCCGCATGCGCGCGCCAAATGGATCTGCCCCCCGCCGGGGTCTGCCGCTACAAGGAACAGCTGGACTGCGGCGACCGGAAATACTTTGCCCAAACGGTCGATTTGTGGGAAAAGCGCATCCCGAATCTGCGGTCCAACATCGTCCGCGCCCTCATGCGCCCGGAGCCGGAGCATCTGCTCCGCCCTCTGCAAAAAGTTGATTTCGACGCAAAACGTGATATGTTGACGGAACGAAACAAAAACTCATGACAGGAGGATCGTTATGGACATCGTCATTGCCGGCGGAGGCGTCTCCGCTTTCGAAGCCGCTCTCGCCGCCCGCAAAAACGCCCCCGACGCCCGGGTGGCCGTCTACTCGGAGGAGTCCCTGCCGCCCTACCGCCGTCCGGCCTTGCCGGGCCTGATCTGCGCGGAGAAGGCCGAGGCGGAAAAGATCTTCATCCGTCCGGAATCCTTTTACCGCGGCAACGGGATCGAACTTCATCTGAGTTGTCCCCTCGAAGCCTTGGACCTCCCCTCCGGAACGGCGATGTTCGGCGGCGCGGGCGCCGTCAAGTACGACCGGCTGGTCCTCGCCGTGGGGGGCCGCGCCTTCGTGCCGCCCCTGCCCGGGGCGCGGGGGGAGAACGTCGTCACCCTGCGCAATTTCGCCGATTTGCTGGACATCCGCGCCCGGCTGGCGGCGGGGGCCCGGGAGGCCACTCTGGTCGGCGCGGGCATCCTCGGGCTGGAGGCGGCGGACGCTCTTCTTGCGTGCGGCGTCCGGGTGACGCTTCTGGAACATGCCGACCGCCTCCTGTCGCGCAACATCTCCCCCGAGGACTCCCTGTTCATGACGCGGACTTTGGCCGAAATGCCCGGTCTGCGGCTCATCTGCAATGCGGACACCCGGGAGGTGACGCTCGAGGGGGTGGTTCTGGCCGACGGGACCCGGATCCGGAGCGACTTCGTGCTCTTTTCCACCGGCAGCCGCCCGGCGCTGGAGAAGATCCCGCCGGAGATCGCCCGGGAGAGAGCCGTGACCGTCGACGCCTTCATGCGGACGAGCGCCCCCGGTGTCTTCGCCTGCGGGGACTGCGCGCAGTTCGAGGGCAAAGTCTGCGGCCTCTACACCACCAGCCGGGCCATGGCGGCCGTCGCCGGCGCCAATGCCGCCGGAGCTTCCGTCGCCTACGTTCCCAAAAATGACGCCATCATGCTCAACACTTTGGGCTTTAAAATGGCAAGTGACGGCAAAGTGACGAAAAAGTGACGGCGTAACGGGCGGGCGGATAACGGCGCGCCGCGCTCCCCGGCCGTGCGCGTCTCTCAGGATGTCCTATTTCTTTTCCGTATTTCCCCGTTCGATTTTGAGGAGCCGGCAGCCGTCGCCGTCCCCGGAAAAGACGAGAGAGAGCCGCCCTTCGGCCAGCGCTCCGGCCGCGAGGGCCAGAAGCCGCTCCCTGTTTTCGCGGCCGCTCTCCTGAAGATCCACGTTGCGTTCCTCCGAACCGATGAGCAGATAGTCGCTGTCTCCCAGCGCCTGCACGAATTTCTCCGGAGATCCCGGGATCGACGTGAAATACTTTTCCTGAAAACCGGGATCGGCGACGGCGTGGCGGCGGGGGACGTAGAGACCGCGCTTTTCGTACAGCAGGAGGATGCGGCTGTCTCTCGGCGTCCGGCCGACGGCCTCCAGGGCCCGGATGAAGACCGGATCCTTCTGGGCAAAGGCGAGAAAGCGCAGCGGCTCACGCCGGGCGGTCCCGGCGATCCGCCATGCGACGGGAAAGTGTCTGAAGTGGGCCCAAAGGGTCGGCGAAAGGAGCGTCCCCGCGAGGACGCAGATCAGGACGGCTCCCCGGCATCTCACCGGCAGAAGCCCCCGGGAAAACGCGGCCAGCCCCGCCAGACCGATGAAGGCCGGCAGCAGGAAGCGGGTCTGCTGGGCGGTGAGACCCCAGAAGAGGTACATGACGGCGAGCGCCGCAAAGAAGACCGCCGCCATCTTTCCGCGTTTCTCCCGGAAAGAGAAGTGGAGCCCCAGAAAGAAAACGGCCAGCATGACGAGCTGCTGGAGCCCCGTGACGATGCCGTCGTAGAGTTTCCCCCCGAAGGCGGTGGCGATCCAGCCGAAGACCGTTCCGTACAGCGGCCCCATGCCGTAGCGGGCGCTTCCCAGCAGCAGGTGATGGGCCTCCACGGCCCGGGAGGTGCCGAAGACCGCCGCCGCGAAGGGGTACACCGGATTGCCCGTACAGGCCCAGACCCGGAAAAAGAAGGGCAGCGCCGCCGCCGCCGCGCCCAGGAAAAAGAGCGGCAGATACCGGCGCCTTTTGGGATCCCACGCACACAGCAGGAGCAGCGCCAGCGCCGCGCCGCCCGAGGTGAGTTTCACGGCGACGGCGGCTCCGGCAAACACGCCGGCAAGAGCGCAGGCCTGCTTCGGTGTTTTGCGCATGCGGTAAAGGGCCAGCATCCCTGCCGCGACGAAAAGGGCCGTCGTGTTCTCCGCGTAGACGGCGCGGTTGACGACGAGGAAGAGCGGCGACAGCACCGCGGCCGCTGTGAAGACGATGCCCGTTTTCCGGCCGAAGGCGGACAAGGCGGAAAAAAGGGTCCCGGCGAGGACCGCGCCCGTGAGGGCGTTGAAGATCCTGGGGAAATCCAGCCCGCCCAGCGTGCAGCCGCCGAGGAGAAAACTCTGCAGAAACCCCGGCCAGGCGCTGTAGGGATTGTCCGGCAGGACCGCCTGAGAGCCGTTCCGGAGGTACCGGGAGAGCAGTTCCACCTGATAGACCTGTTCGTCCCAGCTGTAGGGCGGCAGCAGGGCGGACCCCAGAAAGAACGCGAAAAGAAGGCTTCCGCAGATGACGGAGCCGGCGTTTTGCCGCAGGGCGCGGACAAACAGGTACCCGCCGAAAAGGGCGGGCGGCACGAGGGAAAAGTAGACCGCCGCCAGCGCTCCGCGGGAGCGGGGGATCGGAAAGACCGCCGCAAAGACCAGTCCGAGGACGACCATGCCGAGGGCGAAGGAGATGCCGTCGCAGCGTTTCGTCAGCGCGCCCCCGATCCCCGGACAGGCCAGGGAAAAGAGCAGAACGACGCCCAGCGCGGGGAGGAGATCTCCCTGCATCAGGAGGATGTATTCCGAAGCGCTCACTGCTTGTCGGCCTCGGTTTTCAGGGGATCGTCGTCCCGCTGCTGGTTGCGCAGAAGCAGCGGCAGGTCCTTCGGTTCGAGGCCGCGCAGTTTCATCAGGGCGGCGAAGCGGGCGCTCTCCCGCGCGATGCTCCGGCTGTCGGACCCGGCCTGCTTCAGGACCGAGAGCCGCAGTCCGGAAGCCGCGGCGCTGAAGGGATAATTGACCAGTTCCCTGTCGAAATATTCGAGGGATCTTTCGTAATTCCCCCTGACGGCCCAAGCGCGGCCCAGCAGGGCGTTGCTGTGATAGACCAGCGGCAGTCCCGTTTCGTGCTCGATGCGCTCCAGGTGCCGGATCGCGCCGTCGGGATCGCGGAAATCGAAAAGCGCCACGGCGCCCGCGGTGTAGAGGGCGGCGGGGGAGACGTGGTGTTTCAGGCTTGCTTCGAGGCTCTGCCGCGCCTCGGCGGTCTTCCCCGCGAGGAGCTGGAGCCGGGCTGACCGCAGATATGTTGTCCCCTGACAGATCCTCACCGCCATGACGGCGGCGAGGCAGAATCCGGCGCATCCGGCGAGTTTCAGCAGACTGCGGCCGATATTTTTTCCGCGGGGAGTGACCGCTCCGCCCTGACCGCCTCCGGCCAGCGCCCCCGCGCCGAGGAGGAACCAGCCCCCCGTCAGCGGGACGGCCAGCAGAACGTCGAACTGCCCGTGGATCGCCAGCAGCAGGACGGCCCAGCCCAGCCACAGACCGCAGCGGTCGCGGAAACGGATCCCCCGCAGGACCAGCAGGATCAGCAGGATGAAGAACACCGCGCCCGCCAGTCCGTAACCTGCGGCGTAGTTGAGAAATTCGTTGTGCGGATGGGGATGCCGCGCCGCCGCGAAGGGGGTGAAATAGTAGATCTCCGGAAGATAGGGCAGCACCATGCTCTCGAAACGGTCCGGCCCGAAACCCAGCGGCAGGCCGGCCAGCGTGAAGTCGAGACTGCCGCGCCAAAGCTGGAAGCGGGAGTCCCGGATGCTCTCGAACATCGTTCCCGCGGCGCCGACGAAAAGGACCAGCGTCAGCGCCGCCGCCCAGAGGGCGAAGGCCCAGCGCCGCGCCGGAACGATGTTGCGGAAGATCAGGATGACGGCGGTGGCGCCGAGGAGCCCGGCGAAAGTCCCCCGGGGCGCGATCTCGGGACGGAGCACGGAGACGACGGCCAGCCCGATCGTGACGGCGGTCAGCGCCAGCAGGGCGGTCTTGCGCAGGCTCCACCGGGGCACGAGGAAGAAACAGGCGGAAAAGGTGACGGCCAGCAGCGAAAAATTCCAGTTCCAGTTGCCGGCCCATCCGGAGAGATCCGGCGTGCGGCAGGTGACGAGGAGCGCGGGGAGGAACAGCGCCGCGGCGAACAGGGGGGCCAGACGCTTGATCTCGCAGGAGAAGACGGCTCCCGCCACGGGCAGGAAAAAGAAGAACCCGGCGGTGCCGATGAAGTCGGCCGGACCCCCGTAATGCAGATTCTGAAGTCCGGCGACCCAGACGCCGAGCACGGAAAAGACCAGCAGAAAGCGCAGCCGGACCACGCGCCAGAGTCGGAGCAGCCGCTCCGGGAAGAACAGCATGGCCGACAGGGCGCAGACGCCCAGGACCGGCAGGGAGACGCACTGGACCTCTCCCCAGTAGGGGACAGTGCCCAGGATCAGTTTCTTCCAGACCAGCGGATACGAAAACAGCGGCAGGGCCAGCAGGACCGCCGCCGCGGCAAAGGCGGGAAACGACCGCCTGACCGTGTTTTCTTTCTCCGTCATGTCACAGCTCCAGCATCAAAGTCACGGGACCGTCGTTTCGGATGGAGACCAGCATGTCCGCGCCGAACTCCCCCGTTTCGACGGGGATCCCCAGCTGCCGCAGGGCGGAGACGAACCGCTCGTAGCAGGGAACGGCCAGCTCCGGCCGGGCCGCGCCCGAGAAGGAGGG
>Ga0310690_10009227_pt1 | contig 12391 bp, 6 predicted proteins | sample AusTroGonzalo_MG_2_FD_207661 | JGI IMG/M metagenome (GOLD analysis project Ga0310690, IMG submission 207661) | Bovine rumen microbial communities from tropical cattle in Woodstock, Queensland, Australia - Gonzalo_04 (v2) (version 2) | ecosystem: Host-associated > Mammals > Digestive system >...
ATTGCAACTCTTCTTTTTTGTCCACCAGAAAGTTCAAATGGTGCCCTATCTTTATACTTCTCATAATCAAGACCAACAAGTTCTATAGCTTCTTTTACTCTATCATTGATTTCTTCTTGAGAAAGTCCTAAATTTTTAGGGCCAAATGCAACATCCTTATAAACTGTTTCCTCAAACAATTGATATTCTGGATATTGGAATACCATTCCAACATGTGATCTTAATTTTCTTAAATCAGGCTTTGGCTTTTTAACATTAGTAAGTTTTATATCGAAAACTTCAATTTCGCCTTCTTGAACTTTGATTAATCCATTTAAATGTTGAATGAATGTAGACTTACCAGAACCCGTATGCCCAACAATTCCTAAAAAATCACCCTCATTAATTGTAAGGTTGACATCTTTAAGTGCTCTTGTCTCATAAGGAGAATTGGCACTATATGTAAACTGTAGATTCTTTACAACAATGGACATAGTCTTTCCACCAATTCCTCTTTATTCATTACATCTTTTCCAACTGAAATTCCCAAATTCTCAAGTTCAATAGCCGCTTGTGTTGCAAGTGGTACTGTAAGCTTATAATCTAAAAGTTCTTTAGACTGTGCGAAAACAAGTTTTGGAATATTATCTAAAACAACTTTTCCATCACTCATAACTATAAGTCTATCTGCCTCTAAGGCTTCTTCCATGTAGTGAGTAATGCAAATAACAGTCATTCCTTCTTTCTTATTTAATTCATGAGCAACTCTCATAACTTCAGCTCTTCCTTGAGGATCAAGCATAGCTGTAGATTCGTCTAAAACTAAAACCTTTGGTTTCATTGCTATAATTCCAGCAATAGCAAGTCTTTGTTTTTGACCACCTGAAAGCTTAAAAGGAGTTCCTTTCTTATACTCAAGCATACCAACTTGAGATAGAGCCCAATCAACTCTCTCAATAATTTCTTCTCTTTTTACGCCAAGATTCTCTGGTCCAAAAGCAATATCGTCTTCAATAATTGAAGCAACCATTTGGTTATCTGGATTTTGGAAAACCATTCCAACGTTCTTTCTAACCTCGTAGATAGTGCTCTTTTCTTTAGTATCAATACCAAAGACATTTACTGTTCCTTTATCTGGGATAAGCAAACCATTTAAAAGTTTTGCAAGTGTTGATTTTCCTGAACCATTATGGCCAACAATGGCAACAAAAGAACCTTCCTCTATTTCTAGAGAAACATTTCTAACAGCTCTAACGATTTCTGTTTCGCTAAGAACATATGAAAAGCTGACATTTTTTAGTTCAATTGCGCTCATTTTTACCTCAAAATTATGCTTATTATATCACACATTTTATATCGCGTAAAATACTATGGTTTAAAGAAAGTCAACATTGACTCTTACGCGTGCAATACTTATAATTAAAAGTAGCGATAAAATTGTATGTTACAGGAGGTTACACAAATTATGGGTTCAAAAATGACTATTGACGGAAATACAGCTGCCGCACATATTGCGTATGCATTTAGTGAAGTTGCTGCTATTTACCCAATTACCCCATCTTCCCCAATGGCAGAAAACTGTGATGAATGGGCTACAGCGGGAAGAAAGAATTTATTTGGTCAAGTATTAAGAATTGCAGAAATGGAATCTGAAGCTGGTGCCGCTGGTGCTGTTCACGGTTCTTTACAAGCAGGTGCTTTAACATCTACATTCACTGCAAGCCAAGGCTTATTACTAATGATTCCAAACATGTACAAAATTGCTGGTGAGTTACTACCATGCGTATTCCATGTAAGCGCAAGAGCTCTTGCATATCACGCACTAAATATCTTTGGTGATCACTCAGACGTTATGGCTTGTCGTCAAACAGGATTTGCAATGCTTTGTTCTAACTCTGTTCAAGAAGTTATGGATATGGCACTTGTTGCTCACTTCTCTACATTAAAATCATCAGTTCCATTTATTCACTTCTTTGATGGTTTCAGAACATCTCATGAAGTATCTAAGATTGATGGCATTGATTACGAAGAAATTAAGCCAACATTTGATGCAAAGTATGCTAAATATGTTGATGCATTTAAGAAGAGAGCTTTAAATCCAGAGCATCCACAACTAAAGGGTTCTGCTCAAAACCCAGACGTTTACTTCCAAAACAGAGAAGCTTGTAACACAGCTTATGCTGCAGTTCCAGCAATCGTTGAAGAAGCAATGGATGATGTATATAAGATTACAGGTAGAAAATATGACTTATATCAATACTACGGAGCAAAGGACGCAGATAAGATTATTATCACTATGGGTTCAAGTGCTGAAGCTATTGAAGAAGTTGTTGACTACTACAATGCTAAGGGCAAGAAACTTGGCTTATTAAAAGTTAGATTATTTAGACCATTTGTTGGTGCTAAACTTGCTGCTGCCATCCCAAGCACAGTTAAGAAGATTACTGTTCTAGATAGAATTAAGGAAAGCGGTTCTTTAGGCGAACCATTATATCTAGATGTTGTTTCAGCTCTTGTTGAAGCAGGCAGAACAGACATTAAGGTAGTTGGTGGTAGATATGGTTTAGGTTCAAAGGAATTCAATACAACATGCGTTAACGCAGTTTATAAGAATATGGATGAAGCTACACCAAAGAATCACTTCGCTGTTGGTATCGTTGATGACGTTACAGGCAACTACTTAGATTTATCTGAAAAGTTAGATGCTGCACCAAAGGGTTCTATCAGCTGTAAGTTCTATGGACTTGGTTCTGATGGTACTGTTGGATCTAACAAAAACTCAATTAAGATTATCGGTAATTATACAAACAAATATGCTCAAGCATATTTTGCATATGACTCAAAGAAGTCAGGTGGTATCACAATTTCTCACTTAAGATTTGGTGATAACCCAATTAAGTCTTCATATCTAATCGACCAGGCAGACTTTATTGCATGTCATAACCCAGCATACGTACTAAAGTATGATATGGTATCTGACTTAAAGGAAGGTGCTACATTCCTATTAAACTCTCCATGGACAGTAGAAGAAATGGATAAGGAACTTCCTGCAAAGATGAAGAACATCATTGCTCAAAAGCACATCAAGTTCTACAACATTGATGCTATCTCTGTTGTAAACAAGATTGGATTAAAGGGTCGTATTTCTACAACAATGCAAGCTTGTTTCTTCAAACTAGCAAACATCATGCCATATGAAGAAGCTGAAAAGCATATGAAGGATTTCGTAGTTAAGTCATTCGCTAAGAAGGGTCAAGCAATCGTAGACATGAACAATGCTGCTATTGATGATGCTATTTCAAACTTAACAGAAGTTAACTACCCTGCATCATGGGCAACAACAACTGAAGGTGCTGTAGTTACTCCAGTAACAGATGACAAGTACTTCACAGAAGTAATTAGCCCAATGCTTGCACAAGAAGGCGACAAACTTCCAGTATCTAAGTTTATGCCAAACGTAGATGGTGCTGTTCCAACAGGAACAACTAAGTACGAAAAACGTGGCGTTGCCGTTTCTGTTCCACAATGGAATTCAGAAAAGTGTATCCAATGTAATGCTTGTTCATTCGTTTGTCCACACGCAACAATTCGTCCATTTATGTTAAAGGAATTCGAAAATGCTCCAGAAACATTTACAGCTGCTGATGTTAAGGTTGGCGCTGCTAAGGGATATAAGTTCAGAGTTCAAGTTTCTCCACTTGATTGCTTAGGATGCGGATCTTGTACAAAGGTTTGCCCTGTTAACCAAGGTGTTGAAAAGAAAGCTGCAGCTGCTGGTGTAAAGCCAAATGCAGAAGATTATGCTTTGAGAATGGTTCCTCTTGCTACTTCTTTAGAAAACAAAGAAGACAAGAACTGGGAATATGCTGTTGAACTTCCAGAAACAGATGCGCCTATCTCTAAGGATGACGTTAAGGGATCACAATTTAGACAACCTCTATTTGAGTTCTCTGGCGCTTGTGCTGGTTGTGGTGAAACTCCATATATCAAGGTTATTACACAAATGTTTGGTGACAGAATGATTATCGCTAACGCTACAGGTTGTTCATCAATCTATGGTGGTTCTGCTCCAACAGTTCCATATACAACAAACAAGAAAGGACAAGGTCCTGCTTGGGCAAACAGCTTATTTGAAGATAATGCTGAATTCGGTTATGGTATGACAATCGCTGTTGAACAACGTAGAGCTAAACTTGCTGAAGATATGCAAGCTGCAATCGCTCTAGGTGTTGATGATGCTACAAAGGCAGCATTCGAAGCATGGATTGAAAATATTGATAACACAGAAAAGACAGTTGAAACATCAGATGCTGTCAAGGCTATTATCAATGATGTAGCATCTAAAGCTGATGGCGAAAAGAAAGTTCTTCTTGATAGAATCGCTAAGAACTCAGATTGCTTAGTAAAGAAATCTATGTGGGTATTCGGTGGCGATGGCTGGGCTTACGATATTGGCTTCGGCGGTTTAGACCACGTTCTTGCTATGAATAGAAACATTAACGTTTTAGTTCTAGATACAGAAGTATACTCAAATACTGGTGGTCAAGCTTCTAAGTCTTCTCCAACAGGTGCTATTGCTAAGTTCGCTGCTGGCGGTAAGTTAACAAAGAAGAAAGACTTAGGTAAAATTGCTATGTCTTATGGATATGTATATGTAGCACAAGTTGCTATGGGTTCTGATAGAAACCAATTCTTAAAGGCTATTAAGGAAGCTGAAGCATACAATGGTCCATCATTAATCATTGCTTATGCTCCATGTATCAACCATGGTCTAAAGGATATGGGTGCTTCACAATTAGAAGAAAAGAAAGCTGTTGATACAGGTTACTGGCAATTATACAGATATAACCCAACAGAAGAAAAGTTCTATCTAGATAGTAAAGAACCTACTGTTGAATACTCAGAATTCTTAATGGGTGAAAACAGATACGCTAGACTTGCTAAAGAAAAGCCAGAACTTGCTAAAGAGTTATTCGAATTAAACGAAGCTCAAGCAAAGGCAAGATATGCAGGCTACAAGAAGTTAACTGAAAACTAATTTGGATTAACCTAACCTGATAGGACCCTCGCGAGGGTCCTATTTTATTGCAAAAAAAAGGAAAGCCATAAGACTTTCCTAATACATATCAATAAATCTATCTTATTTAATAAAGATTCTTGTACATGGAGCTTCACCAGATAAGATACTCTTAATTGAATACTTTGGTGATGCAATAAATACATTAGTTCCATTGATTGCAGGTCCCTTGATATATTCAAGTTTTGCACCAGCGCCATTAGAACCAGCTCTTGATGTTCCCTCACAAGCCTTTTGAGCCTCAGAGATGTTTTCAATAAGTTCATATGCGTCTTTGCCTGAAATTTCTCTTATAAGGCTTGTTTCATCCTTAGGATTAGCATAGATACCTACTGTTGATGTATATATTAAAAGATTCTTGCATTTTAGAATACTTGCAACTTGAGATGCTGTTTCATCATTATCTGATAAATGAACAGCCTTTTGTCCTTTCTTTCTTAACGCTTCGATTTCAACCTTTGCGATTTCGTCTGGAGATAGTGGGTCGTTGTAGTTGATAATAGGAATAGCATTTTGCTTTGGACATCTAAGTAGAAGTCTCTTTAGATATTCTCTTTTCTCTTCATCATTAAAATGATGGTTCTCTACTAAGATTTGTCTAACGCTATACTTTGGATCAATAAATTGTCTATAAGCATTCATAAGAACAGTTTGTCCTTGTGCAGAATAATCCGTCTTACAATCTTGGCTATCTCCCTTAAGTTCACAACCATTTCTTAATAGATAATCTAGTCTACCAATTTCTGTAGCACCAGATGTAATCCATACATATCCTGGCTTTAACTCTCTTGAAATCCTTGCGATTGTATTGTAATTCATTTGGCCGTTTTCTTTGTCTATTAAGGCCATTGATCCAATCTTACCAACTAATTCGATATCAAAGTTAGTCATTATATTTCATTATCTCCTTTTACTGCTTTCTTCGTGTAGTAAACAGTATTTCCATCTTCCTTTACGCCATAGAAGCCTGTCCATAAATCGTCATCAGTAACATCTGTAACTTCTGTAGTAAATGCAATTGTTGTATCTGTCTTTATTACGACTTTAACATATCCTTGCAAATCTGTTCTATATAAAGAAGTATCTCTATTTGCTAGTCTAATCAAAGTATTAAACCTTGGGTGTTCATAACTATTACCTGTTCCGCAACTACATACTGCATATTCACATGTAATAAAGTCCAAGAATTCAACAGTTGAAGATGTTTCACTACCATGATGACCGACTTTCAATATATCACAATCTAATTTATCTACGCTATAAAAAGCTTTTATTTTTTCTACAGCATCATCTTCATTCATCTCATTAGAATCTCCAGTTAGTACAACACGTCTATTATTGCATTGAAGAATTCCAACAGGAGATACAGCATTCTTTTTCTCTGCATTGCTTAAATTTGTATTATCCCATTCTTCTTGAGTATAACCAAAGAAATCTATCTTCCATCCAGTTCCCGATATTGTAAATTGGCCAATATTTAAATGAATATTACAATTTGGCTCAGTTAGAGCAGCAACAAAGAAACTTGCATATACATTTGTTGTAATAGTATCTGTATCTGTAAACATAGCAATTTTAGCAGAATCTAAATTTGCATTTGTTACGATATTATTCTCAGCCTTAATATTTGGCATATATATTTCATTTACTTGATATAAAGCAAGAACTTCATCAAGATATGAAACATGGTCAGCATCAGCGTGAGTCAACATTAAATAATCTAATGTGTCGTCTGAAACTAGTTCATCCATCATTTGCGCTAATTTGCCACCATTATAATTTGCTAGATTAGATCCTCTTTCATTACCTGCATCTATTAGCATATCTTTTCCATCTGGGAATTGAATATAGATACAGTCGCCTTGACCACAATCTAGAGCGTACATAACTAAGTCGCCTTCTGCAACTCCATCTAACAAACTACCGTTTGATCCACCACTGCCATTATTGCCGTCATTTACGTCAGAATCCGTATTACCATCGATGCCCGAAATGCCACCATCGACACCAGAATTACTATCACCATTAACACCTGAGTTGCTGTTACTATTAATACCCGAACCACCACTAATAACTTCTGAGTTACCATTATCTGCAGATGGGTTAAGAATGAAATCAAATACTTCTGGAGCAACAAAATATACTGCAGCTACAGCAATTGCAATAATTACTAAAACCGCAATGATGGCGATGATAGCTTTTGTATCGCCTCTCATCGCCTTTTTAACTGTTTTCTTTGCGGTTTTCTTTACTGCTTTTTTAACCGCTTTCTTTACTTGAGCATTCTCATCGACTTTCTTTTTAGCCATAAGAATTAGTCATCTCCTGATTGATTAATAATATCTATAGCGCTCATCTTTCCTGCCTTTGAATCACCATGCTTAATAAATGCTGTTGTGATAACTGCTAGGAATACGAAGAACAATGCATATACGAATAAGTATTTATATGTATTGTAACCATCTATTTCCATAAACAATCCAGCGAAGAATGGTGTAATTGCTTGAGCTGTCATTGATGCTACATAATAGAATCCTGTATATTTACCAACGTTACTTCCCTTAGACAATTCAGTTACCATTGGTAATGTATTAACGTTTACGAATACCATACCAAAACCAGATAAGATAAAGCATACAGGGAACCATACACTTACACCTGGAGTACTTGCTGTCATAAAGAAGCATGGAATATATGTTAAGCTTGCTAGGAATAACCCTGCAAAAATTGTTTTCTTTCTACCTATCTTTCCTGCAAGGAATGCACATGGAAGTAATGCAACTGCACCACCAATACCATTTGCAAGGTTAATTATTGTAAGTTCGCTTTGAGCAATTCCTAAATAGTTTGTGCAATATACTGACATATGAGATCTTACACAGTTATATCCCATGAACCATAAGAATACTGTTGCTAAGATAAGTACTAGAGAAATTGTCTTAGATTTAGAAAGTTTTGTTTGGCCATGCTTTGCCTCTTCTTCCTCTTCATCGACAACTCCATATTTTGCTTCTTCGTCAAGTCTCATTTGAACGAATTTCTTTTCTTTAACAAATACTAGATATAGAACCAAGATTGCTAGTAACAAACCAGCCGTGATTAACCAAAGAGCAATATGCTTTTCATATTTCTTCGCACCAAATACCATATATACAAGAATAGATAAGGCACCGCCTACACCACCCATTAATGTGATTAATGCATTTGCTTGCGAACGTAGTGGTTTTGGTGTTACGTCTGGCATTAAAGCAATCGCTGGAGATCTATAATATGCCATTGATACTAGAACGCATAATAAAGCAACGATAAAGAATACCAAAACAACTGGATTAGCACTCATAACTGATTTAGCTGTTTCTGTTTGAATTGCAGTTACATCAGTTGCTGTGAACGAAGTATAAGCAAGCCATTTTGGATCGATATATCCTTTTGAACATAATACGGCAACAATTGCCATAATTTGAGCGTAGCTAGCTTCTGGGTTCTCTTTAAAGCTTGTTGTCTTAGGATCGACCAAGTTTTGTAAATCTAATACAGAAACGCCAATTGTTTCTTTCATATTGTCTACTAAAAGAGTATATTCTCTTAGTTCCATTAACATTAAAAACACAACGGATAATGCGGCGGCAATAGTACCCCAAAAAATAAACGAAGTTCTTCTTCCATATTTAGCATTAACTGCTTTATCCGATAAACCGCCAAAGAATGGTAATAGGAATATAGCTAGAAGATTATCTAGTCCCATGATAATACCATATTGTGATGCGTTTAATCCGAAATAATTAGATAGAATAAGTGGCATAATGTAGTCATAGACTTCCCAGAATAACATAATGCCTAAAAATGCAAATCCTACTTTTAATGTTCTTTTAAAATCTAGTTTCAAACCCGATTGTGAGTTTATATTAATTGCTTGTGTATTCTCTTCCATAATAACCCTTTCTCACCTATGAATTGTAGTTTGTAAAGTTCTTTTAAAATTATAACATATATTATAATAATATAACAAGGAAAAAGAAAAAGAGCCTATTTCATAAGATGAAATAGACCCTATAAAAAACTCTAATTAAATACTATTATTGTTTTTCTTCAAAAACTGGTTCTGAAGTTAAATTAACACCAAGCTTTCTAAACATATTAATATCGTTCTTAGAAAGAAGCACTGTAGTATGTACTTCACAGTCCTTTAATCTTGGCAATTGTTCAAGAGCTTTTCTAGCATTTATATCTGATGCAGCCGATGAAGATAATGCGATTAGTGCCTCATCAATATGAAGTCTTGGGTTCTTACTTCCAAGATATTGAGTTTTTAGTATTTGAATAGGCTTTAAGCTTGCACGAGAAATGATATCTAACTCTGGATCAATACCTGCAAGTTTCTTTAATGCATGAAGAATCATACCTGCACTGCAGCCTAGAAGTTCTGAAGTCTTTCCCTTAACTATTGAACCATCATCTAGTTCAATTGCTGCACAAGGAGTTCCTGTCTTTTCAGCATAATCCTTTGCTTCTTTGACAACCTTTCTAATATTTACATCAATGCCAGACTTATTCATAATAAGCTTAATCTTGTCTGATTCATTAGCATCTAGGTTATTTCTTCTTTCGTTATCTAATGCCTTATAATATCTTCTTACGATTTCTTGATAAGAAGCTTCTCTACAAACCTCATCATCACAAATACCAAAGCCAACCATATTAACACCCATGTCTGTTGGTGACTTATATGGAGACTCTCCTAGAATCTTTTGGAAGATTGCATTTAATACTGGGAATACTTCAACGTCTCTATTGTAATTAACTGTTGTTTGACCATATGCTGCTAAATGCCATGGGTCAATCATGTTAATATCGTTTAAATCTGCAGTAGCTGCTTCATATGCAACATTTACTGGGTGATTTAAAGGAAGGTTCCAAACTGGGAATGTTTCATATTTTGCATATCCTACTTTATTTCCTCTCTTATTCTCATGATATAGTTGAGAAAGACAAGTAGCCATCTTACCAGAACCGGGACCTGGAGCTGTAACGATTACTAATTTTCTTGTTGTTTCGATAAAATCGTTCTTACCATAACCAGCATCACTTACGATAAATTCTGGGTTTGTAGGATATCCTGGAATTGGATAATGTCTATAAACTTTGATTCCTAATTTTTCTAATTTTGCTTGATATGTCTTGGCTTGTTGATTATCTTCTGTAAACTTTGTAATTACTACAGAACCAACATATAGACCATAAGATTTAAAGATTTTGATTAATCTTAAAACGTCTTGTTCATATGTAATACCGTAGTCTGCCCTAATCTTATTCTTAGCAATATCTAATGCGCTAACGGCAATAACGATTTCAGCATCGTCTTTTAATTTACTAAGCATTTTAATCTTATTATCTGGTGCAAAACCTGGTAACACTCTTGAAGCGTGGAAGTCATCAAATAGTTTTCCGCCAAATTCAATATACAATTTTCCTCCAAATTGATTAATTCTTTGAAGGATTTTTTCTGATTGTAGTTTTAGGTATTTCTCACTATCAAACCCTATCTTTTTCATATAACAACTTATCCTCTTCTTCTTAAAAAAATATCTTTTTTAGTGTAGCAAAATATTGCACTATTTTCAATTATTCATAATAAAAAAATGAAAAAACATAATTAGTTTTTTACTACAAAAACATCTCATTCAGCCACATATATATTTAGCATTTTTCAGCATTTATTGCTAAAAACTTATGTAAAATCCGCGTAATGTGTCTACTATATTTGCCATCGGGAATTATTATTTTTGCCAACATAGCATTATTATTTTATTCTTCTTTTATTATTAAACTACATTTAGAAGTCAGGCTTTTTAGTAAGATAGTTTGTTTAATTTTAGGGTATCCGTGAGTGGATATGAGCTTAGGAGTTTTTAGTATGAAAAAAGTTTTTTTAGTTTTATTAATCGTCTTAGTGCTTTTAATTGGCACTTTAAATTTAGTTGCATGTAAGAACGACGAAGAAGAAATTTCTCTTCCTACAACAAAATACGAGAAAGTTCAATTTGCTTTCAATGGAGTTGAGAAGAGTTTCAAGACAGTATCATCAGCATCAAACGTTAATGCAAGTATGCCATTTAGCATTAGCGAGGCTGGTAGCACTACAACAGATTCTGCACTTAATACAATTGATTCGATTTATAAGAGCACAGATAGTCTTGGCGATGTCATAAAGGGATTAAAGTATGACACTCCGCCAATGATGCAATTCCAATACTTAAAAGCTGCCCTTAATAGAATCGGCAGCGGCTATTCTTTTGGAACAAAATACTATTATGATATTACAGGCACAATGTATGCTGATTTTGCAACAGGCACAAAGAAGACAAGCGATGATGGTGACAATTACAAGTACAATTATAGTTTCAATCTTGGTATGGCCATCAACATTGACGATAACGATTTAATTACTGCAGATGTTTCTTTCTATATTAGATTAACAAAAGGAACAGAAACTACTATAACTACAACATGGTATGTAAAGATGATTCTTAATTATGATATGACTAAGGTTACACCAAATTACACTTTAGACATGTATACAGATGAAGATGAAGTCGATCTTCCAACAAGAAACTGCTACACAGTAGAAAATGACTACGTCGAAGTTAGTAATGGCTCAGTAAAAGAATGGCGTCAATTCGTTTTAGAAACTGACACAAAACTTGTTAAAGATGCATCTCACCCAACTTTTGATTCATATATAAATGAGGGTATTACATATACTATTGGTAATACTAAGTGGTATAAGAATTCTGATTTAAGAAAAGCACATCAATTAACAAGCGCCGAGCGTGCAACTTTTGCTAACGCATTCTATTCTCTTGGAATGAACTCAACAGACATCAATGGTGCAAGTTTCATTAGCAAAGAAGGAACAGAGAGTAACGTTATCAGTACTTTATATAATGAATTCTCTTCACTTCTAGGAAAAGATATTATTTATTCTATTATTGTAACTGACGAAGATCATTCACAAAATGATGATTTTGAAAACGCAGGAATTGCGGTTAAAGAAGGATCTAAAGAATATAATTTTGCTGATGGAAACTGGATTTGCGCAGACACAAAAGTTGGTGGATTATTAACAGCTACTAACGTTTGGAAAGACTATAACAGATCAGGATACATTGTTCCTTTGATTTATTATATTGATAAGGATAGTAGAACTACTGAACCTGTAGACAATTTGGACGACATCCAAATATATGTAGAAACAGATACTGCAACTATTTTATTAGACAAAGATGCATATTTCACTGACGAGTACATATCAAAGAACTTACCTAATCAATTCAA
>Ga0310690_10009231_pt1 | contig 12387 bp, 4 predicted proteins | sample AusTroGonzalo_MG_2_FD_207661 | JGI IMG/M metagenome (GOLD analysis project Ga0310690, IMG submission 207661) | Bovine rumen microbial communities from tropical cattle in Woodstock, Queensland, Australia - Gonzalo_04 (v2) (version 2) | ecosystem: Host-associated > Mammals > Digestive system >...
GGTGATCTGATAACCGTTCACCGTGAAGTTGGCGACGTAGGTGGCGGTCTCGGTCACGTTAAAGGTATAGGTGGTATTGGTGCTCACCTGGGTGCCGTTCTTCGTCCAGTTGACGAAGGTATAGCCCAGGTTGGGAGTCACCGTAAGGGTGCAGCTGGCACCGTGGTTGAAGCTACCGGCGCCCGTGATCGTACCGGCACCCGTGGGGTTGGTGTTGGCGCTGACCGTATAGCTGTTGATCTCGAAGTGAGCCACAAAAGCGGCAGCCTCGGTGACGGTGAAGGTATATTCGGCATTGGTGCTTACCTGGGTACCGCCCTTCATCCATTTGACGAAGTGATAGCCCGTGGCGGGAGTAGCGGTCAGTGTGCAGCTGGTACCGTAGTCGTAGTTACCGGCACCGCTCACCGTACCGCCGGTTGTCGGATTGGCGCTGGCAGTGATAGCGAAGTTGTCCAAGGCGAAGTGGGCCACAAAGGCGGCAGCCTCGGTCACATTGAAGGTATAGCTGGCACTGGTGCTCACCTGGGTACCGTTCTTCGTCCATTTGACGAAGTGATAGCCTGTACTGGGTGTGGCAACCAGCGTGCAGCTGGCACCTAAGGTATAGTTACCGGTACCGCTGATAGTACCGCCGGCCGTCGGGTTGGCCGTAGCGGTGATGGCGTAGGTGTTCTGGCTGAAGTTGGCCACATAAGTACCGGCTTCCGTCACGCTGAAGGTATAAGGATTGCTGGTGCTCACCACCGTGCTACCCTTCGTCCAGTTGGTGAACTGATAGCCCGTGGCAGGAGTGGCCGTCAGCGTGCAGTTGGCACCGTGGTTATAGCTACCGCCGCCGCTCACCGAACCGCCCGCTGTCGGGTTGGCGCTGGTGCTGATGGTGTAGCTGTTCAAAGCGAAGTTAGCCACGTAGGCAGCGGTTTCCGTGACGGCGAAGGTGTAGGTGGCGTTGGTGCTCACCTGGGTGCCGTTCTTCGTCCAGTTGACGAAGTGGTAGCCCGTGTTGGCCGTAGCCGTCAGGGTACAGTTGGCACCTTCATCGTAGGTACCGGCACCGCTCACCGTACCACCCGCTGTCGGGTTGGCGCTGGCAGTGATGGTATACGTCGTGGTGGGCGGTGTGCCCGTGAAGTTCAGGACGTAAGGATCGAAAGCGGAACCCCAACCGTCATCCGTGTAAGAGATGGCCGCCGGCGAAGTCAGGTAGGTCAACTCCTCTTCGGTGGCGTGGTCATACAGCTTGAACGTGAATTCGTCTCCCGCGTCACCAAGCACATTGGCCATGATTCTGTAATAATCAAGACTTAAAGGAGCGAAAGTCCAATGCTGGGCAATGGCGGCTGCGCGACATTCCGTGCCGCAGAACACACCCACTTCAAGTTGGTCGGAGGTCTGGTCGACTCCGTTGATTTGGATTTTGGCAACCAAGGCTGCTGAACCTGAACTGCCGCCTCCTTGTGGAACATAATGTGTCTGAGCAAACATTATACTACTGCACAGACACAGAAACAAGAATAAAATTACTCTTTTCATAGCTTTTAATATTTTAATAATTGATTAGATAAGATTCCGTTCTCGGTGACGACGCGCAACAGATACATCCCCTTGGCTTTGCCGCTGAGGTCGATCTGTATGCGGTTGTCTTGTGTTTCTTGGATAAACAGGGTCTGGCCCATCGCATTGAGCACCTCCACCCGCTGTATGCCGTTGCCTTCCACGTTGAAGACACCGTTCGAGGGGTTGGGATAGATGTTGATGCGGACTTGCTCGCTCTCGTCCACGCCCGTGGTACCGAAATACAGCACCAAAGGCTCGGCGGGTGTACCCAGAGCACCGTTCGCGGTAAACATGAGGCTTTCGTTCGACCACAGGGTCTCCTCACCGTCGGTGAGGACGAAGCTCAGCGCCTCTTCCCCATCGCCGAAGACCATCAGGAAAGCCAAATAGCGATCCAGCGGCTCCACATATTTCAGCTTCACGCTGCCGCGGCATTCGTTGCCCGCAAAGGCAGCCAGCTCGTATTCAGAACGAAGGGCCGTCCCGTCAATCTCCACTTCCGCAATGAGGGTCATATTGTCTGCATATTCCTCGCAGACTGGCGTATAGAAGTTATCCTTGGTGGTGCCGTTGGGCAAAAGCACAGTCTTGCTGCCGGTCTGATAGACCAAAGTCTTGGCCGTTGTGGCGTTGGACTTGTACATATAGCCTTGTCCGGGTTCCAGCGTGGTCAGGTAGCCGTCCCAGTAGTCGACGCCGCCGTAGTTGCCAAGATAGGTAGCGAAGTTGTTTCTTCCCTTGATCTGGTCGTTCACCACCGGTGAGAAGCTGCTCAGGGCGGCAGTCACACCAAGAGGTTGTGACGAGGGGAAGCCGATCCAGTTCCAGCCCGGGTTGACCGTGATGGGGTGCGCGGCGGGCGTGGTGACCGCTCCGGTCACCACAGCCTGACAGGCGGCGTTGGTGCGTATCCTGTAACTCTCCTCGTTGTTGATGGCGGTCAAAGTGCCGTCCCAGAAGTGATAGCCCATGTATTCGTTATTGTCAATAAACTTCGTCCTCGACTGAATGCGGGTGCAGGCATTACCCAAGCTGTTCTCCAGCATCGTCAAACCATCAATACCCTCCTGCTCGATATAAGTGCTCCACCAGCTCCAGCCATTGCTCAATGTAGCAGTCTGTGTGGTGCCGCTGCCAGGAGCCTGCATTTCAAACCTCGTGTTGGGACGCAAATCGCCAAGCGTCATAGTATAAACTCCATTTTCCACGTTGTAGGGATTAGTGTCGTTGTAATTGTAGGAAATGGAATTGTAAGATGTTTGGTGGCTTTGCCATTGAACTTCAGGGTTTTCCCAAGAACCATGGTTGCGTTGGCAAAGAATCAACACGTTGCTTGTGCCGTCCCAAGCAAAGGGGGCTTCGTTAAGAGTGAAAGTGTTCCAACCAACCTCAGGAGTGATGCTTCCCGTATAGACCTCGGTCATGCCAAGTGCCGCAGGCGAAGTGGTTGAAGCTTCCGTATCACTCACATTGGCCATCCAGATGGTGATATTCGTCTGTTCCATAGTCGACGCAGTGGTGGCATACCAACTCAGACTGAGCATCGGAGTGGTGAGGATGCCAGCAGCCTGAAGCTCACTGGCCCTGAAAAGGGCGGTGGCGATGCTCTTGCAATAATAGGTATAGAACGGGAAATACGAATTCGTTTGGGTGCCCGTGCCCACCTGTATTGTCACCGGATCAAGTGAGACCTCGAAGTTGGCCACGTAGGTGGCGGCCTCAGTCACAGTGAAGCTGTAAGGATTGGTGGTGCTCACCACCGTGCCGTTCTTCGTCCAGTTGACGAACTGGTAGCCCGGGTTGGCCGTAGCGGTCAGCATGCAGGTGTTGCCTTCCAAATAGGCGCCTGCGCCCGTCACCGTACCGCTTTCGGCGGGATTGACGCTGGCACTGATGGTATAGGATGTGCCGCTGCCAATGAGGGCCGTAGCCACATTCGAGGCGGCCGTCTCGCCACCATAATAGTTGGTCTTCACGGTGTAGTTGTACGTGCCCGGAGCTAAGCCGTTGTCGTTATAAGAGGTACTCCCCACGTTGCTGTCGAGACAGGTACCGTTCCTATAGATATTATAGGTGTAGATGCCGTCGCTGACGTAGGTGCGGATATTGAAGGCTATGCCTACATAAGTATTGATGGAAAGAATGGGGCTGGTTCCATAATAGCACCCCTCATTCCCGGAATAAGTACAATAAGATGCAGGATGTTCTCTTCCCTCCGAGTCATAGATGAACACCCACAGGTCCTTGGAAGCGTCAATAGTTACGATACTCGTCAGGTCGATGTCAACCCACCCGGGATGATCCACAGTCAGGGCCTGCTGGTGAACCAAGGTCTGCGGATGGTTGGAAGTGGTACCCCGAAACACATACACCTTGTAATTCCCTGTTTCAAGGGTGTGGAACGATACCCTGTAAACACCCTTTCCGTCATAGGAGCTCAAGGCACTGGCAGGATAACGATGCCCCCAATACATATGAAGTGAACTATTATTATATCCTAAACTACCATTATAAGAACCATCACCATAGGTAAACGACGCCGTGGGCGCTGGAGGATAGCTCCAGTCCGGAGCGGTCCAGTTGAGGGTCACGTTGTTGTTGGTAACGACGGCCGTCAGGTCGTCGACGACGGGGGTAGGATAGTCAACCGTTACCGTCACTACGTTCGACGAAAGCGACATCTCGCCGTCGGCATCCACGCTCCTCACCCAATAGGGATGAGTGCCGTAGGTACCCTGAACGGTAAGGCTGGTACCAGTGGCATTGCCGAGCAAAACGTGGTCGCAATAAACATTATAGCTGCTCGCACCGCTGACGGCAGTCCAGGTGAAGGTGACGTTGCGACCGTTTTGGGTGTACGCCAGATTGGTGGGCGCGGCGGCTGTACAAGTCGAAGGGTGGAAGTTAAAGATGGCGCCGTGGTTGGCATCGTAGATACCCATTCCTGCGCCGATGCCTCCCGAACCCGGAGTCAGATTGTTGATGGAATAGTACTCATCGTACGAACCAGTCCATCCCCAGTTGATATGGAAAAAGTTGAGGATGTTGTATCCATCACACACAAATGAGTGTCCGCCACCACCCACGCTATGGCTACCGTGATACTGAAGCGGCCAACCCTGGTCAAGGTTGTTCTTCAGCATGGTGGTCCATTCCCAGTCGGTATACCCGCTGCGTGAGATATGCTGAGTCTCCTGCGAATAATTGAAGTATTTCTTCGCAGCGTCGGCCACATCGGCGGTGACAGCAGCACTACCTCCAGCGGAAGACGTGTTATAATCCATATCCACCGACACACCGCAGTGGTACATCAAGGTAGCGACAGCTGTTTTGTAAATAGGAAGGCTCAAAAAATTATAGACGGGGGTCATAAGCGCCCATTGGTATGCGGTCTCCTGGAAGTTGGCCGTCTGCTCACCGTACTCAGGATGCGTAGACGGAGTGTAGGAATGCGACCCTATGCCGTGCACGGGATACATATAATACCTCATAATCTGCGCCATAGCGGTGGCCACACAGCCCGTCACCGTGCCCGAAGGACACAGCAAGTTGTAGGGGTCTCCCTGGCCCCATTGGGTGGAGAGCAGGGGACTCACCACATCGACAGCTCTCCAGGCCTCGGTACGACCCGCGGCCAGGTCGTTCCACTGTTGCAGCACCTCGTCGGTGGCTCTCGTCTGATGCTCAATGGCGTAAGCGACGGCGTCGCTGTACTCCTGAATCCAGGCGGCCTTGTTTTCGGGCATGTTCTCGTAGTCGAACTTGCCGTTCAAAGAGTAACCCAACACGGGCTGCAGACGGTCGTCGGCAGGCACCAGCACAAAGCTGTTGTCGGTGCTGAACACATAGACGTTGGCAAAGCCCGCCTCAGCCGAAATGTCCCTCAAACCCGTCGAACGGGCATCGTTAATGTTCAAAAAATTCTTCGCCACGAGACGCGCTCTCTGGGCGTCAACGGGACCTGCAACGGCCCTAAAGGCGAAAACAAGCAAAACTACAGCTAGGGCAAAGACCCTGCTAGTGCAATGTAAAGTTCTGTTTTTCATAGGCTTGCAGTATTATCTGGTTGTTCTTTTTTACCCTATTCGATTAATCGGGCAAAAATACAGAAAAAACCACTACACTCCAAGAAAAATCGTAGATTTTTACACTACGGCTTCCTGACATCCCCGTCCCGCAGTCTCGTGTCCCGCGTCCTCCGTCCTAAGTCCTCCGTCCTCCGTCTTACCTCACGACTAGTCTCCTGCAGACCACCGTCTTGTCATCAACGATGACCTTCAAAGTGTATACACCAGCCGTCTCAGGAGCCACCAAACGGGCTGGCCACTGGCTCATCGTCTCAGCCTTCACCAAAGCGCCCAGGGCGTTGACCATCTCGATGCGGACAGGACGTTCTTCGCTGTCATTCAGTCCGATACTGAAGCACTCGCCACATTCCACGGGGTTGGGATAGACACGCAGGCTTTGGGCTAACTTGTCGCTGACAGAGGTGCTGCCGAAATGCAAAACGAAAGGCTCTGTAGGATTGCCCAAAATAGCATTGGCGCTGAAGACAACGCCCTCGTTGGACCAATAGGTCTCCTCACCGTCCGTAAGTACGAAACTCAGCTCCTCTCCCCCATCGCCAAAGACCATCAGGAAAGCCTCATAACGGTCCAGCAGCGCCACATATTTCAGCTTCACGCTGCCGCGGCATTCGTTGCCCGCAAAAGCGGCCAGCTCAAAGGATTCAGGTCCCTGAGCTCGTCGAAGGGCCGGCTCGTTTAACTCTACCTCCGCCGTAACAGTCATGTTGTCGGCGTATGCCTCGCAAACGGGCTTATAATAATTGCCTTCGGTGCTGCCGTTGGCTAAGTTCTCGACCTTGCTGCCGGTCTGATAGACGAACGTCTTGGGCGTAGTAGCAAAAGATCTATACATATAACCTTGTCCAGGCTCCAGCGTAGTCAGCAAACCATCCCAATAATCCACACCACCGTAATTACCAAGATAAGTAGCGAAGTTATATCTTCCCTTGATCTGGTCGTTCACCTCAGGCGCGAAAGCGCTCAGGGCGCTGGTCACACTCAAAGGCTGTGCGGACGGGAATCCTATCCAGTTCCAGCCGGGATTGACGGTGATGGGATGGTTCTCGGGCAGCGCAGGCTGACCGGTGATAGTCGCCTCGCAGGGCGAGGTGGTGCGTATCCTGTAGCTCTGCTCGTTGGTGATGGCGCTCAGCGTGCCGTCCCAGAAGTGGTAGCCCATATATTCAAGGTTGTCGATAAACTCGGTCCTCGACTGTATACGGCTGCACGCGGTGTCCATACTGTTCTCCAGCATCGCCAGTCCGTCGATGCCGCTCTGCTCGATATAGGTACTGTACCAGCTCCAGCCGGAGGAAAATTCCGCAGTCTGCGTTTTGGTCGCGGTTAGTTGCCCCAGTATCGGGAAGCCGCCGTTGACCATCGCAGTGTCCGCCACCCAATGGAGGTATTCACCATTGGTGTTGTTAGCGTCCACCCATGCGTTGAGGGCGTCAAGCAAGACGGTACAGGAAACTTCACCTATTGTGATAGCATTATCCAAAATGCCATCGGGAGAGAATCTTGCAGTATCTTGACAATTTACTTGATAATTCAACATAAATCCTCCACCAAACATGCTAGGCAATGTGTTGTCCTCTAGTCCATATAGATATGCTCCATCACCAGTAATATCAAATAGACCTATTAACTTGCCAACAAATTCAAAACCTCCTGAAAAAACAATATCACCTGTCGAATAGCAATTGTGAGTGTGTATAAACTGAGCTTGTCCAATCAATCCACCCAGAGCCCAAGCACCAGCATCATTATCTTTATAAATAATATCACCAGTAGCATAACAATTGTTAATTTGTATATCTCCGTATGCAAAACCTAACAAGCCTCCACATAGACCCCTACCTGTAACATTTCCTGTAGTCGAACAATTAATCAATGAGAATCTCATTTCTCCAACCAAACCTCCGACATTGTCCATTCCTTCCACATTAACTGAAGAATGACAGTTAACCATTGTCGTTTCACCGAATACAATTCCAACAATACTTCCAGTGTGGCCATTATTAACATCCCAATTGCAGTTTTTCACAAGCCCTCCATCCATAATGATGTTTTGCAGAGTATCACCATAGTAAGAGCCAAATAGTCCGCAATAAAAAAAATCGTTACTATTTATGTAAATTCCTGAGATTTTATGTCCACATCCGTCAAAGTTACCGTAAAAATTCATGATTGGGTACCATGAATACTGACTAATATCAATATCATTGGTCAGGTATACTTGTTTATAATAAAAATAGTTCGTTGAGGTATTTATTCCATTGCTTTCAGATGATAACCACGATAGTCCTTCTGCTGTAGAAATATAAATATTACCTTCGCTATCCTCAAAATAGCCATCGGGACGTGACGTCACAATATCCGTCCAATACGGCTTGTCAATCACCTTAGTTATCGTAGGACTCCATCCACTGTAATTAGAGGTACCGCAAACAGCTCTAATATTGAAATCATACTCAAATGCGAGTGGAATATCATAAATAACTAAAGGATTATTCGTAGTGTTTATTATAACTGCGTCAGTTGACAAATCATGACGCCTGTATTTTATCTGCCACTCTGTCTCTTCAGAATCTGCGCTCCAACTAACCATTACTGCGTTTCCTTGGCTCGTGATAACATTATTAATTACAATGTCACTGACATTCGAACAAGTAACCTGATAAGTTTCCCCATATACAGGATAACCATTGTTCAAATACTGATTGTCTGTTTCCCATAGATTGAGACCATTTTCGTTTAATTCGGCCACACCCATATTAAGTGCTTGACACAAATCATCAACTTGTAAGCTACCAAATGTTACCGGATTTCTTAATGTCCATTCGAGTTCATTGCCATAAAACGATGATGTGTCAGAAAAATATGTCGTTCCAAATGAAAAACCGACAAGTCCCAAAGGAGCGTCTAATGAATAACAATTTGTTATTTGTCCTTCACTGGCGCGACCTACTATTCCTGCGTAATGTTGTGGGTTCACACTCACATACGTATCAGGATTATAAGTATAACAGTTTCGAATATTCGATCTCAATGACTCTCCGATTAGAACACCTAAATTATCGCCGTACGAATAATATCCGTCTACTGTAGCTTCTGCATAACAATTGATTATGTCGCAATCAACAGCATCACTCACCAATCCACCAGCTTTATAGTTGCCTTTTATATATCCATCTTTAACATGACAATTATACATTGTACCATGAAATGCAGCACATAAGGCTGCCGCTCCACTTTCCTCTGAGATTACATTAAAATCTTCAACTCCCAGATTGCGAATGACTCCGTTGAAGAATTGCCTAATCAATGATGCGCCCTCATATTCGGCAGAATAAAGGTTATATATAATATGGTTTTGTCCATCAATAACAATATTCGCATTTACATTCGCCGGTCTCCATTTATAACCATCTAAATCAATATCGGCTGTTAATACAACATTGCTCTTGCAGCCATTTTTTGCCCACCATGTCAGTCCTTCAGGCGTTGATATTTCGGCTGTATTTGTTATCTCATCAAAGACATATCCTTCGGGACAATTTGTCACTACCTCATCCCAATAAGGAGCCACTATTATTGTAATCGGACCGAACCAGCTGCCTCCGCAAACAGGTCGGATATAGAAATCGTATGTCACGAATTCTGCCAAGTCGTTAATCTCAGCTACAGTATCCTGGGTTATCACTAAGGTACCACTACCCAACGCAAAGCCTTCCAAGCCATATTCAACATTCCATTGAGTAGCGTTGCCGTTCTCAGTCCATGAAAGATGCACCGTCGTGGCTTCGACTGACGAGCAAACATTCGACACCATTCTACAATCACTCTCCTGGCTTATAATAACTTTAAAACCATCATAAAACAGATTGCCAAAATAAATTAGTGAAATCGCATTGGAAGAAGATACTACGGGGCTTAAGTCATTGTTGTCACCACCAGATAAACTGCGAAGCCAAGCACCGTTACCATCGTTTATTGTAAGATTTTGGTCTTCATATTCCATTATATCCACCACTATTTGGTTGATTGTATCAACAGGAATGAAGTTCACTGTGTTGTTGCACGGATTACCATAGTTATACCCTTCGTATAAATTATGCCCCATTATATGATAAAACTCCAGCGGTTCTTCCACAACAAATGTGCTTGTGCCATTAATCTGTCCCAAAACAACATCGCCGTTCGCATCGGGAACGATTCCTAAAATAGCGGCTTGGCTAATATTGAAGTCCATGCCAAGAGGGTAAACCGCATCTAAAAGATACCAAGAATTGCCATTGCCACTCCAACCGAAATTGAAGTGATAATATCCATCGGAATTGTATCCATCGCACACGAAGGCATGGCCGCCAGTTCCCTGTCCGCTGTAATAAATTACACGACTCGCATCAAGTTCGGCCCGCAGCATATTACTCCATTCTTCTGTTGAGAAGAAATCTTTCTCCGCAAAACTTAAATCCGGACTGTATTTGAAGAAGTTAATAAGAGCAGCCCTTGCCTCTTGGTCGTATGCACCACTCTCAAAGGCACTGTATCCCATATTCACCGCCACTCCGCAGTCGCTAATCAACTTCGCCACAGCATTGATTTCCTCTTCAGCACACTCCGAGGAGAGCGTGTCAGGCATGTTGGAATAATCATACATGACGCTATAATAATTCACCGAGAGTGTGCCGTAATTGCTTTCATAGCTATGCGTTCCCCTACCTTGCGTTGGGTATTCCCAATAGCTAATGATTTGTGCCATAGCCGTCGCCACACAACCCGTTACACAATGTCCATCAGGGCCATCAACATCTTCAGGGCACATCGCATTGTAATACTGCCCCTGGTCCCATGTGGTGGTCAGCAGCGGCCCCACTTGGGTTCGGTCCCTGTTTTCGCACAGCATTCCGGTGGCCTTCACCAGACGCCATTGCTGAGCGGTAGACTCGTCAGGCTGGAGGTTGTGCTCGACGGCATACTGGATTTGTTCCGTATATTCCTGTAGGATGTCCTGCAGCTGAATCGGAATGCTGTTCACATTAAAAGGTCTGCCTTCATCGGAATACCCAAGGATAGGGTAGGCGCAGTCGTCAGCAGAGACGATGACAAAGCCGCTGGGCGTGTTGAACACATAAAAGGCCGCGTCACCTCGATTAATGTTGTAAGTTTTCGCCAGCTGCAGTTCGTCTGCGCCGCGCAATGGTGTTTTAGCGTTGGCGTTCACAAACTTATAGGCCGCTTCGCGGGCAGTCCTCACATCCACCGGACTGGCTTCAGCAACAAAGCCGGCTGTTATCAAAAGCAGAATCAGGGTAAAGGTTTTGTGTTTCATGATGATACGATTTAATGGCTACAAAAATAACGTTTTTCCCGATTTGTCAAACATTTTGCGGCCAAATCTTCAAGAAAACACGAAAAACTACGCTGAATGGCGGGGGCTTTTTCACACAGCAATGCCGGTCTGCATGACGTCGTCATAAAGGGGTGACCAGCAATCATCGGCCATAAGAACCGGCTCGATTAGGAAACTCACCTCTCGGGTGTCGCGCCAAAGGCCCTTGGATATCTCTAACTTACGGTCTCCGTAGGAAGGCACGATGACGGCCACATCAATGTCGCTGTCAGGATTGGCATAACCTTTTGAGTAGGAACCGAACATCATGACACGCGGCTCCACCTCGAAGCGAGGTGCGATAACCTGCTTGTAACGCTTGACGAGGCCTATTGCTTCCTCGCGGCTGAGAGTTGCTCTTTTATCCATGTCATTAGTTGTTTGGTTTCATCTATCAGTTGTCGACACATCTGCGGTGTCAAAGTCCGTGCCAAGGCCTCCTTGTCTTCGGGATAGCGGGCTTCGATGTTATAATTGGTGACGATATCGAGAAAATCTTTCTGCTCTTCACTCATTTTCTCATAGAGCCCGCAACCTTCGGCCAAACGCATGTGATGATGCGTGTATGGCGGGTCTTCAGGCTGAGTCCCGCACCAATAGGCCTTCAAAGTCTTTTCTATAACCTGGTGACACATGAAAGCAACATAAAGCCAACGCCCTGTCCGATACATTGCCTCAGCAGTATCGAAATCATAGTCAGCTATATCTAACCAATATGTTACTTTGTCTGTTACCATCAGTTATTCATTACGTCTGCAAAAATACTACTTTTTTCTCAATTCGCAAGAACTAAAGGAATAAATCCTGCAGAACCCCCCAAAAAAACCAGCGACATTCTGCCGCTGGCTCTTATGCCTCATTGCGTTCACGCTACGGTGTCATCGCGGACTCGATCCGCGATCTCCTTTACTTCACGACCACCCTCCTGCAGACCACCGTCTTATCATCGACGACAATCTTCAGCGTATAGACACCAGCCGTCGCAGGAGCCACCAAACGGGCGGGCCACTGACTCATAGTCTCAGCCTTCACCAAAGCGCCCAGGGCGTTGACCATCTCGATGCGGACAGGACGTTCTTCGCTGTCGTTCATCCCGATACTGAAGCACTCACCGCGTTCCACGGGGTTAGGATAGACACGCAGGCTTTGGGTCAGCTTGTCGCTGACAGAGGTGCTGCCGAAGCGGATGACGTAGGGTTCTGCGGGATTACCCAAAATAGCATTGGCGCTGAAGACAACGCGGTCATTGGACCAATAGGTCTCCTCACCGTCCGTAAGTACGAAGCTCAGTTCCTCTCCCCCATCGCCAAAGACCATCAGGAAAGCTTCATAACGATCGAGAGGCTCCACATATTTCAACTT
>Ga0310690_10009232_pt1 | contig 12386 bp, 7 predicted proteins | sample AusTroGonzalo_MG_2_FD_207661 | JGI IMG/M metagenome (GOLD analysis project Ga0310690, IMG submission 207661) | Bovine rumen microbial communities from tropical cattle in Woodstock, Queensland, Australia - Gonzalo_04 (v2) (version 2) | ecosystem: Host-associated > Mammals > Digestive system >...
ACAATTAATATTGGTATAATTGTTATGAGGAATCCGGTAAGTACGTAAAGCAGGCCGTCGCCCTGCATGACTGTCTCAAAGAACCCGGCTCCAGCCTTGATGCCTACACTGGCCAGGAAGAGAACGAGTCCTATCTCACGCAGCATCATGTTGGCCGATGTGGTAGTATAAGTAACGAGCTTTATCTTGTAGCCATAGCGTCCAATAAGGATGGCAATAATGAGCGGACCACCGGCAATGCCTAGCTTCATGAGCGGCATACCAGGAAATAAGGGCAGCGAGCCGAAGATGATACCCAGGAAGATGCCCACGAAGATTGTGGCAATATTGGGTGCGTCAAGGCGCTTCAACGAATTGCCCATCTTGTTGGCCACACGTTCTACTGAGTCCTCCGGACCTACAACCATAATGCGGTCACCTACCTGCAAGGGAAGCGAGGGCGATGCAAACAGCTCCATGCCATGACGAGTGACGCGGGTGACGTTAACGCCATATACACTAGAGAAATGCATCTGTCCGAATGACTTTCCGTTGATGCTGGGGTTAGTGACCACGACGCGACGTGAAACCATAGGCTGGTCTTGCTGTTGCCAATCTACCTCAATGACAGGTCCGATAAACGCCACGATGGCTTCCCAGTCTGCCTCAGTGGTTACGACGCTGAGCTGGTCGCCGAGGTGGAACACCGTGTTGCGGTTGGGTATGCTGACATGCCCCTCATGCAGGATGCGCGTGCAGACGAAGTCGCGGTTCAGGAAATCATGCACCTGCAGCAACGTTCTGCCCTCCAGATATTTGTTGGTCACTTCCAAATGCATCTTGTGTGGCTTCTGAGTGGCCTTAGCTCCCTCCTGTGACGTGAGTTCCTCTTCTTCCTTCTCCAGCTTCACCTTACAGATATAGCGGACAAGGATGATGGCACCGATAATACCCAGCACACCGAGAGGATAAGCACAAGCGTATGAAGAGGCTATCTGTGGAGCCTCATCGCCATAGACAGACGATAGCGCCTCATTAGCAGCACCAAGACCTGGGGTGTTGGTGACAGCGCCATAGAGCGTACCAACCATCATGGGAAGCGCATCCTTATCGTTGGTGTCAAAAAACGCGAAATAGCAACCGAACATCACCAGAATGTTCAGCATGATAGCAGTAGCTGCTAATCCATTAAGCTTAATGCCCGCCGTACCAAAACTCTCAAAAAAACCCGGCCCCACCTGCAGTCCTATCATAAAGACGAAAAGAATGAGTCCGAAATCCTGAATGAACGTCAGTATGCTGACAGGCGCGGTAAAACCGATATGCCCAGCCACGATACCGGCAAAAAGCACAAAAGTCACACCCAACGAGATGCCGCAGATCTTTATCTTACCCAAATAAACACCGACAGCAATAACTAGAGCATAGAGCAAAGCTATATGCGCCACCGACTCAGTGTTAGTGAACAGGTTTATTAGCCACTGAAAATCGTGCATTGTTGAAGCTATTTTTTAGGGTTTTGAAGAGCTGCAATACTATCTTTGAGGGCTGCTATTTTCTCCTCAGCATCACTTTTCTTCTTACGTTCCATAGCTACCACAGCCTCTGGGGCATTCTGCACAAAACGCTCGTTTTGAAGTTTCTTCTCCACACCGTTGAGGAAACCTTCAAGGTGCTTCAGTTGAGCCTCCATCTTTTCTATTTCAGCCTTAACATCGATGAGGTTACCCAAAGGCACAGCCATTTCGTCGGTGTCAACCATAAAGGCCGTTGCAGTGGCATCCTTAGTCGCCACGATGGTGATTGCCTTAAGGTTGGCCATCTTTGATATAACGCTGTTGTATTGCTCGAATCGGTTCTGTCCAACACATTGCAACTCAAGCTGTTCCTTGGGTGCAATATTCTTCATACTGCGCACGGTACGCACACCGCCGACAACCTGTTTTACCTGTTCGATGTCGGCAAGAAGTTGTTCTTCCTCGGCCTTCACGGTATCGAGTACAAGCTCGTCTCGCATGATGCTCTCACCATCCTTCCGGTCGTAGAGAGCCTGCCATAGCTCTTCGGTAATGAAGGGCATGAAGGGATGTAGCATCTTCAGCAGCGTCTCAAAGAAACGCAGCGTGGCATCGTATGTCTCTCGGTCGATGGGTTGCTGCTTGCCATCGACATAGACGGGTTTCACCATCTCAAGATACCACTGTGAGAACTCGTCCCAGAAGAGTTTGTAGACAGTCATCAGGGCATCGTTGATACGGTATTTCGAGAAGTGATCCTGCATTTCGGCATTAGCCTGTTTCAGCTTGGCTTCCATCCAGGTAATGGCGGTTTTATTGACGGCAGAACCGTCAACCACAGTATCGGCGACCTGCCAGCCCTTGACCAGGCGGAAGGCATTCCAGATTTTATTGTTAAAGTTACGTCCTTGCTCACAGAGAGCCTCGTCGAAGAGGATGTCATTGCCGGCAGGGGCACTGAGCATCATGCCCATGCGCACGCCATCGGCGCCGAACTTCTCAATCAGTTCGATGGGGTCAGGACTGTTGCCAAGGCTTTTCGACATCTTGCGGCCTAACTTGTCGCGCACAATGCCAGTAAAATAGACATTCTTGAAGGGGAACTTGCCCATATATTCCTCACCGGCCATAATCATGCGGGCCACCCAGAAGAAAATTATGTCGGGGGCTGTGACCAGGTCGCTGGTGGGATAGTAATAGTTGATTTCCTCGTTACCAGGGTGGCGAATGCCATCGAAAAGCGAGACAGGCCACAGCCATGAGGAGAACCATGTATCAAGGGCATCCTCGTCCTGACGCAGGTCGGCATCCGTAATCTTAGGGTCTTTTTGTTGAGCCAGCTCCAGAGCTTCCTCGCGTGTGGCAGCTACCACGTAGTCATCGTTCTCGTTGTAGTAGTAGGCCGGGATGCGGTGTCCCCACCACAGCTGGCGGCTGATGCACCAGTCCTGAATGTTCTCCAGCCAGTTCTTATAGGTGTTGACGTACTTCTGTGGATAGAAGTGCATCTCACCGTTGACTACTGGTGGTAGGGCGATGTCGGCAAAGTGCTGCATCTTGAGGAACCACTGCAGGGAAAGGCGTGGTTCGATGGCTGTGTCAGGATTGCGTTCAGAATAGCCCACTTTATTGGTATAGTCCTCAATCTTCTCCATCAGTCCAGCAGCCTGGAGGTCTTTCACAATCTGCTTACGGCAGTCCATGCGATCCATGCCAACATAGATAGGACTCTGCTCAGAGATGGTGCCGTCGGGGTTGAAAATGTCGATGGTCTCCAGGTTGTGGGTCTTTCCCAGCATATAGTCGTTGGTGTCATGTGCTGGCGTCACTTTCAGACAGCCCGTTCCGAACTCGATGTCAACATAGCGGTCCTCGATGACAGGGATAACACGGTTAACCAGGGGAACAATCACCTTGCGTCCTTTCAGCCACTGGTTCTTGGGATCTTTGGGATTGATGCACATGGCCGTATCGCCCATGATAGTCTCAGGACGGGTTGTAGCTACAACGGCGTAATATCCCTTCTCATCCTGATGAATGATGTTGCCAGCTTTAACAAGTTCTTCTAGATTATCCAGTTCTTTCAGTCCTTCAACGTAGTATTTCAAATGGAAGAGATGACTCTTCTCCTCTTTGTAGACAACTTCCTCAGTAGAGAGGGCCGTGAGAGCCTTTGGGTCCCAATTAACCATGCGCAATCCACGATAGATAAGTCCCTTGTTATAAAGATCAACAAAGACCTTGATGACACTCTCTGAGCGAGTCTCGTCCATCGTAAACGCAGTGCGGTCCCAGTCACACGAGGCACCAAGGCGGCGTAACTGCTTCAGGATGATGCCTCCGTGCTCGTGAGTCCAGTCCCAGGCATGCTCTAGGAATTGTTCACGGGTGAGGTCACGCTTCTTGATGCCCTCTGATGCCAATTTCTTCACCACCTTGGCCTCAGTAGCGATAGAAGCATGGTCTGTACCGGGCACCCAGCAGGCGTTTTTACCCTCCATGCGGGCACGGCGCACCAGGATGTCCTGAATGGTGTTGTTGAGCATGTGTCCCATGTGGAGGACACCTGTCACATTGGGCGGTGGAATAACAATTGTGTATGGCTCACGCCCATCGGGTTTTGAGCTGAAAAGTTTGTGGTCAAGCCAATACTGATACCATTTACCTTCGACCTCGCGAGGGTCGTACTTGCTAGCAATTTCCATACCTACTTAATATAGCTTTCTCATTTGGGGTGCAAAGGTACGAAGAAAAAACGAGAAGAGTATAGTCAGTAGAGTTAATGCGTGTTAAATATACGCATATACTGAACACACATCTCTGCACACCGCTCTCCATCAACACCCGCAGATACAATTCCTCCAGCATAGCCTGCCCCTTCGCCACATGGGAATAATCCCTTGATACGTACATGCTGTAGTGTGTCTGAATTTCTGACAATGCGCACAGGTGAGGAGGTACGCGTCTCCACGCCAATCATCACAGCCTCGTTGGTGAGGAAGCCGTGGGCCTGACGGCCAAAGGTCGTAAAACCTTGCTGCAAACGGGTGACAAGTGTCCCAGGCATCCAGAAATGCAGTGGCGAGGACACCAACCCCGGGGCATACGAGCTACGCGGCAGGTCATAGCTCAACCGACCATTCACAAAGTCGGCCATGCGCTGGGCAGGAGCAGTCTGCTTCATATTCGCTTGCTGCCAGCACATCTTCTCCAATTTCTCTTGATAAGCCATCATGGCTAATGACCCGCATTCTGAATCCAACGGGTTTTCAATATCTTCGGGGCGTATCTCGACCACCATCCCGCTGTTGCTCCACTGCGTACCACGGTTAGCAGGACTCATTCCATTCACCACCACCTGTTCAGGCCCTGTAGCGGCAGGGATGACGAAACCGCCCGGACACATACAGAAAGAATAGACTCCACGCCCATCAACCTGGGTCACAAAGGAATATTCAGCAGCTGGTAGCCACCGTCCCCTACCCTCCTTACGATGGTACTGGATTTGGTCTATCAACAACGACGGATGCTCCAGACGGACGCCAACGGCAATGCCTTTGGACTCTATTTCAATTTTCTCTTTAGCAAGATAACGGTAAACATCTCTGGCTGAGTGACCTGTAGCTAGAATCACAGGACCGTTGAAAGAACGCTCCCCAGCCTCACAGCCCACCACTTCGTCACCATGCAGAATCAGACGAGTCATTTTCGTCTGGAAATGCACCTCGCCGCCACATCTGATAATTGTGTTGCGCATAGACTCGATGACCTGAGGCAGGCGGTCGGTGCCGATATGAGGATGGGCATCTGCCAGAATAGCCGTTGAAGCCCCGTGCTGACAGAACACGTTCAGGATCTTGTCGGTATTGCCGCGTTTTTTTGACCGGGTATAGAGCTTGCCGTCGCTATATGCCCCGGCCCCACCTTCTCCAAAGCAATAGTTGCTTTCCGCATCTACCTGCTGAGCACGTGAAATCATAGCCAGGTCTTTCTTCCGTTCATGCACGTCTTTGCCACGCTCAAGTACAACAGGTCGCAGCCCTAATTCAATGAGACGTAGGGCAGCAAACAGTCCGCCCGGGCCGGCACCAACGACAATAACCTGCTGTTTTTCAGATACGTCAGGATAGTCGGTATGGACAAATGAGTCATCAGTAGGCTGCTCGTTGATGTAGACACGTACCTTTAGGTTGACAAAGATGGTACGCTGACGTGCATCGACAGAACGTTTGAGGATACGCACACCCTTTAACATATCAGGGGCAATGCCTTTCTCCTCAGAGAGGTACTTCCTCAAAAGGATGGAATCGGCTGCCACCTGCGGCAGCACTCGGAGTTGGTATTCGCTGGTCATGGAATAGTCAGTTTGAATAGTTCTTCGTATGTACCATTAAAGATGTTCATGTCCACATTGCCTTTGATGCCTGGCAGATGACCGACGTCTGAATGTTGCCAGAACGCCCATGAACCTTGATAACGCACACTGTCAACATAATAATGAGCTATCCAATAAGGATAGAGGTTGAACACCGAGTCATTCAGGTATTGCTGCCGGAAAGAGTGATAGGTATAGAGGATGGGGCGCACGCCATAATGTTGTTCAACTCGAACCATCCACTCCAAGATGCCCTGACGGAAGTCCTCCGCACTGACACTGCCAGGCTTCACTTCCACGTCAAGCACAGGAGGCAGGTCGCCAGGCTCCAACTTGACATTCTTTATAAAATGCTCGGCCTGTTGTTTAGCGGAAACAGAAATGCGGTAAAAATGATAGGCTCCGCGCAAAATGCCAAAACGACGCGCACCTGTAAAGTTCTTTGAAAAGCACGGGTCTGTTAGATCACTTCCCTCTGTAGCCTTGACAAACACAAAACTGAGTGGAATACCGTCAATGAAGGCCTGATTACGCAGCAACTCCCAATCGATGTCCCCCTGATAGCGGCTTACGTCAATTCCATGTACGGTATAGCCAACCGGGGGCATATATGGCAAGCTGATCTGTTCCGAGAAGATAGCACGGAAAAGAATCCAACACGTGAGGCCAACAATGGCAGCTCCCAGCCACAACAGCCATACCGGCACATAGGTGCGCCATGCATGCCGGACTTGTTTCTTCTTTCGCGCCGTCTTTTTCCTGACAGTCTCTTTTTTTGTTGTCTTCTTTTTCGATGCCACATTAATAATTAAGTAACATGTAGAGTTTGTTACCGCCATAGCCTGATACAATATGAGCGGTAGCAAACCCTACACTCCACTATAAGCTATTCGCTAACGAGCCTGCTCCAGAGCCAGTGTCCTGGTGGGCTGGTCGCACACCTCTGAGGGTCCCCAGTACTGGATGGGACCGGGATAGACGTATGCCGTTTTGCGGGCCCATTCGTCACGATGAGCCACGAACTCCTTGAAAGGAGCACCGTCCAGTTCCACGAGAGCCTTACGGATCACGGGTTTCATTTCTCCGTTACGACGCTCCATATTCATCATCATAGTGATGGGAACTCCACCGGCCTTCCATTCTGCTGCAGGAGCTGTGGTATTCTTTACTATAGCCATGTAGCCCGTCTTGCCGGCAGCTATCAGCTGGGCGGCACTGTTACCAAGGGCATAGCAGTAGTCGGCATCGAAGTTCGACGGAGCGGCGCAGCGGCCCTCATAGCCGAAGAAATGGTGCTGAGTACCGAACTTGCCTGTGTACTTGCCTTCCTTCTTCATCTTCTCAAGCTTCTGGGCAACCATCGTTGAGAGCAGTTTCTCCGTTTCGATGAGCGACACCTGGACATTGCCATGAGGATCGCGATCGAGAGCCAGCTGACGGGCCACGCCGGTAGGCAGACTGTTGAACACGGCAAGGTTCTCCTCGGTGAGGTGGCTCTTGGCAAAGTCAATCTGTTCTGAGCGGCCCATGTCTTTCACTTCAGGCAGGGCCAACACATCGTTGAGCTGTGAAATGAGCTTCTTGATGGCAGGGATGAACTCAATGACGCCCTCAGGGATAATCACCGTACCAAAGTTGTTGCCGTCGGAAGCACGCAAAGCCACGGCCTGCGCAATGTAGTCAACGATGTCATCGAGACTCATGGCCTTGGCCTCTACCTCCTCGCTGACAAGGCAGATATTTGGCTGCGTCTGCAGGGCACACTCCAAGGCGATATGGCTGGCCGAGCGGCCCATCACCTTGATGAAATGCCAGTATTTACGGGCAGAGTTGCAGTCGCGCTCAATGTTACCAATCAACTCGCTGTAAGTCTTGCAGGCAGTATCGAAACCAAAAGAGGTCTCAATCTGCGAGTTCTTCAGGTCGCCGTCGATGGTCTTCGGACAACCGATGACCTGCACGCCATACTGCTTGGCAGCATAGTACTCAGCCAGCACACAGGCATTGGTATTTGAGTCATCGCCACCGATGATGACGATGGCCTTGATATTCAGCTCACGGATGATCTCCAGTCCCTTCTCAAACTGCTCCACCTTCTCCAGCTTGGTACGTCCTGAGCCAATCATGTCGAAGCCGCCAGTGTTGCGATAGTCATCCACAATTTCCTTTGTCAGCTCCATGTAGTTGTGGTCAACCAGTCCGCCAGGACCCAGGATGAAACCATAGAGGCGGTTCTCGGGGTTCAGTCTTTTCACGGCATCGAAGAGACCTGTGATAACGTTGTGTCCACCAGGAGCCTGACCGCCACTGAGGATGATACCCACGTTCATCTGCTCATGGGCTTTCTCCTCGCCGGGCACAAACTCCACCAGCGGCATACCATAGGTATTCGGGAAGAGTTTCTTGATTTCTTCCTGATTGTCAACACTCTGAGTAGGCTCACCCTCAACAGCCTTCACAGCACCCTGCAGTCCCAGGGGCAGCTTGGGCTGATAAGCAGAGCGAGCAATCTGCAATGCACTTTTTTCCATAATAGAATTTAGTAATTATTAATGACATAATATATTTCGGGGTGCAAAGTTACTAATAAGTAAGGAAAACACCAAGTTTTTTTGAAAAAAACTCAAATTCTTTACTTGGCTAGCATGTATGTCGAGTTTTTTATGTAATTTTGCACACAAATTGGAAAAAGCAATGAGAATACTACTATTGGGCAGTGGCGGCCGCGAGCACGCCTTAGCATGGAAAATCGCACAAAGCGAAAAATGTGAGCAACTCTTTATTGCTCCCGGTAATGCCGGGACAAGTCTCTGTGGACAAAACGTAGCCATTAAAGCTGATGACTTTGATAATATCAAACAGTTTGTCGTCGATATGAAGATTGACATGGTGGTCGTAGGTCCCGAAGACCCGTTGGTGAAAGGTATATATGACGATTTCAAAATGGACGAGCGCACCAGAGCCATTCCCGTCATTGGACCCTCGAAAGCAGGAGCAGTGCTGGAAGGCTCTAAGGACTTCGCCAAGGCCTTCATGCAGCGGCACAACATCCCCACGGCACGCTATCAAACCTTCGACGGCAAGCACCTTGCCGAAGGCATCGCTTTTCTGAAGACGCTAGAACCTCCCTACGTGTTGAAAGCCGACGGCCTATGTGCCGGGAAGGGCGTGCTTATTCTGCCCACTCTGGAAGAAGCCAGGGAAGAGCTGAAGGAAATGCTGGGCGGTATGTTCGGAAATGCCTCTGCCCGTGTAGTCATCGAGGAATTTCTCAGTGGCATCGAGTGCTCTGTTTTTGTTCTGACTGACGGAGAACATTACAAGATTCTGCCCGAGGCAAAAGACTACAAGCGCATCGGCGAGGGAGACACAGGTCTGAACACCGGAGGCATGGGCAGCGTATCTCCCGTACCCTTTGCCACGAAAGAATGGATGCAGAAAGTGGAAGACCGTATTATCCGCCCCACTGTTGAAGGCTTGAAGGAAGAAGGCATTGACTACAAGGGATTCATTTTCTTCGGATTGATTAATGTGAAGGGCGAACCAATGGTCATTGAATACAATTGCCGCATGGGCGACCCTGAGACAGAAAGCGTGATGCTGCGTCTGAAAAGCGACATCGTCGATTTGTTCGAGGGCGTGGCTAAAGGCAATCTCGACCAGCATACAATCTCGTTTGATGAACGGGCTGCCGTATGCGTCATGCTCGTATCGGGTGGCTACCCTCAGGCCTACAAGAAAGGCTATCCCATCACGGGTATCGGGCAGGTTGAGGGCAGCATCGTCTTTCATGCCGGCACTACCGAAAAAGACGGCAAGGTGCTGACTAACGGCGGACGCGTCATTGCCGTCAGCAGCTACGGCAGAGACAAGGCCGAGGCACTGCAGAAGTCGTTCACAGAGGCGCAGAAGATTCAGTTCACCGATAAGTATTTCCGCCGAGACATTGGAGCAGACCTGTAAAGGCCAGGGGGAACAGCCATGAAACAACTACAGAACAGGATAGCAGAAAGCGGGATAACACTGGCAGTGGCATCGGTGTTTGCCATGGGTATATGGCTGCTGAACGGACTTATCGCCAAACAGCTATGGCCACAATTGGCCTTCTTCGTGGCATCTGTCTATCTCTTTGTGGAACTGAGCAACCAAAATGCGTTGCTACGTGTGCGAAGCCGTATGGTGTCGAGCATTTTCATTCTATTGTCGTGCACCGCATGTTTCCTGTTTCCATATTTCGACAGCGGCATTGTGCAACTATGCTTCATGTCCGCATTATTACTGCTTTTCCAGACCTACCAGGACGAACAGGCCATGGGACGCAGTTTCTATGCATTCCTCTGCATCGGCCTTTCAAGCATGGTTTATGTCCATACGCTGTGGTATGTGCCTGTTATATGGATTCTCATGGCCAAACAACTACAGTCCCTGAACTGGCGCACGTGGCTGGCATCCTTTATCGGCCTGCTCACGCCCTATTGGTTCTCTTTGCTCTGGTTTTTGGTTCCCCGCCATTTCGATGACGAGTGGGCCATGGATCTGTCGCCTGTCGGTGAGCATTTCAGTCAATTGTTCGACTTTAATTATGAAGCGCCGTCATTCCGTCTGGGGCATATTCTTGTGATTGTCTTTACCGTAATACTGACAACGACAGGCATCATCCATTTTTGGCGTTACAGTTTTGAGGATAAGATTCGTATCCGTCTTCTCTATGGCTTCTTCGCTGTGTTTGCCATCTTTACACTGGTGTTCATCCTTGTCCAGCCTCAGCATTTCCAGGTATTCATGCCCCTCTTCTTCATTGGTGCCAGCCCACTTATCGCACACGTACTGACGCTCACCAGTTCGCGTCTGAGCAACATCCTGTTCTTTGTCGCCGTTGCCATCTTAATTGCCATTGCCGCATACAACCTGATTGTATTCAACTCCTATATTTTATAGGCACTCATGGACGGTTTCATCGAACTACTTACCAGCTACGGCTACTGGGGTATGCTTCTGGCTGCATTTCTGGCTGGCAGTTTCTTCCCTTTCAGCAGCGAGGCTGTCATGGTAGGCCTGATGGCCGCCGGATTAGACCCATGGATGCTGATGGCATACGGTACTGTTGGTAATGTCCTCGGCTCTGTGGTGAACTATTGTGTCGGTCGTATGGGCAAGACGGAATGGTTTGAGAAATATCTGCATGTCAGTCCTGAAAACATGAACCGTGCCAAGCGTTTCATGCACGGTCATGGTGCCTGGATGGGTTTTTTTGCTTTCATCCCCATCCTCGGCAGTGCCATAACCATTTTGCTCGGCCTGATGCGAGCCAATCCCGTCATCACCTTCATCGCCATCACCCTGGGCAAGATATTCCGCTACGTAGTCCTTATCTGTGTTTTCCATCCCTTCATGTAAAAAACTGCCATGCTTTAACTCCCTTTAACAACATTGACTTCTCCAACTCCCTAAAAAGTAGTATCTTTGCAGACTGAATAAGATTTTTAACGTTAAACAGAATAAAGATGAAAAATTTTCGTCTCGTGGACAACATCGTCGGCTGGCTGACATTCTTCATTGCCGCTTTCGTCTATTGCTCCACTATTGAGCCGACAGCCTCGTTCTGGGACTGTCCGGAGTTTATCACTACCGGCTACAAGCTGGAAGTCGGCCATCCGCCCGGCGCACCTTTCTTCATGCTCACGGCCAATCTTTTCTCACAGTTCACCAGCGACCCCGCCCAAGTGGCACGCATGGTAAACACCATGAGCGCGCTGCTCTCGGCCGCGTGCATCCTGTTCCTGTTCTGGAGCATCACGCACCTGGTGCGCCGTCTCTTGTTGAGTGACGATGGTTCTGGGTTGAGAAACCGGCAAGCTGATGCCTCTCAACACTCAGACGCTCAACTCTGGAAGCTCATAGCCATTGAGGCCAGCGGAATGGTGGGTGCCCTTATCTATACTTTCAGCGACACGTTCTGGTTCTCAGCCGTCGAAGGTGAGGTCTATGCCTACTCCTCGGCCTTCACCGCCGTGGTGTTCTGGCTCATCCTGAAATGGGAGGAACATGCCGACGAGCCTCACAGCGACCGCTGGCTGGTGCTCATCATGTACATGACGGGCCTCTCCATCGGTGTTCACCTGCTAAACCTGCTTTGCCTGCCGGCCATCGTGCTGGTATGGTACTATAAGCGGTTCCCCAACGCCAATGCCAAGGGCAGCATCGTGGCCCTGCTCATCTCGTTCATCATCCTGGCCGCCGTGCTCTATGGCGTCGTTCCCGGCATCATCACCGTGGGCGGATGGTTCGAGCTGTTCTTTGTCAACACATTGCACATGCCCTTCAACACGGGACTCATCATCTATCTCCTGCTGCTGGTAGGCAGCGTTATCTGGGCCATCTACGAAACCCAGAACGCTACGGAGAAGAACTGGAAAAGACAGAACATCGCATTCCTGCTGGGCTTCGGCCTGCTGGGCATCCCGTTCTACGGCTACGGCTGGAGTGCCTTCTTCATCGGTGTCGTCGTTTTGGCC
>Ga0310690_10009234_pt1 | contig 12386 bp, 10 predicted proteins | sample AusTroGonzalo_MG_2_FD_207661 | JGI IMG/M metagenome (GOLD analysis project Ga0310690, IMG submission 207661) | Bovine rumen microbial communities from tropical cattle in Woodstock, Queensland, Australia - Gonzalo_04 (v2) (version 2) | ecosystem: Host-associated > Mammals > Digestive system >...
GCATTGAGGAAATGACCAACCTGTCCAGGCAGGGCAGGGAAGTGCTGGCCCGTAACTATGAAGTGGGGATGCTCCGTCCCATCGACGTGCAAACCTCGGCAGACGGTACCCGGAAGTACCTGTTCCCGCACGAGGGTTTGGCCATCGAGGCCGTGATGATTCCGGACGAAGACCGCAAAACGCTGTGCGTGAGCAGTCAGGCCGGTTGCAAGATGGGCTGCAAGTTCTGCATGACCGGCCGGCAGGGTTTCCACGGCCAGTTGGATGCGGCCGATATCCTGAGCCAGTTTTTCGCCGTGGAGGAAGCCGGAGAACTCACCAACACCGTTTTCATGGGCATGGGAGAGCCGTTGGATAACTGGGATCAGGTCAAACGCGTGATAGAGATCCTTACGGCCCCTTGGGGCCTGGCCTGGAGCCCCAAGCGCATCACGCTCAGTACCATCGGCGTACTTCCCAATCTCAAGCGCTTCCTGGACGAATCCCGTTGCCACCTCGCCGTGAGCCTGCACAATCCCTTCCCGGAGGAGCGGGCGCAGATGATGCCCGTGCAGAAAGCCTGGTCGGAGACAGAGATCATCCGCCTCCTTAAGCAGTACGATTTCACCGGCCAGCGCCGGGTCAGTTTTGAATACACCGTCTTTCATGGCTGGAACGACACTCCTGCGCATGCCGACGAACTCATCCGCATGCTCAGGCACCTGGAATGCCGTGTTAACCTCATCCGCTTCCACCGTATTCCGGATTTCCCGTACGGCCCCGCGGACCAAAAGGATATGGAAGCCTTCCGGGACCGGCTTGTGCAGGGTGGGATCACCGCCACTATCAGGGCTTCCAGGGGAGAAGATATCTTTGCCGCCTGCGGCCTCCTGGCGGGTAAACACAAGGAACAGATATGAAAAAGATTCTCGCAATAGTGCTGGGACTCGTGGCATTGAGCGCCGCCGCCCAGAACTCCAAGATGACCGATCCTCCGTCTTCCACCTTCGGCCTGGACCGCAAGGACGCCAGGGCCGTGGATCAGATCCGTGCCCGCATGGCCGAAATCCGCAAGACCCGGCCTACGGTGGCGCTGGTCCTCTCCGGCGGCGGTGCCAAGGGTGCCGCCACGGTGGGCGTGCTCAAATACCTGGAGAAGTTCAACATCCCGGTGGACATGGTGGTGGGAACATCCATCGGCGGTCTCCTGGGCGGCATGTACGCCCTGGGTTATGATGCCGATTATCTGGATACCCTCATCCGGAACATGGACTGGGAAATGGCCCTGAGCGACAAAGTGGACCGCAAGTACATGCCCTATTCCCGTATCCGGGCCAAGGAAAAATATCTCCTGCAGTTTCCCTTCTATTACAGGGCCGACGATTACAAGAACTACCTGAAAGGAGATATGCCCTTTGCGGCCGGCCGGTCGCGGGAACTGCACCTGGGGGCCAATACCGGGGATATGAGCAGCATCGCCCGCGGCAACATCATGGGCAGCCTGCCCTCCGGCTTCGTTTTCGGCCAGAACGTGAATCACATCCTCTCTTCCCGTACGGTAGGGTACAGTGACTCCACGGATTTCTTCAAATTCCCCATTCCCTTTGCCTGCTTAGCCACAGATATGGCTTCGGGCCGCGCCAAAGTATGGCATAGCGGTTCCGTCAACCTGGCCCTCCGTTCCACCATGTCCATCCCCGGACTCTTCGCTCCTGTGCGCACCAACGGTATGGTGCTGGTGGACGGCGGTATGCGCAACAACTTCCCGGTGAATGTGGCTAAGCGCATGGGTGCCGATATCGTCATTGGCGTAGACCTGTCGGAGCGCTCCCTCAAGGCCGATGAAATCCAGAACCTGGGAGACATCATGATGGCGGGCATGGACCTTTTCTCCAACGACGCCTTCGAGCTGAACCAGAGCCTGCTGGATATTCACATCCATCCGGACATGTCGGGCTACAACATGCTCAGTTTCAACCGCGAAGCTGTGGATTCCATGTACAACCGCGGTTATGCGGCCGCCGTCAAGGCCACCCCGCAGCTGCGCGCGCTCAAAAAGCGGCTGGGCAGCGCCGGCCGCAAGTACAATGCCAAGAAGGCCGTGGATATCGGCCTTACTCCGGTCACTATCGGCAAGATTGAAGTGGTGGGCGTAGATGACGCCGAGGCCGAATATATCATGGAAGGCATGCAGGTGAAGGCCGGCATGGTGGCCGGACGGGACCAGATTGAGGACGATATCGCCCATATCTTCGGCAAGGGTTCCTACGACTATGTGAACTATGAGCTGCGCGGAAAAAAGGCTCCCTACACTTTGCGTATTTACTGCAAGCGGGGCCCCATGCACAAACTGGGCTTCGGCGCCCGTGTGGATACGGAAGAATTTGTGGCCCTGCTCCTGAACGTGGGCCTCAATACCAATGCCATGCGTGGCCATTCGCTGGATATCACCACGCGTCTCAGCACCCATCCGTACCTGGATCTGCTATATGCCTACAACGGCCGCAACTTTGCCACGCTCAACGTCCGTGCCAATGTGAGCTACCTGGAGAAAATGTTCTTCATGTCCAGTGAGGTGATCACCGATATGTCCTTTGTCCAGAGTAACCAGGAGGTGTTCTTCTCCAATATGCACTGGTCGTTCTTTGACGTGAAGCTGGGGTTGAGAAACCAGGTTTACTGGATGAGGAATTTGCAGGGCCAGGTGATGGATTTTCCCGGTATCTTCCTGGACGCAAGGGTGGAGACCCTGGACAACGGCTATTTCCCCACGAAGGGCATTTCTGCCGGAGTGAGGGGTGACTTCCTGTACTCCGGACTGAATCCCGAAACCACCAAGTTCACCGGCATTGCCGCGGCCGATGTCACCTGGCCGCTCAGCTTTGACCGCTTTACTTTCCTTATTAAAGGCAATGCGCGACTCGTCTTCACCGGATCGGCTCCGCTTCCACTGATGAATATGGTGGGTGGAGATATGGCCGGACGCTATCTGGACCATCAGATTCCCTTTGTGGGCGTCGTGGGGGGACAGTTGCGGACCGATAATATCGTGGTGGGCGGTGTGGAGGCCCGGATGCGCCTGGGCAGTAACCACTACGTTTCGCTCATGGGCAATACTTCCTTGGACTTCATGGAGTTTAGCAACATAAAGGATTCTTACAAATTCAGTGGCTTTGGGCTGGGTTACGCCTACAACTCCATTGCCGGCCCGCTGAAGGCGCAGCTGGGGTGGTCTTCGTATACCAATAAACTCAACTTCTACCTGTCCGTGGGCTTTAATTTCTAGGGTTTGAAGCATGGACCAGAACAAATGCCTCTCCCGCCTGCAAAAGCTCTGCTCCAAGGCCGAGTACTGCACCTCCGATATCCGCCGCAAGGCCCTCAAGGACTTGGAAGGCGATGAAGAAGCCGCCGCCCGGGTGGTTGCCTCCCTGGTGCAAGACCGCTATGTGGACGACGCACGCTATGCATCGGCCTTTGCCCGGGAAAAAGCCCAGATCCAGGGCTGGGGTCCTGTAAAAATCCGTTTTCAACTGCGTGCCAAAGGGGTAAAGGACAGTGTCATTACCGAGGCCCTTCAAGAAGTGGAGCCGCAGAGGGCGCAGGATAAACTGGAGAAAGTGCTGCAAGTTAAGGCAAAAGCCCTGCAGGGAGACCCTCAGTTCAAGCTCAAGCTGCTCAAGTTCGGTCTGGGCCGCGGCTATGATTACGACGAAGTAGAGAACGCAGTTTCCAAAATAATTGCTACCTTTGCAGCCACGAAATAAAGTGGTAAAGCGATCTGTCGCGGCGAAAGCTGAGGAAAGTCCGCACAGGGAAGGGCACCCGTCTGTGGAAAGCACAGTGGGGAGTGATCTTCAAGCAGTGTAACAGAAAATTACCGCAGGAATAAGGTAATATGCGACCGAAGGGAGCAAACTATCTTATTAATGCAAGGGTGAAAACGCGGGTTAAGAGCCCACGACGCTGCATGGCGACATGCAGTGGGTACGCTGCCCGGGCCTGCAAGACCAAATATACCGGCAGATGAGGGCTGCCCGCCCGATGCCGGGGGGTAGGTTGCGAAGATAAATGACAGATTCAAAAACAGAAAGCGGCTTACGGCTTTACCACTTTTTTCTTTTAGTATGAACCCCAAGTTCCTGCTCATATCAGACCCTCAGACTCCGCTCATCGGCACTTTTACCTATGGGCTGGTGGGGCAGCACAAAGAGCTCCTGACGGGGTATCAGAAAACCCACGGCGGTGGCTGGTATCACAAGGACGACATCAAGAAGACCATGTCCCTCTACGGCAGTTCCGGGGACTACGGAGAGCCCGATTTCCGCTTTCTGGACCGTATTCCGGCCGAACTCAAAGGGTACACGTTTACCTATTCCGAAGGCTGGGGCGACTCCGGATACGAGCTGGATACCTCCGATGTGGAGTGGGTGTAATCGACGCGGTCAATCTCGTCGTCAAAGCCCTTGAGGGCGGCGAAGGGAGCAAACTGGGCCGCACGGTCCTGCATGGACATGGGCTTGTGCCGCCGGGAAACCGGGTGCGGCAGGCCGATGATATCGGCATAGCGGTCTACGAGTTCTTCGTTCATGCCTTGTGTCCTCCTATCTGGTTGTTACGGTCTTTCGTGGTGGCACCTTCCTCGAAGTTCATTCCCTTGAGGATGGCGTTCTTGCCGAACCGGCGGCGGATTTCCAGGATGGCCTCCTGCTGACGGCGCTCGCGGGCCAGGTCCACCGGAGCCTCGTCGAAGAGTCCCAGTTGCAGGCCGTCGGCCTTTTCTTCCGGCAGGGTGTGGCTGGCCACCACATAAATGCGTCGCACCTTCAGCGAAGGGTCCACGATGCGCCGGAAAAGCTCCATGGCCGCCTTCATGATGAGGGTGGTGGAAGAGGTGGCTCCCGGCAGGTTCACGGAGCCATGCGCCGGTTTGGGGGTGGGGCGCCCGTACCAATCGGCCACCACGGGCCCCTTGTAGTCTTTTCCGGGGCCGTTTTCATAGCCGATATGCAACACCAGCTGGTCGGTCACCAGCTTCTTCTCTACCAGGTCCAGCACCAGAAGGTCGGTCATCTCCCGTACGATGAGCCCGGCTTCCTCGGTGCCGTAGGGCCGTGTGAGCACCTGCCCGCTGGAAAGGGAACTGGCCGCGGGGCGGTAGTCCTTGATGTACTCCATGGTGCAGGGTTCCCAGCCCCAGGCGTGGTCGATGAGCAATTCGGCATTCACGCCGAACTCTTTGTACAGGCTTTCTTCGTCGGTGAGGGAACGCCGGGCGACGTCTCCCAGGGTGTACAGGTGCAGTTTTTCCAGGCGTTTCACCGTGCCCCGCCCGATGCGCCAGAAGTCCGTGAGCGGCCGATGGGCCCAGTACTTGCGCCGGTAGCTCATCTCGTCCAGGGCCGCCACGCGTACGCCGTCTTTGTCGGGCGCCGAATGCTTGGCCTCGATATCCATCGCCACCTTGCAAAGATACAGATTGGGGCCGATGCCCGCCGTGGCGGTGATGCCCGTTTCCTTCAATACTTCCCGTACCAGGCGCATGGCCAGGTCGTGGGCGGTGGTTTTATACAGCCGCAGATACTGGGTGGCGTCGATGAACACCTCGTCGATGGAATAGACGTGGATATCCTCCGGCGCGATAAAACGCAGGTATATGCTGTATATCTTGCTGCTTACCTCTATATAATACTTCATCCGGGGCGGCGCGATGATGAACTTCACGCCCGTTCCCTTCAGCTTCTGGTTTACCTCGAAGAGGCGCGCCCGGCCCGGGATGCCGTAGGCTTTGAGCGAAGGCGACACGGCCAGGCAGATGGTCTTGTCCGTGCGGGAGGCATCGGCCACCACCAGGTTGGTCGTAAGGGGATCCAGCCCCCGCGACACACACTCGGCCGATGCGTAAAAGCTCTTGAGGTCTATGGCAATGTAGGTATTTTGCATTTTGATGGGTAAATTTAACAATTATTCCGCAAAAAATGACTAATTTTGAAGACTTAAAGAAAACAAACAATTAACCCTATACCATGATTAAAGTTGACGTGAAAGGCTGCTCCTCCTTCGTAGATGCAGCAAAGTATGAATCCTATGTAGCCAAGGCCCTGGATGCCTTCGATGTCCTCAAGAACGAAACCGGCGCCGGTAACGATTTCCTGGGCTGGAAGAAGCTCCCCAAACAGATCACCGAGAGAGAATTGGAAGAGTACGAGGCCATCCGGGACAAATGGGTCAAGAAGGGCGTGGACCTGGTGATTGCCATCGGCATCGGCGGCTCCTACCTGGGCGCCAAATGCGTGATGGAAGCCCTCAGCCACAACTTCGCCAAGCAGCTCAAGCGCAAGGACGCACCGGAGGTGGTCTTCGCCGGCAACAACCTCTCCGAGGAATATCTGGCCGAACTGATGGACCTGGCCGTCGAGCGTAACGTGGCCTGCATCGTCATCTCCAAGAGCGGTACCACCACCGAGCCCGCCGTGGCTTTCCGCGTGGTGAAGCAGTTCCTCGAGGTCCGCTATGGCAAGGCCGATGCCGCCGACCGTATCGTGGCCATCACCGATGCCAAGAAAGGCGCCCTCAAGACCCTCTCCACCCAGGAGAATTACGTAAGCTTCGTTGTTCCCGACAACGTGGGCGGCCGTTTCTCCGTGCTCACTCCCGTGGGACTTCTGCCCATCTGCGTCGCCGGATTCGACATCCGCGCCCTGGTGGCCGGTGCCCTGGACGCTCACAAGGGCCTGGAAATCAAGAGCGAGAAAAATCCCGCCATCATCTACGCTGCCATGCGCAACTGCCTGCACACGGAATATGGCAAGAGCACCGAGATTCTGGTAAACTACAACCCCAAACTCACCTTCGTGGCCGAATGGTGGAAACAGCTCTACGGTGAATCCGAAGGCAAGGACGGCAAGGGTATCTTCCCCGCCAGCGTTAACAACACCGCCGACCTCCACTCCATGGGTCAGTTCATTCAGGAAGGCTCCCGCGTAATGTTCGAGACCGTCCTGCACGTGGACAACGCCCAGCGCAGTGTGGTTATCGAAACCGATCCCCAGAACCTGGACCAGCTCAACTTCCTGGCCGGCAAACATGTAGAGCACTGCAACCACATGGCCGAACTCGGTACCGTCCTGGCCCACATCGACGGCGGCGTGCCCCAGATGCAGGTTGTCATGGAAAAGATTGATGCCTTCAACCTGGGCGGTCTGCTGTACTTCTTCGAATTCGCCTGCGGCATCAGCGCCTATGTCCTGGGTGTGAATCCTTTCAACCAGCCCGGTGTAGAAGCCTATAAGAAGAACATGTTCGCCCTGCTGGAGAAACCCGGCTACGAAGAAGCCACCAAGGCCATCAAGCAGAGGCTGTAAATACAATCTTAGCCTGTTTGGGGCCCGATTTTAAACTAAGATCGTCAGTGCTGACGATCTTAGTTTGTTTTTGGGGCATATGTGTGTTAAGATTGTTTTTTGTATCTTTGTGTCCGGTTATGAAAAGAGTTTTGTTTTTAATGCTGCTGGTTTGTTCCTGTGCCTGCTCGGCACAGGTGAAGCAGTATGGCTATAAGGTGGTGAAGGAGTATCCGCACAGTGTTGAGGCCTACACCCAGGGCCTGTTCTTCCACGACGGAACCCTGTACGAGACCACGGGCCAGTACGGCACGTCCGTCATCCGGACCGTAGATTTGGCGACGGGCCAGTCCATCGTGGAGCGAAAACTGAACCGCAAGTACTTCGGGGAAGGTTCCGTCATCCTGGAGGGGGACCTGTACATCCTCACCTGGACCAACAAGGTGGCCTTCCGCTATGACGGGAAATCCCTCACCTATAAAAACACCCTCAGCTATCCCCGCGAGGGTTGGGGACTCACCACGGACGGCAAGCAGCTCATCGCCAGTGACGGCAGCGCCAACCTGTACTTCCTGGACAAAGACCTGAAGCTGCAGAAGAAACTGCCCGTAACGATGAACGGCCGCCCGCTCCGCAACCTGAACGAACTGGAGTGGATAGACGGTAAAATCTGGGCCAATGTGTACCTCACGGACATGATTGTCATCATCAACCCTTCTTCCGGCAAGGTAGAAGGCGCCCTTGACTGCACCGGCCTGCTGCCCGACGCCCTGTACACGTCGGCCACCGACGTCCTCAACGGCATTGCCGTAGACGCCGCCGGCCACATTTACCTCACCGGTAAAAACTGGCCCAAAATGTACCAGATTGAATTAATTAAGAAATAAATTTTAGGGGTATCCGGAAAGTCCGGATTGAGATCAGACCCTCATAACTTGATACGGTTGATACCGTCGTAAGGAAAATGAAAAGACTGTTATGTATGGCAGCGCTGTGCGTGCTGCCGCTCTGCGCCGCAGCGCAGGAAGAGAAGGCCGAGCGTCTGGACTCGGCGGTTGTATCGGCCTCCCGGGCCGGTTCCCACACTCCCGTCACATTCACCTCCGTGACCAAAGACCAGTTGTCTCAGGCCAATCCCATGCATTCGCTGCCCATGGCGCTGAACTTGCTGCCGTCGGTGGTCACCTACAACGAAGGCGGCACGGGCCTGGGCAATTCGGCCATGACTATCCGTGGCTCAAAGGGAAGCCAGATCAACGTGACGCTCAACGGCATTACCCTCAATGATGCCGAGAGCCAGGAAGTGTTCTGGGTGAATATCCCGGCGCTTACGGCCCTGCTTTCGTCGGTGCAGGTGCAGCGCGGCCTGGGGACCAGCGCCAACGGGGCCGGTGCCTTCGGCGCCAGCATCAATATGAACACCGCCATGGTGGGTGCGCGGCCTACTGCTTCGCTGGACCTGTCGGGAGGGTCCTATGGCACGTTTATCGGCTCTTTCGCCACCTCCACGGGTCTGCTGAAGGGCGGCTGGTACTTCAATGTGGCGGCCAACCTGGGCCGCACCGACGGGTATATCTATAATGCGCATGTGCGCTCTTCATCCGTCTTTGCCGTGGTAGGAAAACTTTCCAACGGCCGCTCCCTGCGCATCACCTATCTGATGGGAAAACAGCGCAGCGGCATCACTTGGGACGGTATTTCGCTGGAGCAGTATGCCATAGACCGCCGGTACAACGGAACGGGAGAGTATGACCAGACCGACAACTACACACAGCATCACCTGCAGTTGAACGAGACTTTGTCGCTGGGGAAACACATCACCTGGATCAATACCTTCAATTATACGCGCGGAGACGGCTATGACGAGTATTACAAGAAGAACCGCAAAGTGAAGAATTACGGCTTCCCGGCCGATTCGGACCCCGCCGTTTCCGACATGACCTACCGCAAGAAGATGGGTAACAACTACTGGGTGTTCAACACCAGCCTGCAGTATAAGTCTTCGGTGCTGGATGTGGTCCTGGGCCTTAACTGGAGTAACTATACGGGCCGACACTGGGGCGAGGTGCTGTGGGTGCAGTCCATGGGGAACGTCACTTCTCCCGACTGGTACGACAACGCCGGCCGCAAACTGGACCGCGGCGCCTTCCTGCGGGCCGAATATCGCCCCTGGCCCTGGCTCACCGCCTATGCCGACCTCCAGTACCGCGCCATCCGCTACAATTTCACCGGCGTGGACGACGACTGGATCGAGTACGGACGGGCCGAAGCCGACCGCTTTGATTACCTCACCAACTGGCGTTTCTTCAATCCCCGCGGCGGCCTCACGGCAGCCTGGGGCGGGCATAAACTCTACGCCTCCGTGGCCCTGGGACACCGGGAGCCGGGCAGGGGAGACATCAAGGAAAACATCAAGGGAATCGGCTCTCCCATCCGGCCGGAATCCATGGTGGATTATGAGGCGGGCTACCAGTTTACCGCCCGGAACCTTGTTTTATCGGCCGGTTTCTATGCCATGGAGTACAAGGATATGCTGCTGGAGACCGGCCTGCTGTCCTCGTCCGGTTATGCCATCAAGGAAAACGTGCCCCGTGCCTGGCGCAGGGGCGTGGAACTGGCTTTTGGCTGGCAGGCTTTCCCCTGGCTCCGCCTGGACGGAAACGCCACCTTCTCCATGAATGAAATTGCCGATTACACGGCTTATGTCCCGTATGAGGATTATTCGGCCGTGTTCCCGGTAAAATATGGACGTACCACCATGCTTTTGTCTCCTTCGGCCGTGGGTATGGGACAGATCACCGTGACACCCTGGAAGGGCGGCTCCCTTTCCTGGAACGGAAAGTATGTGGGGAAGCAGTATCTGGACAATTCCATGCGGGCCGAAATGGAGGTTCCCTCTTATTTTGTGGCCGGACTAACCGTAAGCCAAAAGTTTCGTTTGTGGATGGGAAATGTAGAAATTTCGGTTTATCTGAACAATCTTTTCAACCATCTTTATTACGCTTCTGGCTGGCGCTGGGAATCGTATAATCCTGATTCTGGTGTTGTTACAAGCGAAGTAGGCATTTATCCGCAGGCTCCTTTCAATGCTATGTTAAAGCTGCGTTATAGTTTTTAAAAAAATTTATTTAGTAAAGAAAAGTTTAAAAAATTTTGCAAATACAAAAACTTTATTTACCTTTGCATTAGAAAAACAAAGAACGCATCTTCTAACCAACTAATTAACCTTCTTCTTAAGGTAAGAATACACTACTAACTAACCAAAACAAGGCTCGCAGTGATGCGAGCCTTGTTTTGTTGAATATGATACAAATCACTTACTTCAGCATCTCCTGGATGGTCTTGAGGGTCTTTGCTTCGGCGGCCGGCTTGAAGCCGTGGCCTTCTCCCGGATAAACGGTGAGGGTGGCGTTCTTATAGGCTTTCTCGGCCTTGACGGAATACTCTACCGGCACCGTGGTGTCATCTACGCCGTGGAAGATGGCCACCGGACCTTCGTATTTGGCGATGGTGCCGTAGACATCGAAGTCATAGAGGTCCTTCAGGAATACATGGGAGAGATGGACCCCCCAGAACACGTCATCGGCCTGCATATCTTCCAGCTTGGGGTACATGGTCACCCAGTCGTCCCTGATGTTGAAGGCGGGATAGATGAGAATGAGGCGGTCAATCTGATCCGGACGCGCCGCTGCCACCATGGCCGACACCATGCCTCCCTGGCTTTCTCCCACCAGGGTGATGTTGCTCGTGTCAATGTAGCTGAGCTGGCATAACTGGTCCAGGACGGCTTCCAGGTCGGCCTGTTCGGTGAAGATGGACATCTCTGCGGTGGAGCCTTCGGAGCGGCTGCTTGCCGATCCTCCGCAGAAGTCAAAGCTGTAAACTGCATAGCCCAGGGGGGCATAGGCCTTGGCATACTTGAGCCCGTGGGCGTAACTGCCACCAAAGCCATGGCACATGACGATGAGCGGGGCCTTGGCCATTCCCTTGGGGTAATACATAAGGCCGTAAATCTGCTTGCCGCCGCTTTCCAGAAGGAGCTCTTGCTCCAGGTACTCATATTGCTTGGGACCGCAGGCCGTAGCCAGGGCGGCGGCTGCCAGGACAAGGCACAGGATTTTTTTCATGGTATGGGTTTTAGTTTTGTGGTTCTTTTTTGTCGGCCTCGGCTTCGGCCTTGGCCCGGGCTTCGGCTTCGGCCTGGGCGGCCTTGCGCATGGCCCGGAGCTCGTCCAGGTAGCTGGCGGTGATGACACCGGAGGGGAGGGCGATGATGGCTACGCCGAACAGGGAGCTGAGCATGCTCACGAACCGGCCTACCTGGGTAACCGGGACCATGTCTCCGTAGCCCACGGTGGTGAGGGTGACGGTGGCCCAGTAGACGGCGTCAAAGAAGTCCTCGAAGGTTTTGGCGCCGGTATAGGGATTCACGTGGGGCTCTACGTTGAACATGACCAGGGCCGTCAGGAACACGTAGAAGACCGAGATTCCCAGTACTGTAAGGAGGACCCGCTTTTCCTTCATGATCACCCGCATGAGCACCTGGATATTCTGGGCATAGCGGATAATCTTGAGCAGGCGCAGGATCCTGAGCAGACGCGCCATCCTGAGCAGTTTGAAGCCCTTGGACAGCATGGTGAATGCGGGCAGGATGGACAGCAGGTCGATGATGGCCCAGGGCGTGAAAGGATAGATCAGGAAGGACAATCCTCCTTTCCCCAGTTTGTAATCGGCCGTCATCCAGCGAAAGAGATAGTCCATGATGAAGATGAAGGCGGTCACATGCTCCATGTAATGGAAGACCAGGTTATCCTCCACAAACATCAGCGGGAAGATGCTGACGAAGATGGCCACGATCATCAGGAGGTCATAGGCCTGGGAAACATTGTCTCCCTGCTGGCCCACCTGAACGATCTCATACAGTCTTTTTCGGCTGAAAATCTCCATAAGGTATTTGTTTTCAGCGTCAAATATAATAAAAATTATTGAGATTCACTTCAAAAGGCCGGGACGTCTTTGCCGGGTGCGCTGAACGGCCTGCTCATCCTGCCAGGCCTGGATGAG
>Ga0310690_10009237_pt1 | contig 12381 bp, 9 predicted proteins | sample AusTroGonzalo_MG_2_FD_207661 | JGI IMG/M metagenome (GOLD analysis project Ga0310690, IMG submission 207661) | Bovine rumen microbial communities from tropical cattle in Woodstock, Queensland, Australia - Gonzalo_04 (v2) (version 2) | ecosystem: Host-associated > Mammals > Digestive system >...
GTTCAAGATCCCCGCAGGCGCAACCGGAATGCAGATCTACGTTGAGACTACCGACACAGACAGCACAATGGACTTCTTCATCGACGATGTTTACGGTGCTGTAAAGGGCACAAAGATTGAAGGTCCCGGTCAGCCCAAGGTAAAGACATTCCTCCTTGGCGACCTCTCATATGACGGCAGAATTGACGGCTTTGACGTTGCTCTTGCACGTAACGGACTTATTAATGGTATCAGCGACAGCATGACTAAGAAGGCTGCTGACGTAGATAAGAACGGTAAGCTTGAGGCTGCTGACCTTATCCTCCTTCAGGAATTCGTTCTTGGTAAGATCACAGAATTCCCGAAGCCCGCAGTACCTGATGTCGACCTTTCTAAGTACGAGGCAATGTTCAATAACATTACACTCGCAGACAGCTGGAAGAAGGAGGGCGAAAACAATCCTCTTACAACTCAGCGTTTCGGTGCTGACCCCGGCTGGATGGTATACAAAGACAGACTTTACCTCTACACAACTAATGACGCATTTGAATACAAGAACGGTACCCTTTGGGAGAACTCCTACGATAACGGTACTATCAACTGTATCTCATCTTCAGACCTTATAAACTGGACTGACCACGGTGCAATTCCTGTTGCCGGTCAGCATAAGAGCCAGTATAACCCGACAAATAACGGTGCGGCTAAGTGGGCTAACCGTTCATGGGCTCCTGACGCTTGCTGGAAGAATATAAACGGTAAGGATAAGTTCTTCCTCTACTTCGCTAACAGCGGCGGCGGTATCGGCGTTCTTACAGCTGACAGCCCCACAGGTCCTTGGACAGATCCTATCGGCAAGGCACTCCTTGACTGGAATACACCCGGCAACAGCGGTGTTGTATGGATGTTCGACCCCGGTGTATATTATGACGAAGAGACCGGTAAGGGCTATATCGCATTTGGCGGTGGCGTTGACGGCAAGGACAAGGCAAACCCGAAGACCGGACGTATCGTTGAACTCGGTGATAACATGATCTCTATCAAGGGCACAACAGTTACAATGGAAACACCTTACCTCTTTGAGGACTCCAGCCTTATCAAGATAGGCGATACATGGTACTACTCATACTGTACAAACTGGAACGTTCCCGGTGGCACAAACATCAACGGAACAAGCTTCGGCAGCGGTGAGATCTGCTACATGACTTCAAAGAATCCTCTCGGACCTTGGACTCAGAGTACACTGACCGGTAAGGTACTTCCCGGCACAGGCAAGGTAGATAAGGGCGGTAACAACCACCACTCTATCATCTACTTCAAGGGCAAGTATTACGTAGCATACCACGCTCGTGCAGTTGCCGGACGTATGGGACTCACATTCAGGACCAACAACGGCACAAGCACAGATGGTAACTATCGTTCAACACATCTTGATCCTGCTACACTCAACGGCAACAAGATAACATCTGACGTAACCATGAAGGGTGTAACAACACAGCTTGAAGCACTTGATCCTTATACAAAGGTTCAGGCTGAGACAATGTCTAACCAGTCCAAGGGCATATCCGTAACAGGACTCGGCGATACAATTGTTAAGGCTAAGAACAAGGGCGACTGGATAAAGGTAAGCGGCGTAGACCTTGATGGTGTTACTTCTATCACTGTAAAGGGAAGCGGCGACCAGGCAGTTAGATTCTGCGTTGGCAAGCCTAACGGCGATGTAATCGGCTACGGCGAGCTCAATGGCAGCGAAAGCACGATCGCTCCTAAGGACGGCAGTGTTTCCGGTAAGAATGATATTTATATCGTATTCAGCGGTGCTGCTGAGTTAGATTACTGGAGCTTTGAGAAATAAGATTTTGATCCGAGGTTCATCTGCACAATCGTTCCTCTGGTTTCAAAAATAAATTTAATTGTAAGGGACAAATCAGAAAAAGTAAAGCCTCTGCGTAAGCAGGGGCTTTGCTTGTATATAAAGTTCATATTGCAATATGCTTGATATTTCAGTAACAATGTGATATAATAAGCATCAGATATTATTAGTAGGTGATGAATGTGAGCAAATTCAGAACACAGCATATGGCTGTGGATTGGCACGACATAGCTGATTCCGAGAAAAATATGCCTGCTGTCAGCGCGTCTCTTAAGGAGAAGGCGAGTCTTGTCAGCAGAGTTGGATTGATGATGCTGTCAATTGGCACTGGTGCTTGGAGAGTGCGTGCATCAATGAACAAGATAGCTCGTGCGCTGGGTATCGTGTGCAATGCTGACATCGGACTCCTGACCATTGAGTGTACCTGTTTTGAAAACGGTGAAAGCTTTACAAATGCTGTGTCCATAAGCACGACTGGCATTAATACCGACAGGCTTAACGAGCTTGAAAGCTTCGCCGATGGTTTTCAGGAACGGGCCGGCAAGTATTCGGTGGAGCAGTTTCATCAGATACTTGATAAGTTCCAGTCCATGCCAGCCAATTACAAAGCTTGGAATCTTGCCCTTGCAGCTGCACTGGCCTGCTGCGGCTTCACTTTTCTTCTTGGCGGAGGCGTAGTTGAGATGATACTGGCATTTTTCGGTGCCGGAGTGGGACAGTTTTTGCGAAAAAAGCTTTTGGAGCGTCATATAACCTTGCTTGCTAATGTTGCAGCCGGAGTTGCAGCGGCTTGCTGTACATACGTCCTGCTCATGAAAGCAGCTGTGCAGCTGTTTGACATATCCGACGCACATCAGGCTGGATATATATGCTCCATGCTGTTCATAATACCGGGTTTTCCTCTGATCACGGGTGGTATCGACCTTGCAAAGCTGGATCTTCGATCCGGAATTGAACGAATTACATATGCGGTGCTGATAATCACGGTGGCAACACTTACAGGCTGGGTAACAGCGCTTATATTCGATTATCACCCGTCGGATTTTGCTGAACAGGAGCTTCCGGCGTGGCTCATGATTATATGCAGGCTTGCAGCGAGCTTCTGCGGAGTATACGGCTTTTCATTCCTTTACAACAGCAAGCGCAGAATGGCAGTTATAGCCGGTCTGATAGGAATGCTTGCGAATACACTGAGACTCGAGCTGATAGATTACACAGAAATACCGGTACCGGCGGCAGCATTTCTCGGAGCACTGACAGCGGGACTGCTTGCGTCGGCAATAAAGCGATTTGTAGGCTATCCGCGTATCACGCTCACAGTACCTTCCATAGTAATAATGGTGCCGGGAATGTTCATGTACAAGGGGATTTATTACCTCGGACTCAACGATATTTCAACCGGTTCACTTTGGCTGAGTAAGGCAGTGCTGATAGTTATGTCACTGCCGCTGGGACTAATTTTTGCCCGTATACTTACCGACAAGAATTTCAGGAAGAGCTCATAATTAAGAAAAAGCGGCTAAGGGAGATTCCCTTGCCGCTGTTTTTATTCCTGCTTTTCGAGTTTTTCGGTAGTTTCTTTGAGAATTGCCATTCTCAGCTCAGTGAGCCACTCTGAATAGGAGACAGTATCAAAAGCGTAAGTCTTATTGAGCTCAAGCTCGTTCTCGGACCAGGTATCAAGAGGAGCTTCATTGTGCTGTATCAGTGCTTCCAGCTTGTCAAGAGCCTTGAACAGCTTGGCTTCCTTGGTCTGCCGGGCTTCCATTTCATCAAACAGTTCCCTGAATCTCAGCGGCAGTGTATCCGGCAAAGTATTTATCCACTGTACGATAAGCTCATCCTCAGTACGGCGGTCTGAATCAGTTTTGATAAACGTAGGTATATCGCCTGTAAAACATTCTCCCAGATCGTGTATAAGGCACATTTCTATGACCTTGTCCATATCAACGTCCGGGAATTCTGACCTCAGAAGAAAAGCCATGAGAGCGGCACGCCAGCTGTGCTCTGCGACACTTTCTGTACGTCTCTGTGAGGTAGTGCAGTGCCTTGGAGTGTCCTTTAATCTTTCTGCTGTGTGCAGCATATCCAGAAATTGTTCAGCGTTCATAGTTTCCTCCGTTCGTGCAGGCTTCGTACCACTCATTAATGCGTGCTCTCAAGCCTTCAAGGTCGAGTATGCCGTGAGCGAAGCCCTTTTTGACAAGCTCCGGCGGCAGAAATTCGTCGTATTTCTCAAATACAGGTACCTCATTTGGATAAACCAGATCAATGGGATCAAACTCTTTGGCAGCTTCTTCGTGGAGAATACGGAAGAATTCCTTCGGCTGGACTTTCATAGTGAACTGTATGTAATAGGGACGGCAGGAATCCATGCCACGGAGACCTAGCCTCTCGCCGCACTTGATTTTAAGGAAGCGTTCAAGAGCTAGAAATGAGTATGTTCCCAGCCACGGGAGCAGACACCACATATCACCGCCGAGACATATGAGCGGCTGTGTGATGATACCGGAGTTCCTTGCGGTATTTCTGGCTTGTGACAGGCGTGCAGCAGCATTTTTCATGAGGTATGGGTAGATCCTATCCTCAGAGAGTACCAGCCGCATACGTTCAAGTATCTTAGTATTTATGTCGCCGGGACAGTCACCGAAATATGCAGGTACCTTTCCTTTTATCTGCGATACATAGACCAGCCTGCGCTTGTGGTCAACTTCTTCCACCACCCATACATGGCCGGCTATTGCAACTTTTTCACCTACCGGAGGAGGCATAACGATAGTGCCCAGTTCCTGTGAGTCACAGCGCACGGTGTATTCCTCATTTTCCTGAAAAACAGCGTAGAACTTGAAGCTGTTCACCATTCGCTCTCCGGCGAGTCCGACGATGAGTCCGCCTTCTTCTGTACGCTGTATCTGTTCAGTCTCTATAAGATGACGGAGGAGGATACGGTAATCCTCCTGTGAGATTCTGTGGAAATATTTCAGACTTAGCACCTTAGCTGCAAGCTGAGCCGGAGTGAGCTCACCGCAGGATGCGATGGTGCTCATGGTCTGATGATAGAGAAGCGAGTAGGGCAGCCTGTCGAGCTTTGGGGGCTCCACCCATTTTTCCTCCACGTATACCTGAACCAGAGCAATGCCTTGGAGCAGCTTCCATGGGATAGTTTCAGGCAGCAGGGAACGGGGTTCGGGGAGTTCTTCTCTTATGACGAACCACATTTCCGGTGGAAGATCGCGCCTTCCGGTGCGTCCCATACGCTGGAGAAAGGAAGAAACGGTAAAGGGCGCGTCTATCTGGAAAGCGCGCTCGAGCCTGCCTATGTCTATACCCAACTCAAGTGTAGCAGTAGTGCAGGTGGTCATGAAAACGTCGTCATCTTTCATGGCTGCCTCGGCGGTCTCGCGGTATGCGGAGGACAGATTGCCATGGTGAATCAGGAAGCGATCTGGCTCGTTATTAGCCTCGCAGTAGGAGCGCAGGGTAGTGGTCACAGCCTCGCACTCCTCTCTGGAATTCACGAAAACAAGGCATTTTTTGCCCTTGGTGTGCTCGAAAATATAACCTATGCCCGGATCGGAATGTGCAGGAGCGGTGTCCGTTGGCATATCGAGTGCAGGCAGTGCGGAGCCTTCGTCCCTGGCGTCAGCGATATCCTGCTGACTGATATAGAAATGCTCCATAGACAGCCGCCATTTTGTTCCGGTGGACTGAATCTTTGGAATGACAGTACCTCTGCCCGTACCTGCGGCGAGAAATTCACCGGTGGATTCGAGGTCTCCGATAGTAGCCGAAAGACCTATTCTTCTGGGATTTACGCCTGCAAGCTTTGAGAGCCTTTCAATAAGGCAAAGAGTCTGACCGCCGCGGTCGCCTCGCATTAGTGAGTGTACCTCGTCGATGACGATGAAGCGCAGGTCACCGAACAGCTTGGGTATGAGGGCGTGCTTGCGGAGCAGCATTGCTTCGAGAGATTCCGGAGTTATCTGGAGAATGCCTGAGGGATATTTCAGCATTTTTGCTTTGTGGGATTGAGCAACATCTCCATGCCAGTGCCAGACCGGTATACCGGCTTCATCGCAGAGCTCGTTGAGGCGCGAGAACTGGTCGTTTATGAGAGCTTTTAGCGGACCGATATATATTGCCCCCACAGAACGGGGCATATTCTCGGAAAACAGAGTAAGTATCGGGAAGAAAGCAGCTTCTGTCTTGCCGGAGGCAGTCGAAGCGGAAAGCAGCACATTCTCGTCGGTGTTGAAGATAGCGTAGCCGGCAGCAGCTTGTATAGCCCGGAGAGATTCCCAGTTGTTCCGATAAATGAAGTCTTGGATAAACGGAGCATATCTGCTGAAAATTGTCATAGCAGCAGTCCTTTCCGGGAGCTTATTTCAGTATCTCCCATTCTTTTTCCTTGAAGCCCACGAGCACGCATTTATCGGTGACGGCGATAGGTCTTTTCACCAGCATACCGTCACTGGCAAGCAGCCTGAGCTGTTCCTCCTCAGACATCTGCGGGAGTTTATCCTTCAGTTCCATTGATTTATACAGCAGACCGCTTGTGTTGAAGAATTTTTTCAGCGGCAGACCGCTCTTTTTGTACCATTCACGCAGCTCAGTGAGCGTAGGATTATTCTCCTTGATATTGCGGAGCACATAGCTGATTTTGTTTTCATTGAGCCAATTCTTGGCTTTCTGGCAGGTAGTACATTTAGGGTAACATATAAATAACATAGTATTCTCCTTATATTTCAAATTCAGCGAATTCCTCATCGATTTCGTTGCTGTCATCAGAGGTTGCACCCTCAGTAACGAGCTTCCCGATGAAGTCGCTTATGAGCATATCTGGATTCTGGAAGGTAATGTCAAGCAATCCGATAAAGTCGCGGATGACCTCTCGTGGAGTGATGTGGGTATCGGCGCCGATACGTCCGAACTCGGACTGAATAAAAGCAATCATTTCCGCCTGAGTTATTTTCTGCTTGTAACCGAAAAGCTGGGAGTGTATATCAGCGAGCTTTTCTATCAGCACGAGCATTTCCTCATAGGTAAGGGGAACAAGATGTATCACGGGTGCCATCATATCACGTAGACTGTCGTTATCGAATCGGCTGTCTGCAAGCCTCGAGCGGAGAGCCTCATAGCTGTAAACTCCCCGGCGGTTGTCCTCTATGCACTGAGGAGTACCTCCCATGATTATGCCCAGATGATGAGCTTTTCCTTGGAGTGTATCGTTGTACATTGTGAGAATCTTCTCATAGTTGTACTGCCGGGTAATGCTGTTGGGTATCTTGTAGATATTTACAAGCTCGTCTATGAGCAGCAGCAGACCGTTATATCCGGCTTTTTTTAGGAAGCAGGCAAAGAGCTTGATATATTCGTACCAGTCGTCATCGGTGATTATTATGTTAACACTCAGCTCATTTTTAGCCTCAGTCTTTGTGGAATACTCTCCCCGGAACCATTTTACGACTTTAGCCTTGCTGTCATCATCGCCGGAAACGCTTGCACGGTAATAAATAGTAAGGAGCCTTGCAAAATCAAATCCGTGGACCATTTCGCTGAGGGAGTTTACCACCTCAAATATTTTCTTTTCCACTTCCTTTTCAAAGGCAGGCGTATCAGTGCCATGAGCGGATTCAGCGGCAGTCTCGGACTGCACATTGCTTATCCAGCGGTCAAGTATAAGGGTTAGAGCGCCGCCGTCCGGCCGTGTTTTGGTGGACATATTCCGGATTAGTTCCTTGTAGGTGGCGAGTCCCTGCCCTTTGTTGCCTTGTAGGCGTCTTTCCGGTGAGAGGTCAGCGTCCACAACGACGAAATTCCTGTCCATAACGTGACTTCTTATTGTCTGGAGGAGGAAGCTTTTACCGCTGCCGTATTTACCCACGATAAAGCGGAAGGAAGCTCCGCCCTCTGAGATAACGTCAACGTCTCTGAGCAGAGCGTTGATTTCTTTTTCTCTGCCGACTGTTATGTACGGCAGACCGATTCTGGGCACAACTCCGCCTTTGAGGGAATTTATGACCGCCGAAGCGATTCGTTTTGGTATATTCATGAAAGGTCACATCCAGTCAGCTGATATTCAGCATATTTTTGAGATCGTCGGCATAATCCTCAATAATAACAGGAAAATCATCGGAGCTGTCGATGACGGTGTCGCCGAACGTATCGAATAATTTTTCATTAATGGAATCACAGAGAACAGAGGGGAGAAATCCGTTTCCGGCAGCGGCGGACTTCCAGTCTCCACCGAGGAGAAGAGTTCGTAAGAATGCGGCTTCACCCTCGTTCAGCGGTGAATTGCCAGTATTATCTGGAGCAGTTTCTGCTTTTTCTTCCGGCTCGGAAACAGCTTCGTTGACAGGGAATATATCGTTATCTTCTTCCTCCACAATGAGCTTGTCACGAGTAATATCTGCGGCATGACGTATATTATCCAGAGCGGAAAGGTCAATGTCTATGCGTACCGGCTCTGAACGCCTGATCTCACTGAGCAAAGTGGTTATCTCTCTTTCAGCAAGGGATAGTGTTATCTTGGAGACTTCTCCCTGTGAAAACTTGTGCCTCTTTCCTGTCTGCTCCCTGAGAATGCTGTCAACTGAGCGCATCAGCTCGCCAAGTTCCTTGCTTTTTCCACGGCTGCCGTGCAGCTTTTCACAGTACCAGACACCTTTCCGACAGGAAAGGTGGTGAAGCGGATTTATGGTGTAATCACGGTCTTTAAGGGGATCACAGTCGAAGAAAACGGCGGCTTCAAAAATACGGTATTTTGTTTCTGTGAGCCTGCCAAAGTAATTCTCACAGAGAGTATTCTTGCGGTGGAGCCGGAAGTATTCCGATAGCTTGGAAAAAACGCGGCAGGCAGCTTTTTTGAATGTATCAGGCTCTTCGATATAGAAGGATGATTTGTCAATAGTATAGGCAGAAAGTTTCATTATAGCATCGAAGAGCTCGTCCTCACTGTGCGACTCCCATTCTGCAAGGATAAGGATACAGCTTTCATACAGCTGTTCGGGAGAGTCGCTGAGCAGAACTGCTGGAATTTCATAATAAGCAGCCATGTCAGTCATCCACCTTGAAGAGTACCTGAGCACGTCGCTGTAAGAGCTGCCATAGGCTTCGGCAATTGCTTTCAGCTTCATTAAACCTTCTTCCGGAGAAGCAACGCCGATACAGTTGATAAGTTCGTACATATATATAAGTATAAACGGCATCGGAGCGTTTGGAGACTCGCCCTTGCGTATCTTTGAACGCCAAGTAAAATATCCTCTCAGCTGTTCGGTGGTAAGATCACGGTATGTTGGATACAGCGAGGAAAAATCATCGGAGCATTCAAAATTATCGGAAAAGTCCTCCATGAATTTTCCCTGAGTGCGAAACAGCCATGCGGATGTCTTCCAGTAAGCCTCGGGAGTATAGGCGAGACTTTTCATTTCTTTTATCTTAGCCGGAACGGAGGAGCTTTTCAGTTGAGCGGCAGTCCTTATTATAGGTTCGTCGGTGTAGACCTTGTCCCGGAAAGCTTTGCTGTTAAGCAGCTTTTCATCGCTGAGCACAGCAGAAAGAATCTCCTTGACATCGCCCATATCATGCACCTCCCGACTTTTTCTTTGAACACACAGCTGGAAGCGAATCGTATTCAGGCTGATGTTTCACCTTTCATTTTAACATATACAAGCGAATATGTCAATTTTTAAATAGTGAAGAAAGGAACAGTTTTAACTGAAATGTTAATTATTTTCACAGCAGATTGACAATCAGCTGATGATATGATAAAATATACCTAAGAGATTTGCCGCTTGCAGACAGAGCGGGGGAAGAAATGTTTTGGAGGTGTGTCATATGTTTGGAAAAAAGAATAAAGAAGATAACAGCTCCAAGCCGCTTTGCAGTTATTGCGGAGCCGTGCTTGAACCAAAGGCTGTATTCTGCATACGCTGCGGAAAGAAGGCTCTTACGCCCCAGAAGCTTGGTACTGTCCTCTGCCCTCAGTGCGGAGAGCCACGAGAGGTAGGGGAGATGTTCTGCAAGAAGTGCGGCTACAACTATGAGCACGCTTCCAGCACCATTGCTTCCAAAAAGTCAGGAGCTCCAGTACAGTCAAATGCTGCTGCCGGAGGCAAGAAATCCGGACCAACGCTGATACGTATCTCTACCGGCGAGCAGATACCGATAAACAAGGTTATATTTCGCTTAGGCACTGATTCCGGCAGAGTTGATTACTGCGTTAAGAATAATTCTTCGGTAAGCCGCATACACGCTGAGATAGTGAGCTACGGCGGAAATTGCTACGTTAACGACAAGAATTCCGGTAATAAGACTTATGTCAACGATAAGCCGATACCTCCGCTAACGGACACGGTCATAAGTAATGGTGACGTTATTAAGCTGGCAAATGAGGAATTCATGTTCAGCGCATGAATTAAAAACGGACAGTTCTGATGAACTGTCCGTTTTGCTGTTATTTAAGCGGCAGAGGCTTGTAGAGCACGTTCATGTCTACGTCGCCGTTTATACCGGGGATGTGTCCGTAGCAGCTGCCCTGCCATATATCATAGGGACCGGTGTGGTCAGTCTGAGTTACGAAGTGAGCGAGCCAGATAGGATAATCTCTCTGTATCTGCTGGCTCCAGAAATTGCACAGGAAGTTCTTGCTGCTGTAAAGCATGGTGCTGTATCCGTACTTTTTCATTTCGTCGTCGAAGGCGAGGTATATATCATTCAGGTCGTGGATGCTCATTCCGTACTGCTGGAAATTGCTGAATTCCTCCCAGTCGAAGGCTACGGGGAAGTCGAGCTTCTGACCGCCCAGTTCTTCTGCTATCCAGCGGGCGTGCTCCCGGACTCCCTGTTCAGTGTTATCGGTTGTGTAGAAGTAAACGCCGATGTCAAGGCCGGCAGCCTTTGCCTTTTCGATGTTTGAGCGGAACCAGTCGTCCATGACCACATGGCTGTAATAGTAGCCTATTCTTATGATAACAAAGGAGCATCCGGCATCGCGGACAGCATTGAAGTCAATGTCTCCCTGCCAAGTGGAAACATCAATTCCAATTCTGTTGCCGTTCTTGCCGTGTACGGAAGCGAAGGTCTCAAAGGAAACGCGGGGATTGTTGTCCACGGCAGGCGGTATATAATCGGTAACACTGATAGTTATGTTGTTGGAGATACTGTTTCCGGAGCAGTCTGTGATAGTGTACGACAGAGGGTAATCGCCGATGACATTGGGATTTACTGAGCCAGATACAGTAAGAGTGGGGTGAGAGTCATAATTATCAGCGAAGCCTATGTAATCATTCAGGTCAAAGGTGGTGTACTGCTGATGTGAAGGTGACCAGCCAGCGTTCAGAAGCACAGGGGGGACAGTATCCACAACATTGTAAGTGAGCAGCTTGTTTTTGTGCTTGCCGTCGTGTATATACTCCACAATAACGTCATTGCTGCCGATTCTGGAAGTATCAACGACCTCATTGGGAGAAACGAGTTCTACGTTTTTCTGTGTAATGAGTTCACCGACAGTGAGCTCCTCGTATACATCAACTGTATCACGCCAAGCGAGAACGAGACCGTCCGGATCAGGAGTGATCTGAACATTCTTCTTTGTGGTAGTGACTGCCTTGACGGGAGCAACAGTTGTGGCAATCTTTGTATTGGAGGTCGTTACCGTGGATGTCACAGTCGTTGTGCCGGTGGCAGTAGTGGTTGAAGTGGAAAAAGTAGTCTGAGTTGTGGTTCCGGAAGTAGCAACAGTCGAGGTTTCTGTGGAGCTTTTGGCAGTTACTGCTGAGGGGGCAGGAGTATCAGAAGTGGAGTTATCTGCGACCTTGCCGCAGCTCACAGCAGTGCAGAGGGAGAGTAAAACTATCAGTGCTGATCTTTTCATATAATAATCCTTTCGACAGAAATCTACATATAATTATATCATAAGGAAGGTAAAAAGTAAAGAGGAAAATTCATAAGCAAATAAAAAACTCCACAATTGTGGAGTTTGATGTTAATGATAGTTCGATTATAGTGCTGTGAGCGATACAAAGTATGGCTTGTGTACAGAGTGAGCGAGCTTGTGAGCGTCCCCGTGGAAGCCCGCGGTGGCTCCCCGATGGTGGTGGACCTGAAGGGGATCGAACCCTCGACCTCTGCGTTGCGAACGCAGCGCTCTCCCAACTGAGCTACAAGCCCGTAATAATGTATGACGACAGTGCCATGAGCAAGTGAAACGAGTGCCCCCCCGTGGAAGAGGCAAAGGCAGAAAACTGTAAAACTTACAAATTTGATGATAGAGCCGTGAGCGAGTACATCTATGCCTTTATGTTTTAGGTGAGCGAGCTCGCGAGCGACAACGTGGATGCGTGCGTCCGCTCGGCGCTGGTGCCGGTGACCGGGGTCGAACCGGTACGGTATTGCTACCATCGGATTTTGAGTCCGACACGTCTGCCAATTCCATCACACCGGCATTCAACTGATATATTATAACATATTACAGCAAGTAATGTCAAGTGAAAGTAGCTGATTTTTTATTGCATAAATTTTATTAAAAA